>Ga0302319_10002220_pt1 | contig 42423 bp, 44 predicted proteins | sample Bog_T0_2_FD_203319 | JGI IMG/M metagenome (GOLD analysis project Ga0302319, IMG submission 203319) | Peat permafrost microbial communities from Stordalen Mire near Abisko, Sweden - Bog_T0_2 | ecosystem: Environmental > Terrestrial > Soil > Wetlands > Peat | place: Sweden: Abisko, Stordalen Mire...
AGCAGCAGCGTGGGGCGAATGCGCTTGCCGCCGCCCTCGCGCAGGTACTCGGCGATCTCGGTGATGGTGCTGACGCCGGAGGCCGAGTCGCGCCCCAACTCCTGCTCAATCGCCACGAGGTCGTCCCGCAGCAGATCGAAGACCTCTTTTACCGTCGCTCTCGCCAGTGTGCTCAATGTGCTCCGATTTAATTCGTGCGGTAGTTGGTAAACGTCAGTTCCACGCCGAAATCCTTGCCGCGCACGAGAGCGATAATCGCCTGCAACTCGTCGCGGTCCTTGCTGGAGATGCGCACCGTGTCGCCCTGGATGCTGGCTTGCGCCTTCTTCTTCGAGTCCTTGACCAGACGCACAATCTCCTTGGCCTTTTCGATGGGAATGCCCTGCTGCAAGGTGATCTTCTGGCGGACGCTCTTGCCCAGCGCCGGCTCCAGCTTGCCGTAGACCAGGTTCTTGAGCGAGACGCCGCGCTTGACCAGCTTTTGGCCGAGGATTTCCTTGATGGCTTCGAGGTGGTACTCGCCGTCCGAGGCCAACTGAATCTCTTTGTCGCCCTCGGCGAGCTTGACCTCGGAGTGCGAGTCCTTCAGGTCAAATCGCTGGCGAATCTCCTTGAGCGCCTGGTCGATGGCGTTGCGAACCTCTTGAATCTCCACCTTGCTGACGATGTCGAATGAATTTTCCTGAGCCATGATTCGATCCTCAAACTTAGAAAGGCTGCTGCATGCAATGCCTGTATGCAATGCCCCTCTATCAGTTTCCCACGTCCGGGCCGGGATAAAACAGCCGATGAAAGTTTTTCGTGGTTGCCGCGGCGATTTCCTGCTCTGAAATCTTGTGCAACTCGGCCAGGGTTTGGGCGGCGAGCGCCACCCAGGCCGACTCATTGCGCTTGCCTCGGTGGGGCGCGGGAGCCAGCCAGGGCGCGTCGGTTTCGACGAGAAGGCCGTCCAGCGGCAGGTGCTGGGCCACGTCGCGCAGCGGATGGGCCTTGGGATAGGTCAGGTTTCCGGCAAAAGATATGAGAAAGCCCAGGTCGAGCGCGCGCCGCGCCTGCTCGAAGTTGCCACCGAAGCAGTGCATCACGCCGCCCAGCCCGCTCTGCCGCCAATGTGCGCCGAGAATCTCGAAGAGATCGTCCCAGGCGTCGATCGCACCATCTGCTGGCCGGCAATGAATCAGAATCGGCCGCTTGCGCGCCGCCGCGACCTCCAGTTGGCGAATCAGCCCGGCGCGCTGCTCGGTGTGCGCCGCGCCCTCGTGGTAGTAGTCGAGGCCGATCTCGCCGCAGGCGATCACCTCCGGCTCGGCGAGCAGCTGGTCGAGCTGGGCGAGAATCGCCTCGTCGATCTCCGGCGTGTTGTGGGGATAGACGCCGGCGCTGGCGAAGAGCTTCGGGATGCCGTCCCGCCCATTAAACTCGCGGCATATTGCCAGCGCCCCATCCATGCCCGCTGCCTGCTCGCCAATGCCGATGGCCAGCACCGCGCCGACGCCCGCCTCATACGCGCGGCGCAGCATGGCTTCGCGGTCGTCGATGTAGCGCGGGCTGTCCAGGTGGGCGTGAGAATCAATCAGCAAAGCGGGCCTTTCGGAACAAAGGATCAATTCGGGGCAATCGCAAGAGTTCTGACCACGCGCAACCCCAAGTGCTTTTTGAAGTGATCAAAGTCGCTGTCGCGGTGGAGCAGTTCAAAATCTTCTTCGATACAAAAGGTGGCGACAAACGTGTCAATCGTGTTACGAATCGTGACGCCAATCTCACGCAGTCGCCGGTAATTCCGCGCCGAGGCAATGGCCAGCGCGGCACTGCCGGTTTCAAAGAGGATGAACTGGCTGAGCGCATCGATGGTCTCAGCGAACCGCTTGTCGCCACGAATTCCTTGCAGCACCTCACTCAGAATCAGACTGGTGATCCCAATCGGTTCGACGCCAATATGCAAGTTCAGCCAATCGGTCTGCTCGTTCCGCCGGCCGGCCAAAAAGTCGATGAGCACTGAAGAATCGACGATGACCATGACTCAGCTCAGTTCCGCGGGAAAGGCTGGCTGCTCCGCTGTGGGAAGATGCGCACTTTCCGGCTTTGCATCCTGTTCCGCCTTGCGCCGCTTCTTCAGAATCTCTTCGTCGGAGGCGAACCAGTCATCGTCATGGCCCCGCCAAACGACTTTGCCGAAGAGTCTCTGAATCTTGGTCTGCCGCTTGAGTTGCACCATCTGCCGCAGACTTGCTTCAACGGCAGCTCGCTTGGTGGTTGTTCCTGTCGCCTTCATGGCCTGCTTCATCAATTTGTCGTCGATCTCGATATTGGTCCGCATCGCCGCGCCTCCCGATGTGTAAGGATAGCACTATTTATGTGTATTGGGCAACAGGGAACAGGGATCAGGGATCAGAAAAACACGCTAGTCGAGGATCGTGGCTCCCACCCTTTAAGTGTGCGCCACCCGCTCACCCGCTAATTTATTTTGGCTATATGTTCCTTGAGGCGCTCTTCGATTTGCAAAAAACGCATGACTGGGCATTTCAACTCCGAAGTCTGCTTCTTTGCAAAATCACGCATCTCATTGATACACGATAAAAACTTTTCATTCATAATAACCTCAACTTCAATTTGATGTAGAGTTAATATGTTAAGCTGAATCTGTTTAATATCTCGTGTCTGATTGTGTTTCGCACCGTCTTTACCACTCATAACGATTGGAGTCCAAAGCATGAAATGATGTGTGTATTCCGGAAAATGATCCTTGGCATATTTAATGTCTCTGCTAAGTTTTTCGTTGAGCTTCTGAACGTTATTTGAGGACGTGCCTTTAGTATATCGCAGCCCTGTCCTTAGATGTATTGCTACTTCGCAAATGTAGACGCTTCTTCCTTTTAGGTTTATTCCTATAACATCGATTTCGCCTTGAGTGTCGTCAGTATAAAGATTCTTTTGAATGAATTCACACCCACGAATATATCTAAGATATGAGGAAACGAGTTCTTCACCTGTGTTCATCATCGCTCCTTTCAATAAAAAATGTCGTTTGTCTGATTCACTGATTGTACACTTGCCGGGTGCCCCAGGTCTCGGCTTTGAGACTTGGGAACCAGGCAGTTCGGCTCCTCCTCCCCGGTCCCCAAAAGCGAGGAGGAACCCTCAACTTGAAAATGCTGTAGGAGAGAAGGGCCGCACGTCGAGTTTTCAGTTGACAATTGTATATACAAATGACTATACTATGTTGGCATGAGCATCGGGATAGGCGGTTTCGACTGGGATGAGGGCAACCGCGCCAAGTGTCAAAAACATGGCGTTTCAATCGCCGAAATCGAAGCTCTTTTTATGGCCGATCCGTTCGTTGCACCAGCTTGGAAGCACTCGAAGAAGGAAGATCGGCTGATCGCGGTGGGAAAGACGGCATCGGGACGGGGCGTCTTTATTGCTTTCACGATGCGGACGAAGGGACAGACGCGTCTGCTTCGGCCAATCTCGGCCCGCTATATGCACGCAAAGGAGTTTGCAGCCTATGAAAAAGCGCGTACCACAACTGAAGACCGATGAACAGGCCGAAGAGTTCCTGGGACAGGATCTGTCGGAGCTGGATTTTGCGCAGTTCCGCCCTGTGCGCTTCGAGTTCGAAAAGAAAGACGAACAGATCAATATGCGCGTTCCGCAGTCACTGCTCAATGCGGTGCGGAAATGTGCGCGCGAACGCGGCATCCCTTACACGCGTTATATCCGTGAGACTCTGGAACGAGCGGTGACACAGGCAGGGTAGCCAGGTGCCCCAGGTCTCGCCTTTGAGACCGGGGAAACCACGAACCCCGTGCAAGCGAGTAGCGAGCCGCTGCCCGCACCGCAGGTGCTTATTTCAGCCGCGCGCCCAGTGGTACATCTTCAAGGAATCCGGCGAGCACCGGCGCGCCGCCTTCCAAGGACGCCGCCAGCAACATTCCATTCGACTCCAGGCCGCGCATCTTGCGGGGGGCGAGGTTGGCGACGATGATGATCTTGCGGCCGACGAGCTTCTCCGGCTCGTAGTACTGCGCGATTCCGGCCAGAATCTGGCGCTTTTCGTAGCCCAGATCGACTTCGAGGCGCAGCAGTTTGTCGGCCTTGGGAATACGCTCGGCGACGAGAATTTGCGCCACGCGCAGATCGACCTTGATAACGTCGTCGATGCTGATGTATTGCGGCTCGGCAACCACCTGCGGCGCGGCCACCTGCGGTGGGGCCAACTGTGCGGGCACCTGTGGCGCTGCCGGCAGTTCGGCAGCCTTACTTACCGTTTCGTAGGCCAGGGCTTCATCCTCGGCCTCCACGCCAACAGAATCAACCGGGGAATTATCCCAGGAGTTTTGCGTTTCAGAAATTTCACTCATAATTGCCCCTTTTTCCGCACTCTCCGCCGCCGGAGCCGAAAGCTCCGAGCTGGCCGTTTTTGCGGCGAAGCCGCTACTGGCCGCACCGCAGGTGCTGGCGGCCTCAATTACGCTCAGGCTGTTCTGCTCTTCGATTGCTTGCATACGTTCCACTGCGTCCTTTTCCGCGCGGGGAAAGAGCGGCGCGGGTTCACCAAACCTGGTCCCGGCTTGCAAGCCGCCCCACGAGAGTTCTAGCAAGAATCCCTGCTTCACAGCCTCCTGAATCTCGCCCTGGCCAAGCTGCCGCCAGACCTTCGCGGCCGACTCCGGCAGGATGGGATATACCAGCGCGGTGATGATGCGAATGGCCTCGGCGGCCGTGGCCAGCACACGGGCCTGCAGCGCCACGTGCTCGGCTTCCGGGCGATCAACGGGCCGCTTCCAGGGCGCTTTGGCGGTCAAGTAGCCGTCAGTCTCCGCAACCAAAACCCACAATGCCTTCAAAGCATCGGAAAAATTGAGCTCATCGAAGGCCGGTCCAAAGGCGGCAATGGCGCGCACGGCGCTCTCGCGCAGCGCGGCTTCTGCAGCCGTCTCCGCGCCGGCGTTGGGCACGGTGCCGCCAAAGTACTTGTGCACCATGTTCACCACGCGGCTGACCAGGTTGCCGTAGCCGTTGGCCAGATCGCTGTTGTAGCGCTGCACGAGTGCCTCGAAAGAAAAACTGCCGTCCTGGCCGAAGGGAATTTCGCGCAGCAGGAAGTAGCGCAGCGCGTCGGCTCCAAGAACCTCCTGCACCGTTTCGGCGCGGACAATATTGCCGCGCGACTTGGACATTTTTCCCTGGTCGAAGAGCAGCCAGCCGTTGGCCTGCACCGAGCGCGGCAGCGGAATGCCGGCGGCCATCAAAAACGCGGGCCAGTAGACGCAGTGGAAGCGGCTGATCTCCTTGCCGATCAGATGCAGATCCGCCGGCCAGAACTTTTCGAAGCGCGCCCGCTCCGCCGGATCGTCGGAGCCGTAGCCGAGCGCGGTGATGTAGTTGGCCAGCGCGTCGAGCCAGACATAGATGACGTGCTTCTCGTCGCCGGGAACGGGAATGCCCCAGGAAAAGCTGGTGCGGCTCACTGACAGGTCGCGCAATCCGCCGCGCACAAACGAGACGACCTCGCGCCGCGTCGATTCCGGCCCCATGAAGCCTGGGTTGGCCTCGTAGAACTCCAGCAGTTTGCGCTCGAAGGCCGAGAGCTTGAAGAAATAATTCTCCTCGCTCACTGTTTCGGTCACGCGGCCGCAGTCTGGGCAGACGGTGCCCGGAGGGCCGTCCACATACAGCTCATCGCTTACGCAGTACTGGCCGGTATAAGAGCCTTTGTAGATGAATCCCTTGTCGCGCAGCTCGGCGAAGAGGCGCTGTGTGCCGCGCTTGTGGCGCTCCTCCGTGGTGCGGATGAAGTCGTCGTTGGTTAGCCCCAGCCGCTTCCACAGACCGCTGAACTCGCCGGAGATGGCGGTGGCGAACTCCTCCGGCGTGCGGCCAGCCTTCTCCGCGGAGCGCTCGATCTTCTGGCCGTGCTCGTCGGTGCCGGTCAGAAACCATGTCTCGATGCCCAGCGCCCGCTTGCGCCGCGCTAGGGCGTCGCAGACAATGGTCGAGTAGGCGTGGCCCAGGTGAGGCCGCGCGTTCACATAGTAGATGGGTGTGGTCAGGTAATAGCGGGATGAACTGGATGCGGAATTTGTCATAAGCGGGGTTTTGCGCCGTTCAGCCCATGCAACTGGCTGATTCACGAGGCAATCTACTCTCCATCTTACTGCATTTGCTTTCATCGCTCTGCCACACATGGCGATTCCAATCGCGAGAACCCACGGCTCTGCTGAGCATATTGATTCCGCGGCAAACGCGAATTTGCTATACTTATCGAGTTCCTCCCGTGTGCGGAGGTGGCGAAATTGGCAGACGCACCAGCTTGAGGTGCTGGCGCCCACAAGGCATAGGGGTTCAAGTCCCCTCTTCCGCACCATAAATATATTGAGTTGCGCAAGTAATTCCTAACTGCACCGTGTAACAGCCGATCTGCTTCATCTACCTAATGTTACGGACTCAATTACCCAAACTTGGCGTTTAACTACCACTCCGCCTCAAAGACCCGGAAGCGGCGCTCCAGCTCCCACTGCTGGGCGGCCTTTTGGCTGCCGTCGAGGAAGGCCTTGCAGGCAGCGATGGGCTTGTCGGCGCCGAGGAGCTGCGCTTTGCAGGGCGTGGCGGGGGTGGTGAACTCATCGGGCGCGGCCCAGAGACTCGCGCCGGGCAAGAAGCTGTGCTCGATGCCGGTGCGGGCCAACTGTTTGAGGTCGGCGTAGCTGAGGTGGTAGTCGAGGGCGGCGCGCAGGTATTCGCCGGTGAGGTCGATGCGGCTGACGCCTTCATCGTCGGTGGAGAGCGCGACCGGCACGTGGGCGGCGCGATAGAGCGGAAAGGGGTGCTGCGCTCCCTTGACGCCGAGAATTCCCTCGTTGGAGCTGAGGTTGATCTCGACCATCACGTGGCGAGCGGCCATCGCCTTCAGCAGGCCGGGGGCGTCGTCCTCATAGGCCACATCCACGCCGTGGCCGATTCGCTGAGCGTGGCCCAGCTCGACGGCCTGGCGAATGTGAAAGCGCAGCCCCTCGGGCGGCACCAGGCCCGGAGCCAGTTCGCCGGCATGCAGGCTGATGGGAACCTTGGGATAGACCGAATGCAGATAGTCGAGCATCTTCATCTGCAAGGTGTAGTCGCGCATGGAGAGAAAGCCGTCTTCGGGCATGACGAAGTTGATGCCCACGAAGCCCGCTTCATGAGCGTCCATACTCGCTTGGATCGTCTCAAAGCCCAGCAGCGTCTGCGCGAAGACCTGTTCGGGCGAAAAGCCGCGCAGCACCTGGTAGATGAAACGCACTTCAACTTGGCACGCAGGCGCGGCCTGCGGGCTGCCGCAATGCTCCCTCAGGCGTCGCTGCGCCTCGGCCACGCGCGCTTCTTCGCGGTCCAGGCTGACTTCGTCGCGCAGGCCGTGATCAAGCAGCCATTGGCGATAGCGGGTAAAGGCCTGCGGAGACACCTCTTGTCCCAAAGAATTTGCGCGGGCCAGCGCGGCGGCGTGGGCGAAGACCGGCGTTTCCATCAGCTCAAGATACTGCTGATTCTGCGCGGCGGCGCGGCTGGCCAACTCATCCACCCATTCGCCAATGTGCCGGTTGCTCAGCCCTCCAAAGCGGCTGAAGGTGGAGAAAAACTGATCGTGGCCGCTGAAGCCAGCGCTGGGTACAAAGCTGCGCATCGAGAAGGCGTTGATCAGGCGGTCGTAGAGCGTCTGGTTGGATGGGAGCTGCGCGGCATCGACCAGCGGCGGTGTGCAGGGAGGCTGGGTAAAGCTGAGAGCCGAGGGGTCCACGCACAGGCCGTCCTCGCCCGCGTCGCGCAGAAAGGTTTCGGCATAGACCGCGCCGGAGAGGTGGACGTGCAGATTGGCGCCCTTGGGAAACTGGCTTAAAAAGACGCGCAAAGCCAGCGGTCCCTGATGAGCGGCAACCTGATAGGCGCGAGCGGCTCGGGCTTGCGGCGTGGGCGGCTGGGCGGCGGCTGTGGCGGCGGCGAGCAGGAAACAGGCAAGCAGGCGGACGGGAGGTCGCATGATGCTTTCCAGTGTAGAGCAGCGACAGGCGGCGCGAGAAGGGCAGGGCAAGCGCGCGAAGAGCGAAGGAGATTCCGTGATGGTTTGCCGGCCCAGGTTGGCGCGGAAAGCGAAGAGTTGGTATACTGGCAACAATCGTTGCATCCAACTGTACGTAGGCTCGCCCTCACCCTCCGGCGATGCTGGATTCCGCACAGATTATTGCAACAAGCAGTTTGCACTGAGGCCAGATAGCTCAGTGGTAGAGCGCGGCCCTGAAAAGGCCGGCGTCGGCGGTTCAATCCCGTCTCTGGCCACCACATTCTAAAGTAGTTAGATGAAATTTAGAGGAATACGCTCACCCACAGTTCACCCGTGATTGCTATTGCACCACCAGAGTTGACGGCGCGAAAAACGCCGTCAGCATAGCGCCCTGCGCGGTCATTCGGTCTTCGTTCCGGCAGTGAGCGTAAATCTGTAACGTGGGATGCGCGTCGGCGTGCCGCAGCAGCGTCTGGACCGTCTTGGGGGGCTTTCTCCGTTACGGCATTCTGGTATTTACCGTATGCCCGCGAGCACACGGTAGCGCTCCAGCGCCATGGGAAACGGCTGCAGCGCTCGCTCGAAGATGCCTAAACTGTATGCGATTGTCAGTCCGTAATTCGTGATGGGAACGCCAGCCTGCTGACATTGAAGAATGCGGCTCAGCATCTGGCGGCGATTCCACATACATGCGCCACAGTGAATCACCAGTTTGTAGCTGGCCAGATCATCGGGGAAATCGCGCCCCTGCATCGGCACAAAATCCAGCTTGACACCGGTGTACTGCGTCAGCCAGCGCGGAATCTTGACGCGGCCAATATCCTCGCCGATAGGATGATGCGCACAAGCCTCGGCAATCAGAACACGGTCGCCGGAGCGCAATTTCTCCACCGCCAGTGTGCCCTCGACCTGCGCCGCAAGATCGCCCTTGAAGCGCGCCATAAGAATCGAAAAGCTGGTCAGCGGCACTTCGCGTGGAGTATCGGCGGCGACTTTGAGAAAAGCCTGCGAGTCGGTCAACACCAGCCTAGGCGGCGTCTTCAACTGGCCGAGCGCGGCGCGCAGCTCGCGCTCCTTTACAACCATGCAGAGCGCGTCGGAATCCAGCAGATCGCGGATGGTTTGCACCTGCGGCAATATCAGCCGGCCCTTGGGCGCTTCCTTGTCAATGGGCACAACGAGAATGGCCAGTTCGCCCGCGCCCACCAGGTCGCCCACAATCGCGGGCGAGTCGATAAAATCCGGCGGCGCCAGATCGAGCAGCGCCGCGCGCAGCTCCGTCAAGCCCTGGCCGCTTGTCGCCGATGCCAGCACCACGCGCAGCGCGCCCGCGCGCAGACGCTCGATCAGAGCCTCATTCGGCGCCGAAAGATCGCACTTGTTGAAGACCACCACAGCGGGCGTCTTCCGCGCCGCAAAGTCAGCGAGCAGGCCTTCTTCGAAGTCTCCCCATACCTCCGGCTCGGCCACTAGCACGGCGATCTCGGTCCGCTCCAGCGCCTGCCGCGTCTTCTCCACGCGCAGCGCGCCGAGCGTTCCCGCTTCGTCAATGCCGGCCGTATCAATGAAGAGCACCGGCCCCAGCGGCAGCAACTCCATCGGCTTCTCCACCGGATCGGTCGTCGTTCCGGCAACCTCCGAGACAATGGAAACCTGCTGCCGCGTGATCGCGTTCAGCAAGCTCGATTTGCCCACATTGCGGCGGCCAAAGAAGCCGATGTGCAAGCGCAATCCCTTGGGTGCATTGCTCATTCCATCGTCTCCTCACGCGCAATCCCGGGCAGCGATCCCAACCGGCAAACCGCCTCCGGGCTGATCGCTTCGTCAAATTCCCTTTCACTCATCCAGCCGTTTTCAAGCACCACGGCACGAAGTGTTTTGCCCTGTTCCTTCGCCGCGCGCGCTGCGGCTCCCGCGCGTTCATAGCCCAGCGCAGGCACCAGCGCCGTAGCGGCAGCGGTTGAGTTCTCCACCTGTGCGCGGCAGCGCGCCTCGTCAGCCTCGATTCCATCCACGCAATGGCGGCGCAGCAGATCGTCAGCGCGAGCCAGAAGATCGAGATTCTCCAGCAGGCAATGCGCAATCAGCGGCAGAAACGCATTCAGTTCCAGGCTGCCCGCCGCGCAGGCCGCGCAGATTACGCTGTCGTTGCCCATCACCAGCATCGCCGCTTGTGTCGCGGCTTCGGGAATCACCGGGTTCAGCTTCCCCGGCATGATCGATGAACCCACCTGTCGCGCCGGTAGCCGAATCTCGCCCAAACCCGCGTCAGGACCGGAGGAGAGCAGCCGCAGGTCCGTCGAGATTTTTATCAGCGAGACGGCGTGCGCCTTCAGAATTCCCGATACTTCGGCAAAAACATCGGTGTTCTGCGTTGCGTCGATCAGATTTTCCGCACGCGCAAAACCAATGCCAGTAAGCGCGCGCAACTGCTCCACGACCTGGAAGATAAACTCGCGCGGCGCGGCAAGGCCAGTCCCAATCGCTGTTCCGCCTAGGTTCACCACGCGTAGCCGTTCTTCGCACTTGTAGATGCGCCAGCGGTCGCGGTTAATCGCCTCGGCGTAGGCGCTCATCTCGCGGCCCAGTGTGGTCAGCACCGCGTCCTGATACTGCGTGCGGCCCACCTTCACTACGTGCGAGAATTTCTTCTCGGCGCGCTGAAACGACTCTTGCAACGCAACCACATTTTGCTCCAGCGCGCGCAAAAGCCGGATCGCCGCCAGCCGCAATGCCGTCGGATAAGTATCGTTGGTGGATTGATGCAGATTGATGTCGTCGAGGGGCGAGACGCGATGATACGCGCCATGCGCAAGCTCCAGAAGTTCCAGCGCGCGATTGGCCAGCACCTCGTTGACGTTCATGTTGGTGCTGGTTCCGGCGCCGCCTTGCAGCGCGTCCACCACAATCATGGCATCGAGCAAACCCTCGCTCAACTCGCGGCAGGCGCGCTCAATTGCATCGGCCTTTGCCGCATCTCCGGCCCACGCGCCCAGAGATCGATTCGTCAGCGCACAGGCCAGCTTCACATCGCCAAAGGCCCGTCCCAGCGCCGGATGCGCGGGCCGTCCGGCCAATGGGAAGTTCTCCAGCGCCCGCACCGTGTGAATGCCGTAGAGAGTATGCGCGGGCACCACGCGCTCGCCCAGTGAATCTCGTTCGATGCGCTCCTGCTGGCTCATGCTCTCTTCTCCGCTTCCCTGCACCCTCTATTCTCCATCCGCGGCACTGGAATGACCAAATATGCGTCTATTCTCGTCTTCCGTGACCGCCGTCACTGTCTGCATAACCGTCTCGCCTTAATCTCGATATATGGTTATCGATATTGTTTTATCGAATGTGTTGCCCGCCGGACGCGCCGAAACGCGTTCGATCCCGCAACCCAGCCTGAGGCGCTTGCCCCAGTACCACCATTATCTGGTGGCTCTTGAGGCCAAGGGAATCACTCGTGTTTCGTGCAGCGTGATTGGCCGTGATTTGAACCTTGTCCCGGTGCAAGTCCGCAAGGATCTGCAATATACAGGTATCATCGGCAAGCCGAAGACGGGTTACTCGGTGGGCGAATTGATCCAGTCCATCGAGACCTTTCTGGGCTGGAACAACGTCAACGAGGCATTTCTTGTCGGTGTGGGGAACTTGGGCACGGCGCTGCTGGGCCACGAGCGCTTTTCGAAGTTTGGCCTGCGGATTGTGGCGGCCTTTGACACCGACCAGGCCAAGATCGGCCAATGGATCCACGAGAAAGCGGTCTTGCACCTGGAGAAGCTCGCCGATCTCGCCCCGCGGATGAGTATTCACCTAGGAATTATCACCACTCCTGCTGAAGTGGCGCAGGCGGTTGCGGATGAGATGGTCAAGGGAGGCATCCAGGCCATTTGGAACTTTGCTCCCGTCAAGCTCACCGTTCCCGCACACATCATCGTGCATAACGAAGACCTCTACAATTCGCTGGCCTCGCTCTCCTGGAAGCTGGCGCGTCGATTCCGAGTGCCTATTCAAGAGAAGGAGGCTGTTTAGATGGCGACCACGCCCATAGCCGTTGATCGCGCAGAACAATTCGAGAAGGTGGTCAGCATTCTCAATCGCTACTCTCGCAGCCCGTCGGGGCTGATTCCGATTCTGCAAGCGATTCAACATGAATACCTATATTTGCCGGAAGAAGTGCTCACGTATGTGGCGACTTCACTGGATGTTCCACCGGCGCGCGTCTTTGGCGTGGCCACCTTCTATGCGCACTTTGCGCTGGAGCCGAAGGGCAAGCACGTCATTCGCATCTGCGACGGCACGGCCTGCCATGTGAAGCAGTCACTGCCTGTGTTGAATGCGCTGCACGCCACGCTGGGCACCAGCGAAAAACAGAAGACCACCACCGACATGATGTTTACGGTGGAGACGGTTGCCTGCCTGGGCGCTTGCGGATTGGCCCCGGTCGTAGTGATCGACGAGCAGGTCTACGGGCAGATTACGCCGGAGCGGGCGGTGGCTCTGGTGGATGAGATCAAGGCCCAGGAAGCGTCGCTGGCGAATGCTTCCGCTGCTGAGCAGCTCTCAGCCGAGGAGTGCCATGAGTAACGAGCAAGCTGTCAGCAACGCAACGGGAGATGGAATTTCTACGCACGCGCAGGTGCGCCGGGTGATCCTCTGCGCCGGGACCGGCTGCATGGCCAACGGAGCGATGAAGGTCTTTGAGCAGTTCAAGAGCGAGATTGCAAGGGCTGGACTGCACGTGATTCTGGAGCTGCGCGCCGAGGCCACGAGCGATGAGATTCGCCTGAGCAAGAGCGGCTGCCAGGGCTTTTGCCAGATGGGGCCGCTGGTTTCGGTGGTGCCCGACGGAATTCTTTACACCAAAGTGCGCAGCGAGGACGTTGCCGAAATTGTCGGGCAAACATTGGCCGCCGGACAGGTGGTGGAGCGGCTTCTCTACAAGGATCCGACGACGCGCAAGAGCTGCCGGGGCCTGGAAGACAATCCCTTTTACGCGCGGCAGAACCGGCTGGTGCTGCATGAGTGCGGATTCCTAGATCCCGAAGACATTCACGAGTTCATGCTGCACGGCGGCTATCAGGCCGCGCGCAAGGCCTTTGTCGAAATGTCCGCGGAAGAGATTTGCAAGACGATCACCGAATCCGGCCTGCGCGGCAGAGGCGGCGGCGGCTTTCCCACGGGACGCAAGTGGGATGCGGCGCGGGTGCAGAACTCGGCGAAAAAATACATCATCTGCAACGGCGACGAGGGCGATCCCGGCGCGTTCATGAACCGCTCGGTGATGGAAGGCAATCCGCATAGCGTGATTGAAGGCATGATGATTGCGGCGCGGGCGACGGGCGCCAACGAGATGCTGGTCTATGTGCGCGCCGAGTATCCGCTGGCTGTGGAGCGCATGCGCCGCGCCGTGGCCGATGCCGAGCGCGAAGGAATTCTGGGAAAGAATGTCTTCGGAACCGGACTCGCGCTCAAGTGCGAAGTGATGGAAGGCGCGGGCGCATTTGTCTGCGGCGAAGAGACGGCCATGATCGCCTCCATTGAAGGACAGCGCGGAATGCCGCGGCCCAAGCCGCCGTTTCCCGCTGCGAGTGGATTGTGGGGCAAGCCGACGATCATCAACAATGTTGAGACGCTGGCGCACGTCTCGCGCATTCTCAACGTCGGTCCTGAAGTTTTCAAAAGTATAGGCACAAAAGACTCGCCGGGCACCAAGACCTTTGCGCTCACCGGCCACGTCTCCAACACCGGCCTGGTTGAAGTTCCCTTTGGAACAACGCTGCGCGAGATTGTCTATAACATCGGCGGTGGAGTGACCGACGACGCGGGAAAGATCTGGAAGACGGGCTTCAAGGCGGTGCAGATTGGCGGCCCTTCCGGCGGCTGCCTGACTAAAGACCATCTTGATCTGCCGCTGGCTTATGAATCGCTGCGCTCGGTGGGCGCGATGGTCGGCTCCGGCGGGCTGGTGGCGATGAACCAGGGCACCTGCATGGTGAGCATCGCGCGCTTCTTCATGGAGTTCACGCAAAGAGAATCCTGCGGCAAGTGCGTGTTGTGCAGGGAAGGAACAAGGCAACTGCTTTCGCTGCTGGACGACGTGATTGAAGGCCGCGCAGATCAGAATACGCTTGACCTGCTGGAGAAACTGGGACACGCCGTGCAGATCGGCTCGTTGTGCGGATTAGGAAAGACGGCGCCGAATCCCGTGCTCTCGACGATGCGCTACTTCCGCAAGGAGTATGAAGAGCACGTCTTCGAGAAGCGCTGCCGGACGGGCCGCTGCAAGGCGCTGCTCAGCCCGGAGATCAATCAGGAGAAATGCAAGGGCTGCGGCCTGTGCATCAAGGCCTGCCCGACCGGCGCCATCACGGGAGAAAAGAAGCTGCCGCACCATATTGACGCCGAGCTGTGCATCAAGTGCGGCGCCTGCGCCACAGCCTGCAAAATTCACGCGGTCGAGGGGATATAGTCCGATGAATACACTCACGCAGCCAACTTTGACGATCGATGGAAAAACGGTGGCAATCGAGGGCGAGCGGAACCTGCTCGAACTGGTGCGTAAGGCCAACATCGATCTGCCTACCTTCTGCTATCACTCTGAACTGAGCGTCTACGGCGCCTGCCGCCTGTGCCTGGTGCAGATTGAAGGACGCGGCATCCAGGGCGCTTGCTCGACGCCGCCGGAGGCGGGCCTGAAGATTCAGACCACGACGCCGGAGATTCGCGAGATTCGCCGCATCGCGGTGGAGCTGCTGCTGGCCAACCACGATGCAAGTTGCCCCACCTGCTCGCGCAGCGCCAACTGCCAGTTGCAGAGCCTAGCTCTGCGGCTGGGCGTGAAGAAGGTGCGCTTCAAGTCCGTGTTGCAACCCGCCGCGCTGGACGAGTCGTCGCCCTCGTTGGTGCGCGATCCCAACAAGTGTGTGCTCTGCGGCGATTGTGTGCGCATGTGCGCGGAGATTCAAGGCATCGGAGCCATTGATTTTGCTCATCGCGGCCACGAAGTGAGCGTGCAGCCGGCCTTTGGCAAACTGCTGGGCGACGTTGAATGTGTCAACTGCGGCCAATGTGCCAGCGTCTGCCCCACTGGCGCGTTGACGGTGAAGTCCGAGGTCGATCAGGTCTGGAGCTTGCTCGCCGATCCCACTAAGACGGTCATGGTGCAGATTGCGCCGGCCGTGCGCGTGGGGCTGGGCGAGTGCTTTGGCCTGAAACCAGGTGAGATCACCACCGGCCAGATTGTTGCGGCTCTCAAGCAACTCGGCTTCGATCAAATATTCGACACTTCCTTCGCGGCTGATCTTACCGTGATCGAAGAAGGCTCGGAGTTTCTGGAGCGCAAGACAAAGGGCGGAACGCTGCCGATGTTTACTTCTTGCTGCCCCGCCTGGGTGAAGTACGCGGAGCAATACTTTCCTGAATTGCTGCCCAATCTCTCCACCAGCCGCTCGCCGCAGGCAATGTTCGGCTCGCTGGTGAAAGCGATGCTGCCAGATCAACTCAAGATTGACCGCAAGAACCTCAAAGTCGTAGCTATCATGCCCTGCACAGCAAAGAAATTCGAAGCCCAGCGCCCGGAGATGGGCGTCAACGGCGACCCGGACGTGGATCATGTGGTTACCACGCAGGAGCTGGCGCAGATGATTCAATCCGCCGGCATCATCTTTAGTGCGCTGCAGCCGGAATCCTTTGATATGCCCTTCGGCTTCTACACCGGCGCAGGCGTGATCTTTGGAAACTCCGGCGGCGTGATGGAAGCGGTGCTGCGCTACGCCGCGGAAAAAGTTACCGGCAAGAAGCTGGACCAGGTTGAGTTCAAGCAGGTGCGCGGCGACTCAGGATTGCGCGAGGCCACGGTCATGATCGACGGCACGGAACTCAAGCTGGCCATTGTGCATGGATTGCGCAATGCGCGCGTCGTTGCTGAACAGGTGAGAGCGGGCAAGAGTCATTACGACGTAATCGAAGTGATGGCCTGCCCCGGCGGCTGCGTGGGCGGCGCTGGGCAACCGGTGACAACAGCGCGCGACGCGCGAGCGCTCAGAACAAAAGGCCTGTATAACGCCGATAAGATGCTGCAACTGCATAAGTCGCAGGACAATGTCTTCATCACCGAGTGCTACGCGAAGTTTTTGGGAGATATCGGCGGCGAGAAGGCGCATCATCTTCTGCATACAAGTTACCAGAGCCGCCGTCGCATCGCAGATGAAGTTCTCCCGCTGATGCAGTCCGCGAGCGAAGACAAACTCAAAGTCAGCGTCTGCCTGGGAACGAATTGTTTCTTGAAAGGCTCGCAGGAGGTTCTCAATGGCGTGCTGCGCCACGCGGAACAGAACCACCTGGAAGGCCGCCTGGATGTGCGCGCGGGCTTCTGCTTCGAGAAATGCGAGAGCGGTCCTACGGTAATGATCGACGGCCAGCACATTCCCTGCAGCACGGCCGCAAAGGCGATTGATGAATTGAACAGCCGGATCGAATGCGAAACTCCGGCGCAGACAGCCGACGAGAAATCCGTCACGACTGACGCCGACTGAGTGATAAGTCAGGAGAATCTCATGATCACGCATGAACGAGCAGACTTTATCAACGAACAGGAGATAGAAAGCATATTGGCGCGCCACCAGCGTCCGGAGCCGGCAAAGGTTCGTGAACTGCTGGTAAAAGCGCGCGAGATGGGCGGACTTTCCATGGACGAAGTCGCCTGCCTGTCGTATGTTGACAGCCCGGAGTTGCTGGCTGAAATATTTACGGCGGCGAAGCAGATTAAGGAAGATATCTATGGCACAAGGCTGGTGCTCTTCGCTCCGCTTTACATCTCCAACCGCTGCGCCAATGAATGCACTTATTGCGCCTTTCGCGCCACCAATGCAACACTCAAGCGCCGCACGCTCACGCAGGAAGAGATCGCCGAAGAAACACGCATTTTGATCCGCCAGGGGCACAAGCGGATTCTGATGGTCTCTGGAGAAGCCTTGCCGCCGGAGGGTTTTCAATACATTCTCGACAGCATCGCTACCATCTATAGCACACGCATCGGACCCGGAGAGATCCGCCGCGTCAATGTGAATCTGGCGCCGCAAACGACCGATCGCTTCCGCCAACTCAAGGAAGCTGAGATCGGCACCTTCCAGTTGTTTCAGGAGACTTATCATCGTCCCACGTATGCGAAGGTTCATCTGAAAGGAACCAAGCGCGACTATGACTGGCGTACTACTGCTTTTGACCGGGCGATGGAAGCGGGCATCGACGATGTTGGCATCGGCGTCTTGTTCGGACTCTACGACTGGCGCTTCGAGATTATGGCCATGATGCAACACATTCGCCATCTCGAAGAGAAGTTCGGAGTCGGCCCGCATACCATCAGCTTCCCGCGCATGGAGCCGGCGGTAGGTTCCGATATTGCATCGCAGCCTCCGCATCCGGTCAGCGATTCCGACTTCATGAAGATGATCGCGATCATGCGCCTTGCAGTTCCGTACACGGGAATGATTATGTCAACGCGCGAAACTGCGGAGGTGCGCCGCGCCACGCTGGAGCTTGGCATCTCGCAAATATCCGCAGGCAGCCGCACCGATCCAGGAGGCTACAAAGACGGCGAAGGCGACCCCAACGGAAGCCAGTTTCAACTGGGCGATCACCGCACAGTCGAAGAGGTTGTCAGCGACGTTGTATCGCTCGGTTTCTTACCGTCCTTTTGCACCGCATGCTATCGTCTCGGCCGCACCGGCCAGGACTTCATGGACATGGCCAAGCCGGGAGAGATCAAGTATCACTGCCATCCCAATGCGCTTTCTACATTTCAGGAGTACTTATGCGACTACGCCAGCCCTCTAGCAAGATCTGCCGGCGAGAAGCTCATCTCAATTGAATTGCAGCAGATGAATATGCAACAAACTGCATGCGCTTTGCCGATGCTGAACAAGGTCCGCCGCGGCCAGCGCGATGTGTTTGTTTAGAAAAAAGCAAGCGGAAAGTTATCCATGACAGCACTGACCAAAGACGAACTCCTCGATTGGCTCAGCGAACGCCGCCCCGCGCGACTTCAGGAGTTGTATGCGTGGGCAGACGCCATTCGCAAAGAGCATGTCGGCGATGCTGTGCACTTGCGCGGCTTGATCGAGATATCGAGTTATTGTGTGCGGCAGTGTATGTATTGCGGGCTGCGGCAGAGCAATCGCGCCCTGGCGCGCTATCGCATGACAAGAGATGAAATCCTCGACTGCGCCCGCCAAGCCGAAAAGCTTGGCTACGGAACGGTTGTGATGCAGGCTGGTGAAGACGATCAACTGACTGCCGAGTGGATTGCGGAGATCGTGCGCTGGATCAAGCGCGAAACTACGCTGGCCATCACGCTCAGCCTGGGTGAGCGCCAGCACGATGAATTTGAATTGTGGCGCACTGCCGGCGCGGATCGCTATTTGCTGCGCTTTGAAACCTCGGATGCAAATCTTTTTCACATGATTCATCCACATCGCTCCCTCGGTGGACCCAGCCGATTGACGTTGCTGCAACAGTTGAAGAGCCTGGGGTTCGAGGCGGGCGGCGGCGTCATGGTCGGCATTCCCGGTCAATCCTACGAGAGCCTGGCCGAAGACATTCTCACGTTTCGCACACTCGATCTCGACATGATTGGCATCGGCCCTTATATTGCGCACACCGCAACTCCGTTGGGGTCCGGCGCGCTGCGACCGGCGATTGCGTTCCAAGAGCAAGTTGAAAATAGCGAAGAGATGGTCTACAAGATGATCGCTCTCACGCGCATTGTATGCCCAACAGCCAACATTCCAAGTACGACAGCGCTGGCTACGATCAACCGGACCGATGGGCGAAAGCTGGGGCTTAAAGCGGGCGCAAATGTTGTGATGCCGAATCTGACTCCTACCAAGTATCGCCGTATGTACGAGATTTATCCCGCCAAGGCTTGCATCGACGAAAGCCCGGCGGATTGCAATCAATGCCTACGCGGACAGATCTACTCGCTAGGCCGTTTTGCGGGAGAGGGACAAGGCAGCCGTGGAGAGATAGAAACTCTCGACGGCGTCTTGCCGGATGCGTCCGCTCGATTAGTTCAGTTGCACTCATAGAAAGGTGAAACATGCCCGTGGATGACCGCATTGTCGAAATCGTGGTTTGTCTGGGAAGCTCATGCTTTGCCAGAGGTAACTCCGAGAATCTTGCTCTTATCAATTCGTATGTTGAGAGCAACGAATTGACGGCTTCCGTTCGACTTACCGGCAGGCTATGTCAGGATGAGTGCAAGCTGGGACCTAATCTGATGATCGGCGGAGTACTTCACAACAACGTCACCACGGCTAGATTGCGTGAGCTTCTGCAGCGGCCGGACAGTCCGCTTCGGAGGGAAAATGGAACGGCTTAATCCCATCTACACCCAGGAGCGCGAGTGTCAGGATTGCCACAAGTGTATCCGCGAGTGTCCGGTAAAAGCGATTCGCGTGCAGGACGGCTATGCGCGCGTCGTGCCGGAACTGTGCATCATGTGCGGCAATTGCGTTCTGGTGTGCCCCAGTAATGCAAAGCGGGTGCGCGACGACCTGCCCGTCGCCAAAGCTCTTTTGGCGAGCGGACGCAAGGTGATAGCTTCGCTTGCTCCCTCGTTTGTGGCGCAGTATGCGGATGTGCGACCGGCGCAACTGATCCATGCGCTCAAGAAGCTGGGTTTCTTTGCCGTTTCAGAGACCGCTCTGGGCGCGCAGCAGGTCTCGGCCAGCGTTCATTTGTTGATGCAGAGCGAGCCGCGGCAAATATGGATATCTTCTGCTTGCCCGGTGGTCGTAGACTTCATCGGGAAATATCATCCCGAATGCCAGCCTAATATCTTCGGTGTTCTGTCGCCCTTGCTTACACATTGCAAGATGCTGCGCGCCCACTATGGCGATGAGATAGCAACCGTTTTTATCGGGCCTTGCATTGCTAAGAAGATGGAGGCGGAACAGCATCCGGAGCTTCTCGATGCGGTGCTCACCTTCGAGGATCTGGACGGCTGGTTGAGCGGAGAAAACATTCAACTGTCGGAGATCGCCACAAAGGAATCTGACCGCTTTCAACCCGAGGAGGCGCAGGAAGGCGCGCTCTATCCCATCGATGGCGGAATGGTTCCGATGATAGCCGGCAGCCACGAGATCAACAGTTCTCAATATATGTCCTTCTCTGGAATCTCCAACGTCGAGCAGGCGTTGAAGGGCATCTCGGAGTGGAAGCCTGAGCATAACATCTTTTTTGAACTTACCGCGTGCGCCGGCTCCTGCGTGAATGGACCGAAGGCCGCGCGCAACACATCTGTAGCGCGCCGCCGCTACGAGATTGTCCATTACGCAAAGCCTGCCGCGGAGTCTCCTCGCAAGTTATCGCTGGGAATCGATGGACACTATGCCGCCTCACCCGTCGCCCGCAATGAATACAGCGATCTGCAATTGAGCGAAGTATTGCGCACCGTGGGAAAATACTCCGCCGAGGATGAATTGAATTGCGGAGGCTGCGGATATGATTCCTGCCGCGACTTTGCCCACGCCCTCATCGCCAAGAACGCCGAGCGCATGATGTGCGCCACTTATACGCGCAAGCTGGCGCAGAAAAAAGCCAATGCTCTGCTCAAGAAAATGCCCTCGGCGGTCGTAATTGTGAATGAAGATTTGAAGATCATTGAGAGTAATACTAACTTTGTGCACTTGTTTGCCGACCAGGAAGTGGAGACCGCAAGCCTGGAAGGCAGCGCACTGGACGCCGTGATCCCATTCTCATACTTGTTTCGCCGCGTGCTCGACTCGGGCGAGGATATCGTGGGTCACGACATACGCTACCAGCGGAGCATTTTGAATACGAGTATCTTTACCATCGAGCCTCATTCGGTGCTGTGCGGGATATTCCAGGATATTACCAAACCCGTCTTTCAGAAGGAGCAGATTATTGGCCGCGCCCGTGAAGTCATCCAGAAGAACCTGAAGACTGTGCAGCAGATTGCCTATCTTCTCGGTGAGAATGCAGCGGATTCGGAGATAATTCTTAACTCCATCGTACGCTCCTTTAGTCCGGAGGATGTGGACGGTAAAGATGCCGGGGGGCAGCAGTGATATCCACGGAGAGCTATATCGAGGTTGATTCCTGCCAGCGAGCCAAGCACGGCCAATATATCTCAGGAGACGTCTTTCTTTCGCGCAAGGTTGAGCCTGAAGGCCGCATCATCTCAGTGTTGACCGACGGTCTTGGCAGCGGCGTGAAGGCCTGCGTGCTCGCCACCATGACGGCAACGATGGCTTTGAAGTTTTCGGCCAGCGCCATGGATATTCACACTTCAGCCGAAATTATCATGGATACGCTGCCGATTTGCAGCGTACGCAAGATCAGCTATTCAACCTTTACTGTTGTGGATATGGCCAGCACCGGCGAGACTCGCATCATTGAGCACGGCAACCCTCCGTTTTTGTTGATTCGCCCCAACGCCGAGTTGCATATTGAGAAAACCGAGGTGCGCCCCAAGCGATGGGAGGAGCGCGTCATCAGTTTCTCCAGCTTCGATGTGCAGCGCGAAGATCGCATTATATTCTTTTCCGATGGGATATCGCAGGCCGGAATGGGCGAGTTTCGCACACCGCTTGGATGGGGCTTGAAGAATGTGGATCAATTTGCCCGCGAAGAGATCGGCCGGCATCCACATATCTCGGCTCGCGAATTATCCCGTCTTCTTGTCGCAAAAGCGGAGGAAGTGGACGGCCTCAGCGCTAAAGACGACATTACTTGCGGCGTAGTATATTTTCGCAGCCCGCGCCAGTTGCTGGTGATGACCGGCGCGCCATTCAATCGCGCGCACGATGTTGATCTTGCCAAGATGGCCGAGCACACCTCGGGGCGCAAGGTCATCTGCGGCGGAACGACCGCGAACATCATCTCAAGGCTGCTGAATCGCACTCTTCAGATAGATATGCGGCAGAATCTCCATTCTAAGGTTCCTCCTTCAGCCCGCATGGATGGCTTCGATCTGGTGACGGAAGGCACGCTGACTTTGGGAGAGGTGGCTCGGCTGCTTGAAAAAGGATTCGCGCCGGAAGATATGCGTTCCAATCCAGCGGTTCGGCTGGCGACGATGCTGCTCGATAGCGACATTGTGAAGTTCGCAGTAGGTACCAGAATCAATGAGGCACACCAAGACCCCAACATCCCGGTCGAACTCGACTTGCGCCGTAATATCGTAAAGCGGATTGCGCTGCTCTTGGAGAGTAAATACATGAAACGTGTTCTTATCCATTACCTCTGAGCAGTCTTCGCACCCCTCCGCAACCGTGATGAAATCCAGTTGAATCCTTTCTTTTGTTATTACCTTGGTGCGCTTCAATGGTTCTGCCTCGCGAACCCTCGACCGGCCCTAGAATCTCGGCGGGCGCTCGCCGGCGACTGCGAATTGTTTTTCCAGCGCAAGTCCAACCTCCGCCAGCCTGCCTTCGTCAAAAAGCCGCCCGATCAGCGTGACCCCATGCGGCACACGGCGCGCTGGCGAAAACCGGGGCAGCGGACGCTTGGGGTCCGGAGCCCAGTCGCTGCGAGCCTCCGAGACCTCGACAAACCCAGCGCGAAGCGTCAGCGATGGGTGCCCTGTGCAGTTGGTAATCACCAGCATCTCGTCCCGCAACGATGGAACCAGCAGTACATCCACCTCGGAAAAGACCCGCGCCATCTCCTCGGCCACCTTGCGCCGCAAGCGGTCCGCCTGCACGAGGTCCACCGCCGAAAGAAAACGCGCCTGGCGGAAGCAATTGGGCCATGCATCGGCAACCTGCATCTTCAACTCATCGATCTGGTGGCTCAGCGTCAGCTCTTCAAAGGCCGCTGCGGCCTCGGCAAAGAGAATCACGTAGAGCGAGTCATAAGGCCAGTCAGGAAGGGATACTTCGACCGGCATCATGCCGAGTTTTTTCACCGCTTCGAGCGCAGCCCGGTCAACATCCGTTGCCGGAGCCTCCTTCATCCAGCCGGGAAGATAGCCCACGCGCAAGCCCTTCACATCTGCTTCGGCATCGAAACCAAGCTCGCTGGGCACGCCGGCTAAATCGCGTCCATCCGGCCCGGAGATCGCCTTCAGTACCAGCGCAGTATCTTCCACGCACCGCGCCATCGGCCCCAGCTTGTCCAGCGACCAGCAGAGCGTCATCGCGCCGGTGCGCGGCACACGGCCAAAGGTGGGGCGCAATCCAGTCACCCCGCAACGCATCGACGGACTTACAATGCTGCCCCCGGTTTCGCTGCCGATGGCAAAGCCCACCAGTCCGGCGGCCACGGCCGCGCCCGGCCCCGCGCTCGAACCAGACGAGCCTTCCTCCAGCAGCCAGGGATTCATCGTCTGCCCGCCAAACCAAATATCGTTCAGCGCCAGAGCGCCCAGGCTCAGCTTGGCCACCAGCACCGCGCCGGCGGCGTTGAGCCGCTCCACAACGGTTGCATCCGCCGTCGGCACACGATTCCGGTAAGGCTCGGCCCCATAGGTCGTGGGAATTCCCGCCGTATCCAGCAGATCCTTCGCGCCCCAGGGAATGCCATGGAGCGGACCACGATACCGGCCCGCCGCAATCTCCGCATCTGCTTGGCGAGCCTGAGCCAGGGCATGATCCCGCGTCAGCGTAATGACGCAACGGAGCTGCTCGTTGAATCGCTCCAACCGGTCCAAATAAATCATAGCCAGCCGCGTTGAGGTCAGCCGTCGGCTCTCAATCCACCGGGAAAGCTGCCAGACGGGAGCGAAGGCAATCGCATCGTCACTGGCGGGCAATTCCGTTCCCACGTCGCTGCTGCGAACGAAATGATTACCGCCCTGTGGGTGCTTCACCATCCCTGGCAAGCTCGGATTCCACTGCGTGGCAGGCGCAAGAGCCGCCTCCAGCGCAATCTTTCGCGGGCCAGTGCGGCGCTCCAGCAGCGGAGCCATCTGCATCCGCCAATTGCTGGCCGCGGTGGCGCGATCTGCTGGTGTCATCTGCAACTGCATCAGCTTTTCCGCCTCCGCAAAAGTCGCGGGCGATACTTCCGGCCCCACTGCGGGGCTAGTTCCGAAGGCCACTGGCGCGCCCGGCGGCAACTCCGCGGGCGCTTGTGCTTCAGCCTGCATGGCTGCGGCCACCATACCGAGCGATGTATAGGCAAGAAAATCTCTGCGTGAACTGGCCATGATCCTCCTTGGGAATCGAGCGCCGAAGCCTGATTGACCTCTCGCAACCATAGTATCCGGTCCGAGTGCAGAGCCAAAATCCATTGGGACGCATCGAAAGGTGCAAAAGGCTGCGCCTCATCGTAGAATAGGCGGGTTGAGCACGAAACTGAAAGCAGCAGGCATCCGTGAACCACGGCACCATCACAATCTCGGCAGTTCCGCGCCTTCGCGCCGCCATGATCCTGGCGATCATTGCGGACCTGCTCCAGGTCGTCGTCTTCCCCCTATTCATTGAGGGAGCTGCATCGCCTGCGGATGACATACTCGATCTGGGAATGGGGGCCGTGCTGGCAACCCTTCTCGGCTGGCACTGGGAGTTTCTGCCCTCGTTCGCGGCCAAGCTCGTGCCCGGTGTCGATCTGGTCCCTTTCTGGACGATGGCGGTTGCCAATGTCTATAGAAAGCAGAAACGAATCGTGGCCGCAGTGGAAGGAATCAGCGAGGAGCCCCCTGCGCGGTAAGACCCGTGGAATTCATAATTCGTGCGCGCCTTGTAGTCATGGCGGCTGGAAAGCAGGAATATGAACAACATTGAGAGCGAACAACTCCATCTGAGCAGTAGGTTTACAAGCGCGATCGACTATGCGCGCGCCATCCACATTGAGCGGCGCAAAGGAACCGATATTCCGTACATGGCGCATCTTCTGGGGGTTGCATCCCTGGTGATGGGTGAAGCGGGGCACACCGGATTCCCTGTTACCGAGGAGATGGTGATCGCCGCCCTTCTTCATGACGCCGCCGAGGATCATGGAGGAGCGCCGCGGCTCAAGGACATCGAGTACAATTTTGGCCCGAATGTGGCGCGTATGGTGGAGGGATTGTCCGACAGTCTCACCGAGGACCCCGGCAATAAGCAATCGTGGCTGGAACGCAAGCGGGCATATATCCTGAGACTTCGCGAAGAACCGGCTGACGTCCAACTTATCTCCGCAGCCGACAAGCTCCACAACGCAAGAGCAATTCTTGAAGACTACCGGGAGATCGGGCCGCGGATTTGGGAGCGGTTCAAACGTGGCCGGCAAGACCAGTTATGGTATTTCGATGAACTCTTGAGAGTATTCCAGGCCTCTGGAGCGAGCCGGATCGTTGAAGAATTAGGGCGCGCCGTCAGCGAACTCAGGCAATTATCAGAAGACGAAACACTTTGAAAAAGGCGCCTCCAACGGGCCGGCGCCCTCGTCCAGCAATTAGTGAGGAGGACTCCGGCTTGCAGATGAAGCGCAAAGGCTGAGCAGGGCAGCCGCAAAGAACAGCTACGCCTTCATCGCCTCTTCAACCGCGACGGCAACAGCAACCGACGCGCCGACCATCGGGTTGTTGCCCATACCAATCAAGCCCATCATCTCCACGTGCGCGGGCACCGAAGACGACCCGGCAAACTGCGCATCCGAGTGCATCCGGCCCATGGTGTCGGTCATGCCGTAGGAAGCCGGACCTGCCCCCATGTTATCGGGATGCAGCGTTCTGCCCGTGCCGCCGCCGGAGGCGACGGAGAAGAACTTCTTTCCATCGAGCAGCCGCTCCTTCTTGTAGATGGCCATCACCGGATGCTGGAACCGGGTCGGGTTGGTCGAGTTGCCGGTTATGGCTACATCGACCAGCTCCAAGTGCATGATGGCCACGCCTTCCCGCACATCGTCGGCGCCGTAGCAGCGAACAGCGGCGCGTTCGCCGGTGGAGTAGGCCTTCTCGCGGACGACGCTCAGCTTGCCTGTCGCATAATCGAACTCGGTCTGCACATAAGTAAATCCGTTGACGCGCGAGATAATCAAAGCCGCATCCTTGCCCAAACCGTTGAGAATCACGCGCAACTTGGTCTTGCGCGCATTGTTCGCCGAGCGAGCCAGGCCGATGGCGCCTTCAGCGGCGGCAAAGGACTCGTGTCCCGCGCAAAAGGCAAAGCAGCCAGTCTCTTCGCGCAGGAGCATCGCGGCCAGATTGCCGTGGCCGATGCCCACCTTGCGATCGTCGGCAACCGAGCCGGGAATACAGAAGGCCTGCAGGCCCGTGCCCAGGGTTTCGGCAATTTCCGCCGCCACGGTTTGGTTCTTTTTGATGGCGATAGCCGCGCCAATCAGATAGGCCCAGCCCGCATTTTCAAATGAAATGTTCTGGATCGACTTCACAATCTTGCGTACATCGACATTCTTGTCAAGGCAGATTTTCTCGGCTGCTTCCAGCGATTCAATGCCGTTGGCGGCAAGAAAGGAGTCGATCTGCGCAATCCTTCTTTCGTATCCTTCAAACAAAGCCATGATCTTCTCCTTTATTCCTTGCGGGGGTTGATGGTTTTTACGGCGTCGGCAAAACGGCCATAGGTGCCGGTTGCCTTGGTCAGCGCGGTCTGTGCATCCACTCCCTTGGCAATCGAGTCCATCATGGGGCCGAGGCGAACGAACTTGTAACCGATGATCTCGCCATCCGCGTCGAGTGCGAGTTCGGTCACATAGCCTTCGGCCAATTGCAGATAGCGCGCGCCCTTTTCGTTGGTGCCGTACATCGTTCCGGTCACGCTGCACAAGCCTTTGCCCAGATCTTCAAGGCCGGCGCCGATGGGCAGCCCATCCTCTGAAAACGCTGTCTGGGTGCGGCCATAGACGATTTGCAGAAACAATTCGCGCATCGCCACGTTGATCGCATCGCAAACCAGGTCGGTATTCAACGCTTCAAGAATCGTCTTGCCGGGAAGAATCTCCGCGGCCATGGCTGCCGAATGGGTCATTCCGGTGCAGCCAATCGTCTCCACCAGCGCTTCCTCGATGATCCCCATCTTGACGTTCAGCGTGAGCTTGCAGGCTCCCTGTTGAGGAGCGCACCAACCCACCCCGTGGGTCAGGCCCGAGACGTCGGTCACTTCCTTGACCTTGGTCCAGCGGCCTTCTTGTGGAATAGGCGCCGGACCGTGATTCGGCCCCTTGGCGACTACGCACATCTGTTCAATTTCATGTGTATGCATTGGGAGTTGCGCTCCTTTGTTCGTGTTTGGTTAACAGCTTGCGTTTCATCAACTTCCATAAAGCATTTTGGCTCAGGAAGGTTCCTTGGGCAGACTTGTTAGCGAAGCCTGCCAGTATTTCGCCGACAGCCGATTCACCGCCTTGAGAAGCCTTGGCGCAGGAATGGTTTGGCAATTCGATCTGATTATAAATCGGCCCAATTCGATGGGATGTGACCGCTGACGCACCTGTGCAGTGCTCCGAAGCCCGTTTTGGGGCCCGTTTTGGCGTGCTATCTGCGACTGCGCCCATTTAAGGCGCAATTACTGAATGCGGCTCACGTCGCGCACGGCGCCGCGAGCGGCGCTGGTGGCCAATGCGGCGTATGCTTCGAGCGCTTTGGAGACCTTCCGCTTACGCGTGGCAGGCTTCCATGCGGCTGCACCTTTGGCCTCCGCAAGCCTGCGCCGCACCGCGAGTTGCGCCTCGGAGAGATTGACGCGCAGCAAGCGCTTGGGAATGTCAATCTCGATGATGTCGCCCTCTTCCACCAGCGCCAGCGAACCGCCCTCGGCCGCTTCCGGCGAGATATGGCCAATACAAAGTCCGGAGGACCCGCCACTGAAGCGCCCATCGGTGATCAGAGCGCAGCTTTTGCCCAATCCCTTGGATTTGAGATAGCTGGTGGGATAGAGCATCTCCTGCATTCCGGGCCCTCCGCGTGGCCCTTCGTAGCGAATCAGCACCACGTCGCCGGGAACGATCTTGTCGCCCAAAATCGCCTCGACCGCCGAGTCCTGGCTCTCGAAGATGCGCGCCGGCCCGATAAACGTAAGGTGCGCGGGATCGACGCCCGCCGTCTTCACGATGCAGCCATCTGCCGCGATATTGCCAAAGAGAACCGCCAGGCCGCCGTCCTTGCTGAAGGCGTGCGCCAAGTCGCGAATCACGCCGCTCTCGCGGTCGAGGTCCAGCTCGGCGTAGCGGTTGCTCTGACTAAAAGCTTCGGTGGTGCGCACTCCGCCCGGAGCAGCGCGATAAAACTCCTGGATCGCCGCGGTTGGCGCGCGCTTTACATCCAGCTTGTCAATGGCCTCGCCCAGCGTTGGCGCGTGCACGGTGTGCGTCTGGCGATGCAGCAGCCCCGACCGGTCCAGCTCGGCAAGAATGGCGAAGATTCCGCCGGCGCGATGCACATCTTCCAGATGCACAGCGGGCGCGGATGGCGCCACTTTGCAGAGGTTCGGCACGCGGCGCGAAAGGCGATCTATATCGGCCATCGTGAACGGCACCTCGCCCTCCTGCGCGGCGGCCAGCAGATGCAGCACGGTATTGGTCGAGCCGCCCATGGCAATGTCGAGCGTCATCGCGTTTTCAAAGGCTTCAAAGGTCGCAATGCGCCGCGGCAGCGCCGTCGAGTCGTCTTGCTCGTAGTACCGCTTGGCCAAATCAACAATCGTTCTGCCCGCCTGAAGGAAGATCTCCTTGCGGTCCGAGTGCGTGGCCAGCACGGTTCCATTGCCGGGAAGCGCAAGGCCTAGCGCCTCGGTCAGGCAGTTCATCGAGTTGGCCGTGAACATTCCCGAACAGGAGCCGCAGGTTGGGCAGGCCGAGTGCTCGTATTCGTCGACCTCTGCATCGCTTACCGTGGGATCGCCAGCGATAATCATCGCGTCAATCAGGTCAACGGCCTTGACGATATTGCCCAGCTTCACCTTGCCGGCTTCCATCGGCCCGCCGGAGACAAAGACCACCGGAATGTTCAGCCGCAGCGAGGCCATCAACATTCCCGGCGTAATCTTGTCGCAGTTGGAGATGCAGACCAGCGCATCGGCGCAATGGGCGTTGACCATGTACTCGACCGAGTCGGCGATCAGCTCGCGCGAGGGCAGGCTGTAGAGCATTCCGTCGTGGCCCATGGCGATGCCGTCGTCGATGGCGATGGTGTCGAACTCCTTGGCCACGCCGCCGGCGCGCTCGATCTCACGGGCGACAAGCTGGCCCAGGTCTTTGAGGTGAACGTGACCCGGCACAAACTGCGTAAAGGAGTTGGCGATGGCGATGATGGGCTTGTCGAAGTCGCCGTCCTGCATTCCGGTAGCGCGCCAAAGACTGCGCGCCCCGGCCATATTGCGTCCATGCGTCGAGGTTCGTGACCGATAAACTGGCATAGCCGTATTTTAGCCTTTTTGGCGGCGTTGCTGCATGGAATGGCACCTGCGGTGCGGGCAGAGGCTCGCTTCACTCGCATGGATGCACTCGTAAAGCAGAGAATAAGCGACAATGCGCGCGCTACGCTACGAGGAGGATTCGTCAGAAACAGCGGCTAGTGTTCAGGCCGCATGATTTGGTAATTCATGATGGACAAGCGCGGACGAGGACGTCCGCGCTACAGCCGACCAGGAGGTCGGCGCTACCATTCCGGTCATTGTTGACTATTTAATTAACTGCAAGATTTCGGGGCGAAAAAGAAAGGGAGATTTTGCGAATCGCCGTTTCTTCGCTTTTGGCATTTGACAGCGCACGAGAGGCGAACGAAATCCTCAATAAAGACGGGGTGATTTTGAAATGAACTCTAGAACTACGAAATTATATGCAACAAAAATGGGCGAAGAGAGGGAGAATGCACCCCCCCAGGGGGGGGGTACTTATTTCGACCTATTCAGGCCGGGCCTTTCGCCCGACCTGAGATCAGAGTACGCGTTTGCGGAAAATAATATGCAAATAAAATTTAGGCGATTCTCTGGCATTTAATTTAAGGGGATCGAATGACAGAAATGCTTGATTCGCATTACTTTGGTTGATTCTCCTGGTTTTGCATGTGGGCCCAAATCTTTACACATGCCGAGAAACTATTCTTCGGGTCTAGCCCGTTTTCCGGCTTGTAATTCGCCGTATGCAGAATCCAGATTTTATCGCTGCGGGTGATCGGCGTTCCAGTGACGAGAGCATAGGACTGGCCATCGATATAGAAGTCAATCCTGTTGCCGTGGGGCTGACCTTCGATTGCGCTCTCCTGCGGTGACGAGAATATCTCAAAGAGTCCTTGACCGGGATAGTAGAGGACGACCTTTTCTTTCGATGTTGCCTCTGTGATTGACCCTACCAAATCACCCACAACTTCTTTTTCGCGCAAAAGAAGTGGCGACTCAATGCGCAACTTATCCGGGCCGGGATCAAGGTCACTATGTTCGCTGTTTTCGAATGGCGCTGGCATGTGATCCAACCAATCGCCTGTAATAGACAGCGTCCCAAAGTCAACATCCGCTTTCAATCTCTCCCCCGGCTCAAACCAATATTCCTTCTGAGGCTCATGATCGAAGTCTTCAAGGAACATGGTTCTCGAACTCAAAGGCTTGGGATAAACTATGGACCGTACACCCAGCTTGACGCGATCCCCTTCGCGACCTAGAAGATCAATCCTGTAACCAACCATTCCGTTATTGACAGTGAGAAAGCCGGCGCACATCGTTTGTTTATGATTGATTGCCGAGAGCGCACAAGAGTTTGCCTCGTCTGAGTCATGTTGCACTTTGAGCAGCACAACCGTTCCATCTGCGTGCGCGTGCACCTTCACCATCGCAAGGCTCGAAGCCAGCGCCACAATTCCGGCCACCAACAGCACAAATGCAAACTTCGGAATTCTCATCATCTCCCATCCTTTCTGCCACAGCGTTTGTTTCGCTTGCTGCTTCTCTGCCCAGGCCAGCGGCTTGGTCTCTTCGACCAACTCCAGGCTGGCCATGCGGCGCAACTCCGCGCCCATTCCGATGTACTCGTTCAGGGCCGCCTGACAGGCTTCGCAACTGCCTATATGTGTTGCCGCCGTGCGTGGAATCGTTTCTCCATCGCACAGAGCGGAGACAAACTCCGCTGCTTCGTTGCAATTCATACGGCCCTCCCCGCACCCTGCCGCCAGACCTGGCGCAGAGCTTCCCGCGCCGCAAAGAGGCGCGATCTGACTGTTCCTATGGGAATCTCCAGAATCTCCGCCAGTTCCTGATACGATTGCCCCTCGACCTCGCGCAGCCAAAGCAATGCTCGCTGCTCCTCCGGTATGCGCTGCAATGCGTCTCCCATAATGAATGTGATCTCCGTCCGGCACGGCTCCGTCGTCTCCGGCGCGGCCTCGGCTGCCGGAGTCTGCTTGCGACCCCACTCAGCCGCGCGCTTTCTGGCCACTCCGTAGAGGTAGGCTTGCAGCGAGCCGCGCTCGGGCTGAAAGCCATGGGGGCGATTCCATATCCGGGTGTAGGTCTCCTGCGCAACGTCTTCAGCCGCCTCGTTGCTGCCGACGAGTTGCCGCAAAAAGAGCCGCAGCCGCGGCGCGGTCTCTCGATAGAAGGCGTCGTAGGCCGCCGCGTCTCCCTGCGTGATCTTTCTCCATCGCTCTTGGTCGTCGGCCAACGTGCGTCTCCACCTTGATATTCGCGCTTGAGGGCAAAAAGGTTCAGGGAGTTGGGAAGAATTCTGAGTTTATCGAGTCTCTTACAAAATTACCTTCCGGCCATTGCAAGAATAAGAAACCTGCGCGATGATTCGGACGCCCCTACGGGGCTTTGGCTTTTGCTGGCGGCAAGACCCAGGATTCCCCCTTCGCTGCGCTCAGGGTCCATCCTGGGCTATTATCGATGGCCCCTACGGGGCCGAATGCCGCTATGTTATTGCAAACAAAGACGGGCGCCTCCCGCGAGGGGAGACGCCCGTGCATCCTTCGGCTGGAAGGAGGGAAGCCGGCAGGAAAGCCGCTGTTACGCGGCCTCTTCCTTCTCCTTGAGTTCCTTGAGTTCTTCGGTCTTGGACTCTTCCAACTGCTTTTCCAGATCGGCGCGCTTCTTGGCCTTGATTTCGTCGCGCTTCTGGCGCTTGGCGTCAAGCTGTTTTTCAGCGCCCAGCAGTTCGATGAAGGCCTTTTCGCCGCCGTCGCCCTGGCGGAAGCCGGCGCGAACAATGCGCAGATAGCCTCCCTGACGGTCGGCGTAGCGCGGCGCCACGGTCTCAAAGAGCCGGGTGACGGATTTGTCGGTCATCAGATAGCTGAGGGCCTGGCGGCGCGAGTGCAGATCGCCCTTCTTGCCCAGGGTGATCATTTTTTCCACGTGCGGGCGAACCGCCTTGGCCTTGGCCAGGGTGGTCTCGACGCGGTCTTCGACGATAACGGACGTGGTCAGGTTGCGCAACAGGGCGCGACGGTGACTGGTGTTGCGTCCGAGCTTGGTTCCTGCATTGCGATGGCGCATGATGAAACTCTCTTTCTTCTAGGGACTGAGGGAGTAAAGGGACTAGGGACTCAGCGTGTGATCGGCTTTCTACTCCCTGGTCCCTACGTCCCTAATCCCTGTTCTTAAAAATTTTCCGTCTCGGTGGGCAACTGCAGGTCAACCGAATCCAACGGATCGTCCTCATCGTCATAGTGGCTGTAGTTGGCGGCCAGCGCGGCGGCGGGCGAAATACTGGTGGGTCCGGGAACGGCGTTGCCCAGCTCGTCGATTCTCATGCCCAGCGAAAGGCCCATCTGGGCAAGGATTTCCTTGATCTCATTGAGGCTCTTGCGGCCGAAGTTCTTGGTCTTGAGCATCTCGGCTTCGGTCTTCTGCACCAGCTCGCCGATGGACTGAATGTTGGCGTTCTTGAGGCAGTTGTAACTGCGGACCGACAGCTCCAGCTCTTCTACCGAGCGGTTGAGGTGGTCGTTGCGCAGCATCATGCGGCCTTCATCGCCGCGCCCCTCGGTCTCCAACTCCTCCTCGAAGTTGATGAAGATATTCATGTGGTCCTTGAGCAGCTTAGCGGCCAGGCCGACGGCGTCGGCGGGCAGCACGGCCCCGTTGGTCCACACTTCCAGGCCCAGCTTGTCGTAGTCGGTAATCTGGCCGAGGCGCGCTGCTTCCACCACGTAGTTGACGCGGCGCACCGGCGAGTGGACCGAGTCCACCGGGATGAAGCCAATGCCCAGATCGGCATCAAAATTCTTATCAGCAGAGATATAGCCGCGGCCTCTCTTGAGGCGCATCTCCATATCCAGCTTGCCGCCCTCCGAAAGGGTGGCGATATAGATGTTCTTGTCCAGGATTTCGACGTCGCCGTCGGCTTCAATCATGCCGCTTGTGACGACGCCCGGTGTGTCGGCGCGCAGATACAGCGCCTTGGGGCCTTCGCCGGCGAGTTTGAAGGGAACCTGCTTGAGGTTCAGGATAATATCTGTCGCGTCCTCGACCACGCCGCTGATGGACTGAAACTCGTGCAGCACGCCCTCAATGCGGATCGCAGTGACCGCGGCGCCCTCGATGGAACTAAGAAGTGTGCGTCGCAGGGCGTTGCCGATGGTGGTGCCAAAGCCGCGCTCAAAGGGCTGGGCGCTGAACTTGCCGTAGGTGTTGGTGAGCGTCTCGGCATCGACTGCCAAACGCTTCGGCTTCTGAAATCCTCTCCAAAGCATATCGTTTTCTCTTTTCCCGCGCGGGCTGGCGTCGCGATGCACTTTGCGGCGGCCGCGCAAGTTCTCCTTCGGTTTGAAATGCAGTGGACAGTGAACAGTTGTCAGTGGTCAGTAAGAACCCGAACGGGCTTTGTTACTGTCCACTAATCACTGTCCACTGTTCACTGTTACTTCGAGTACAACTCGACGATCAACTGCTCATTGATGGGCAGGTTCACGTCCACGCGCTTGGGCAGATGGAGCACACGGCCCGACAGATTCTCGAAGTTGGCCTCAAGCCATGTGGGCACGGGATTCTGCGCGGCGTACTGCGCGCCCTGCTCAATGATGACCAGCTTCTTGGCGGCGTCGCGGATCTTGATCTCATCACCCGCGTTCACCTGGTAGGAAGGAATGTTGACCTTGCGCCCGTTGACCTCGACGTGGCCGTGGCGCACCACCTGCCGAGCCTGGCGGCGGCTGATGGCGAAGCCCAGCCGGAAGGCGACGTTGTCCAGGCGGCGCTCCAACTGCTGAATCAACAGCTCGCCGGTGACGCCCGCAGCCTTGTTGGCCTTCTCGTAGTAGGCGCGGAACTGGCTCTCCAGCGTGAAGTACATACGCTTGGCCTTCTGCTTCTCATGCAGTTGCAGGCCGTAGCCGACGATCTTGGCCTTGCGGTCCTTGCCGTGCATGCCGGGAGGAAAGTTGCGCTTCTCCAGCGGGCAACGGTCAGAGGCGCATTTCGCGCCCTTCAAAAAAAGTTTGGTCGCCTCGCGACGGCAAAGGCGGCAGACTGCTCCGGTATAACGTGCCATTTCTTCTCCTGACTTCGGATGACGGCCGGTTTACGTCTCGGAGGAGATTTCCTCCCGGCCCGGATGTTTTACTAGGGACTCAGGGACTAGGGACGTAGGGACTAAAAGCTGATCGAACTGAGTTGGCTTTTCTAGTCCCTAGTCCCTGTGTCCCTAATCCCTGCTTCTTAAACGCGACGTCTCTTCGGCGGACGGCAGCCGTTGTGCGGCACCGGCGTCACATCGCGAATAGTGCGCACCTCGACGCCGGCGGCGGCCAGGGCGCGGATAGCCGACTCGCGGCCCGAACCCGGACCGGAGACCCGCACATCGACCGCGCGCAGACCGTGATCGCGCGCCATGCTGGCCGCGTTCGTGGCCGCCTGCTGCGCCGCGAAGGGCGTACCCTTGCGCGAGCCACGGAAGCCCAGCGATCCGGAGCTTTTCCAACTCAGCGTATTGCCCACCGGATCGGTGATGGTGACGATGGTGTTGTTGAACGTGGCTTGCACATACGCGATGCCGAATGGAACATTCTTCCGCTCGCGCTTCTTGAACTTCTTGTTCTTTCCGGCTTTGCCAGTCTTGCCGGCGCTTGGCTTGCCTGTCTTCTGCTCTGCTTTCGCCATTAGGTTTTACCCGTCGCTTTCTTCTTGCCGGCAACTGTGCCCTTGCGCGGGCCTTTGCGAGTGCGGGCGTTGGTGTGGGTACGCTGGCCGTTCACCGGCAAACCCCGCCGGTGGCGCGTGCCGCGATAGCTTTGAATGTCGATGAGGCGCTTGATGTGCATCTGGACGTCCTTGCGCAGGTCGCCCTCGACGTTTCCCTCGTCCTCGATCACCTGGCGGATGCGGTTGACCTCGTCCTCGCCCAGATCCTGGACCTTCTTGAAGGCGTCTACATTCGCCTTCGCCAGAATCTTGAGCGCGCGGGGATCCCCGATGCCAAAGATGTATGTAAGCGCGATGCGTGCCTGCTTGTTGCGCGGCAGATCGACGCCAGCAATACGTGCCATTGAAATTCCTTTGCAATTCAGGGACTAGGGACTAGGGACTAGGGACTAAGTCACAACTTTGTGCTGCAATCTTAGTCCCTCATTCCCTTAGTCCCTCCGTCCCTTTCTCGTTGTGTGCCCCCGACCAAGCGCCGGTTCGCACGGGTGAAGCGGAAAAGCACCTGAGGTTCATCGCAAGCCTTGACTCAGGCTAACTAGCCTCTTTTCAAGTTGTTAGGGAGTATGGACTAGGGACTAGTTATTACTCATTGCCTCAGTTAGTCCCTAGCCCCTACGTCCCTTAGTCCCTTTCGTGGACCTCTCCGCGGTTTGCCAGACTCGAACTAGCCCTGGCGCTGCTTGTGCTTTGCGTTCTCACAGATCACCCTGACCACCCCTCGGCGGGTGATGACCTTGCATTTCACGCAAATCTTCTTTACCGATGCACGGACTTTCATTTGTGTTGCCCTTCCTTCAAACTGTTAGCTGCAAGCTGTTCGCTGTCAGCTACTTATAGCGGTATACGATGCGCCCGCGATTCAGGTCGTAGGGACTCAGTTCCACGGCCACGCGATCTCCCGGCAGAATCTTGATGAAGTTCTTGCGCATCCTGCCCGAGACATGGGTCAGCGCTTCGTGATTATTCTCGAGCTTGACCTTGAACATGGCATTTGGCAGGGTATCTGTTACCACCGCCATTACCTCAATCATGTCTTCTTTCGACAAACCGCATCCCGCTTCTGCCGGCGCGCTTTTTGCGCCCCCGGCTGGTAATCCCGAGCGTGCTACTCGGTTAAAATTCTCGATCCAGTGGCGGTCACCGCCACCGAGTGCTCAAAATGAGCGCTCATGCTTCCATCCGCTGTAATCGCCGTCCAGCCGTCGCCCAAAACTACGACATCCGGCCCGCCCACGTTCACCATCGGCTCGATGGCGATCACCATGCCGGCACGCAACTTCATGCCCCGTCCGGCCTCGCCAAAGTTCGGCACCTGCGGATCTTCGTGCATATGGACGCCGATGCCGTGGCCCACATAATCCCGCACCACCGAGAAGCCCTCGGCCTCAACCACTTTCTGCACCGCTGCGCCAACATCGCCCAGGGTCGCCCCCGGCCGAACCACCGCGATCGCCGCGTACAGCGACGCTTCCGTGGCCTTCACCAGCCGTGCCGTCGTTGGGTCGATCTTTTTGCCCACCGGCACAGTGATGGCCGCATCGCCAAAGAAGCCCTCTAAAACCGCCCCGCAATCGACCGAAACGATCTCGCCTTCCTTGAGAATCCGCTTGGCCGACGGAATACCATGCACGATCTCGTTGTCGATCGATGTGCACAAGACGCAGGGAAAACCGTGATAGCCCTTGAAGGCCGGCTTGGCCCCCAACTCCTTGATGCGCGCCTCGGCCGCCTTCTCCAGATCGAGGGTGGTGACGCCGGGCTTGACCATCCCCCGCACCAACTCCAGCACCTCGCGGACCACAGCGCCCGCACGGCGCATCTTCTCGATCTCCTGGGACGACTTCAGTACAACCGCCACTCAACCAGCTTTCAATCTTCAGGGACTTAGGGACCAGGGACTAGGGAACAGAAAGCACGTTGTCGGCCGTTTTTTAGTCCCTAGTCCCTAGTCCCTCAGTCCCTACTTCCTCAGCCGCTCAACAGCGGCAACAATTCCGGCAGCGATCTCCAGGATCGGCCGGTCTCCATCCACTTCCGCAAATCTTCCCGCAGCCCGATAGTGCTCGACCACCGGCGCGGTCAACGCCGAGTAAGCGCGCATGCGCTCCTCGAAGACCTTCTCCGTGTCATCGCCTCGCTGCACCAGCACGGCGCCGTCCGCGTCGCAAATGCCATCCTTTTGCGGCGGCTTGCCGTAGAGGTTATAAATGCATTGGCAGACAGGACAATTCCTGCGCCCCGTAATCCGGCGCAGTAACTGATTATAGTCCACCTGAATGCTGACAGCAACCACGGGCAAACCCGCAGCCCGTGCAGCCAGGCGGCCATCCAGCCAGTCGGCTTGCACCAGGGTGCGCGGGAAACCATCCAGAATATAGCCGTTCGCCGTATCCGGCTGCTGAAGCCGCACCGCCACCATCTCATTGACCAGCGAATCAGGAACCAGCTCGCCGCGGCCCATGATCGCCTTGGCGGTCTTGCCCAGTTCGGTGCCCTGCGCCACATTGCCGCGCAGCAGGTCGCCGGTGGAGATCTGCGGTATCCCCCAGATCTTCACCAACTCCTTGGCCTGCGTACCCTTGCCCACCCCCGGCGCGCCCAACAATAGAATTGGGCCGGGAGGGGTCTTCGCTCTACCCTCAGAAAATGACATTACCAGGTTTTCCTTCCGCGAATACGACCGGAGCGCGGCGAAAAACCATCATAGTGACGCATGATCAGCTGCGATTCGATCTGGTTGACGGTATCCATAGCCACACCCACGACGATCAAAAGCGAGGTGCCGCCAAAGTAGAAGTTGACCCCCAACCCGTGCGTGGTCCAGGCTGGCAGGCTCTCAAAGAACCGGCCGATGAGCCAAACTTTATCAAAACGAATGCCCGAAATCAGGAAGGTGGGCACCAGCGAAATAATAATCAGATAGAGAGCGCCGACCAGCGTGATGCGGGTGAGGATGTCGTTGATGAAGTCCGAAGTGCGCTTGCCGGGGCGAATGCCCGGAATGAACGAGCCGGACTTGCGGAAGTTGTCGGCGATGTCGTCCGGCTTCATGATGATCGACACGTAGAAATAGGCGAAGAAGATGATCGCCATGATGTAAAGAGCTTCATACCACGGGTAACCGGGCTGTAGCGCATCGAAGATCGGCAGCAGAAAACGACTGTTTTGTACAAACTCCATCTGCTTGAGCATCATCGGGGCAGAGAGGATGGAGGCCGCGAAGATGACCGGCATCACGCCGCCGGAGTTGACTTTGAGGGGCAAGTGGCTGGATTGCCCGCCCATCATGCGCCGGCCCACGATGCGCCGTGCGCTTTGGATGGGGATGCGCCGCTCGCTCCGCTCAACAAAAACAATGAAAGCGACCACCGCAAACATGCCCACAGCCAGCAACCCCACCGCGACGATGGTGAACGATCCCCACTGGTTGGTCTGGACCTTCTGGACCAGGTCCATCACGCCGCGCGGAAGGCCGGCAATGATGCCGGTGAAGATCAGCAGACTCATGCCGTTGCCGATGCCGCGATCGGTTATCTGCTCGCCCAGCCACATAATGAAGGCAGTGCCGGCGGTGAGCGTCAGCACCGTCAACAAAATGAAACGGACGCCGGGATTGAGCACCATGCCGCCCCTGGTCAACATGAATGCAATGCCGATGGACTGCAAGGCGCCCAGAACAATGGTCATATAGCGAGTCCACTGGGTGATCTTGCGCCGCCCCAGCTCGCCTTCCTTCTGGATGCGCGCCAGTGGTTCATAAACCACGGTCAGCAACTGAAAGATGATCGATGCCGTGATGTAGGGCATAATGCCCAGGGCAAAGATCGTCATGCGGCGCAGGTTGCCGCCGCCGAAGAGATTCATCAGGCCCAGAGCGGACCCGCCCTGCGAGTCGAACATCCGCTCCAGCGCGTGGGTATCGACGCCCGGCGTGGGAATCCACGCGCCCAGACGGTAGATGGCCAGGATGCCCAGCATGAAGAGCACCCGCTTGCGCAGATCGGGAATCCGAAAGATATTGGCGAACTTCTCAAACATTTCAGCCATTTTTGGTTATCCGCTTCAGGGCCTTTGCCGGCCCTTGATTCTTACCATTGACCATCTTACTTGCGCGGGGCGGCGCCTGTCGCATGACCGCCCATTCAACCTGTCATCCTGAGCTCGGTGCCCCATCCTTGCCACGCCCTTGTTGTTGTGGCAGGGGTGGCAAACCATAATCCTGATCCGTTGGACGCCAGGCTCGCTACTTCGCGGACTTCGCGACCAGCTTGCCCTTCGGCTTGGGCGTATCGCCGCCCAGAACCACAGCCTTGCCACCGGCCTTTTCGATCTTCTCGACCGCCGACTTGGAAAACTTGTGCGCGTGAATGGTGAGCGCCGAGGCCAGCTCGCCGGAGCCGAGAATCTTGATCAGCGCCTTCTTGCTCGACGCCAGGCCCAGCTTCTTGTAGTCTTCCAGGGTGATCTCGGTCAGAGCGAGACCCTCAAGGTGCTCGACCAGCCGGTCCAGATTCACCACCGTGTATTCGGTGCGGAAGATGTTGGTAAAGCCGCGCTTGGGCAAACGGCGATGCAGCGGCATCTGGCCGCCTTCAAAGCCGCGCATCATGCTGGTGCCGGTGCGCTGACCCTGGCCCTTGTGGCCGCGGGCTGAGGTCTTGCCCATGCCGGATCCCATACCGCGACCGACACGCTTGCGCCCAATGTTAGCCTTGCGGGGCGCGCGTAAATTCGATAGATTTCTCGTTGCCATCTTTTTCCTCGCTGTAGCGCCGGATGGGTTAATCCCTGCCGACTCGCGTTAATGCAGTGGTCCGTGAACAGTGGACAGTGATCAGTCACAAAACCCGGGCCTTAACTGACCACTGTTCACTGACCCCTGATCCCTAGTTCTCAAGTATCCTGACCAGATGCGGAATAGCCTTGACCATGCCGCGGATGGATTCGTTGTCCACGCGCTCGACGATCTGGTTGAGCCGCGTAAAGCCCAGCCCCTTGACCACCAGCCGGTGCTTTACGGGCGTGGAGTTCTTTGAGCGGTAGTATTGAATGCGAATTGTCTTGGTCTCAGTCATGGCTTAAAGCTCCTCCACCGACTTGCCGCGCATGGCTGCCACTTCCGCTCGGTCGCGCAACTGCACCAGAGCATTGAAGGTGGCCTTGACGACATTGTGCGGATTGGGCGAACCCAGGCTCTTGGTGAGCACATTCTGCACCCCGGCCGAGGTCATCACCGCGCGCACCGCGCCGCCGGCGATCACACCCGTGCCTTCAGGGGCCGGCTTCAGCAGCACCTGACCTGCGCCGTAGCGGCCCAGAACCAGATGCGGAATCGAGGTGTCGGTCAGGTTGACCCGCACCAGATTCTTCTTTGCCGCCTCGATTCCCTTGCGAATCGCCTGGGGAACCTCCTTGGCCTTGCCCGAACCGTGGCCCACCACTCCAGCGGCGGGGTCGCCCACCACCACCAGCGCGGCAAACGACATATTCTTGCCGCCCTTGACCACCTTGGTCACGCGATTGATGGCCACCACCTGATCCTTCAGGTTGTACTGGTTGGCATCGAGTTTCTTCTTCAAGATCGTCATTGCTCTCTCGTCTCTCCAGTGGACAGTGGTCAGTGAACAGTGGTCAGCTTCTCTGTTCAAGTGCGCTACGCGCTTTTCCCTGTTCCCTGTTCCCTATTCCCTGCTCTTAAAACTCCAGGCCTGCTGCGCGGGCCGCATCGGCCAGCGCCTTGATGCGCCCGTGGTAGAGGTAGCCGCCGCGATCGAAGACCACCTTCTTGATGCCCTGCGCCACAGCCTTCTCGGCCACTGCCTTGCCGATCTCTTTGGCCGCCGCCACATTGCCGCCGGTCTTCATCTTGATGGTCGAAGCCGAAACCAGCGTCTCGCCCTTGGCGTCGTCGATCACCTGCGCATAAATGTTGTTGAGCGAGCGATAGACATTCAGCCGCGGCCGCTCACCCGTGCCGGCCAGCTTGCGGCGTATGCGCTGGTGAATGCGCTGGCGAATTGCGTTCCTCTTGGTCTGCGTAATCATGGTCTCTCTCACCTATCAGCGGAGCCGTCAGCGGCCCCGTTCGGATTTTTGAGGGACTAGGGACTAAGGACTAGGGACTAGCTGCAATTTCGCAACATTAAACTGTGTGCTCGATCCCTATTCCCTAGTCCCTTAGTCCCTAGTCCCTTAGTCCCTACTTCGCGCCCGTCTTGCCGGCCTTCTTCTTCAGCTTCTCGTCCGAGTAGCGCACACCCTTGTTCTTGTACGGGTCGGGCTTGCGCAGCGAACGCATATCAGCCGCTACCTGGCCCACCTTCTGCCGGTCAATGCCGGTGATGGTCAGATGAAGCTGCTTGGGGTCGATGGCCACATCGATGCCCGTGGGCAGCGGAAACTCAATCGGATGCGAGTAGCCCAGCGTGAAAACCACCGTGCCCTTGCCCTTCAACTCGGCGCGATAGCCGATGCCGACGATGTCCAATTCCTTCTTCCAGCCCGTGGTAACGCCAACAACCGCGTTGGCCACCAGCGAGCGCGTCAGCCCGTGCATCGCGGCCTGCTTGTCGTTTTCGCGGTTGACGTGCAGCACGCCGTCCTTGGTTTCGAGCGTAATGCCCTCGGCGATCAGCGCCGAGACCTTGCCCTTGGGCCCCTCGACCACAACCGTGTTGCCCTCGACCTTGTATTTGACGCCCGCGGGCAGCGGAATCAGCTTCTTTCCTATACGCGACATCGAATCAATCCTTCATCTGGCTTGCGAGTCCCGAGAAGCAGTGATCAGTGAACAGTTGTCAGTGATCAGTAAGTGCTTTGCTCTCTCGTTCCACTGCAGCCGGGAAACAGGGACTAGCCACTAGGGACTAGGGACTATTTCCTTTTCTACGGCAGGCACTTTGATCAGGAGCTTCGGGCTTTTCTAGTCCCTAGTCCCTGTTCCCTATTCCCTGCTCCTACCACACTTCACACAGCAACTCGCCGCCCACTCCCTCGCGGCGCGCCTGACGGCCAGTCATCACGCCCTTGGGCGTGGTCATGATCGAGATACCCAAACCGCCCTGAACGCGTTTGATCTCGTCGCGGCCAATGTAGACACGGCAGCCGGGGCGCGAGATGCGCGCCAGATCGCGGATGGCCGCTTCCGTTCCGCCGTACTTCAGGTACACGCGGAGGATCTGCCTGCCATCCTCTTCCTGGGTCTTGTAGTTCGAGATATAACCCTCCTCCTTGAGGATGCGGGCTATCTCGGCCTTCAGCTTCGAAGCTGGTACATCCAGCTTCTGATGACGCGCCCGGATTGCATTCCGGATGCGCGCCAGAAAATCGGCTACTGGGTCGGTCAGACTCATTCCTTCT
>Ga0302319_10002221_pt1 | contig 42420 bp, 38 predicted proteins | sample Bog_T0_2_FD_203319 | JGI IMG/M metagenome (GOLD analysis project Ga0302319, IMG submission 203319) | Peat permafrost microbial communities from Stordalen Mire near Abisko, Sweden - Bog_T0_2 | ecosystem: Environmental > Terrestrial > Soil > Wetlands > Peat | place: Sweden: Abisko, Stordalen Mire...
CGATGAGGGAGTTATTGGGGCCTCCATGGTAGTGATTCCCTTCTGAGTCTTGTCCCGAAACCAGAACCCCATTCTCGTCCCACTGGCAGGAAATGGGATCTCCGTTTTTGTCGTAGCGAAAGCCAGCAGCTTCGTTGCTAGCCCTAACGGCTGGAGTCATTTTATAATCTTCGTGGAGCTGCCCTGTGAACTTGGCGCGGAGCATGTAGATGGCGAAGATAATCCCAACGATGGTGGGGATTTTGTAAATAAACAGTGCTCCCCACGGCCCCAAGGAGGAGCGCACTGCCTCGTATTCGGCATATTTTTGCACCAACTCTGACGAATCGAACTCCCTTCGGCGCCTCACTGTTCACTCCGGTGGGTTTGGACGATGATGAAAATGGGCGCGGGGGGCGCCCAATGCGAAGACTTCATCTTTGGATATACGCAAGCGGCATTGACACTGCTAAAAAGCTAGGGCAAACGCTCGGAGGTGGAGTTGCTCGAATATGAACGACGATTGAAGAACTACCTGTGCTGGGACTGCGGGGGGAGAACGCACAAGAGCCATGCGGCTCAAAGGCAGTGCCAGGCATGCCGACGAAAGTGGAGCTACGCACAGCGCCGGGCGGAATGGGATATACTCGTAGAGTTTTGCGCAGCCCGCCGGCCATACCGAGCGGCGATTAACGCTTGCGTTGCCTATCCAACCGCTCGCCGGGCGTTCAAACGATTTGAACGGGTTTTGGAGAGATCACGCAAAAAGGCAGCCCTCACAACACTGAAAGGCCATCGGCGGAATGCATCTGCTACTACGGACTGCCCCCGCCTTCCTGGCCACGTACAACGTGAAATTCTCGAAGCCATCTACGCGGCCGATCTACTGCCGTTCATTCCAACCGGGCGCAGGGGTTGTCCCTGACTTCCAGACGGGCCACTTTAGGACAACCGCTTTTCCAGAACCTGAATGTAACGCCTTGCAGGGTCATCCTTTGGATTCGGAAACAGCGTCACAACCTGAACGCCGAGAATCTCCGCCAGAAAACAAAGCTCAAAATCGGAAACCCACCGTCGCTGATCCTCAATTTTTGCGAGGGTGTCCCTGGAAATATCCCAGCCTTTAACCTGCAGCATTAAGGCAAGTTCACGTTGCGATAGCTCGCGTGTCGTCCGGATACGGCGGATTTGCGGGCCAATCATATTACGGGGCTGGGGCATCTGTGCCGAATTCAGCACTTGACACTAGGTGAACGACGATGGTGTGATGTGCGGAATTCGGCCCATTTTTGCCTGTCATGAACCCGGTCTATGTCCCCGCCACAAAACTTGTGGATTGGCAGAAATTGCTCGCCCAGCCTGAAAAGCACTGGCGGGAAGGCTTTTCCGCGATGTCGATTGCTACCGCATGGCACAATGCCAACGGTTTTCCCGGACCAGTGGCCGAGGTCTTTTCCCAGAGCGGGGACCCTTTTCGCTCGTTGGTCCCATTGATAATCATCCCGGAGCACAAGGTTCACCTCAGTGTCGATGGGCGCCCAACCCGGAATTTGAACCCATCCCAGAATGATGTCTGGGTACTGGCCGCGCACGGCGCCGGCCTCGCATCAATCACCGTCGAAGGAAAGGTTTCCGAATCCTTCGGCCCTCCTTTGAGCAAGTGGCTAAGCAACTCTCCACTAGGGAAGCCTCAGCGGCTGGACTTCCTCAAGCGCACGATCGGATTGGAGAGAGAACTGCCCGGCACGCTCAGGTATCAATTATTTCATCGCACCGCGAGCGCGGTAATCGAAGCCCGGCGATTCCAGGCTAAAACCGCCATCATGCTCGTGCACTCCTTTAGCCCGCTGAACGCCGGCCTGCCCGATTACTTGGCCTTTCTCGATCTCTTTGGCGCTACGGGTGAGATAGGAAAGCTAGTGAACTTAGGCACAATAGGCGGAATCTCGTTACACGTCGCGTGGGTCCGAGATGTAAAGTCGGCATGATCCGTACCTAAACTGGCGATAACTGATTTTTTAAAAGATATGTCTCAAATCGCACCTCAGCGGACATCTGTGGACTTCATCGGATATAGAAATGATTTCATAGAGTCCTAAAAAAAGGGGTGTTTTCTTTAATCAATAATGGGCCAGGACGAGTAAAGTTGCCCCCGGGGGAGGGCTTTGATTAAATCAGCCAACCCGTGTGCCCGCAAGTCGCCCTCATCAATCCACGGTTCCTCACCCTGCCGCGTATGGGCCGAACAGGAGGCCAAGCAACCCAGCAAGGCCCAATCCTCTGTCGCCGGATTATTGCGCGACCGCTTGTCGTGAAAATGCGGGAGGTAATACTGGGAAAAAGCCGCTTTGAATAACGGCAAAAACCTGCGGTTCTTATTAAGTATCTTTCGATAATACAAACTGATGTCTGGGTTACGGGAATTTGATGCCTTCTCAAACATCGTGAGCAAGGCAGTCATAATCGACCGAGCGGTCCTGCCCTCCCTCAGCTCGCTATAATGACGGTACACCGCTCCAAAATCCTCGAATAACTTATCGAACAACCCAATTACGCTCGTTCCCCCTCCCGAGGCCGGCGGCTCACGGGGAAGGCTCGGAAAGTAGCCGAGCAGCACCGCACATTTGACCTCCGCCCAGAACTCGTCTTCCTCCATGCTGTCGCCTAGAAGAAGACGAATTTGGTGCTGCGTCGCTTTCACGCCACGAGCCGGTAAAACGCTGAGAAAGCCCCACCGAGTGTCGAGAGTAGTGGCTGCTGACGATGTGACCTGGATCACCTGCTTGTCCTTGTAAAGGGTGAATGGGTCATCATCAGTCACAACGATCACGTTCTCATCCGTCACAAACGGGTGAAACGGAGGCCGCAGCATTCTTACGCCTGGGTACAAAAACGCAAGCAGACCCAAATCACTCCCGTCAAAACGGTATTGAGCAATGACAGGCATATTACTCGGCAGGGTCTTCAGGAGACTCAAACCCGAGCTCGGCAGCCGGATCGACGGATTCAGGGATGGTCTCGAAGTCCATCATGCGCGCGGGCACGTCGTTGGAGAAGTATTCGTGCAGAATCCAGTCCAACGGCTTTACCCATTCAGTGAAGCTGTGGCGAGACTCCCGGGTAAACGGACGACCTGCTGCGATCCATGCTTCCACAATGGAATGCACGCAGCCGAGATAGAAGCGCTGGTGGGCTCTGACGTAGCTGAGCACATCAAGATCGCCCGCATAGGTGTCAAACTTGTACGCTTGGGGACGCTTAAGAAGCATGATCCTTACGGCACGCCTCTCCAAATCTACCCCGGTTTCGAATCCGTTGCTCGTTGCAAACAGAACATAGCGGCTGCGGTCGACCGGGGCGGGCGCCCGGCGGAATCCACGCGCATGGAATGGACCCGGAGAAGTCATGAAAGACTCGATGTGCGAGCTGTCGACCGGACGCCGCAGGTTGTCGAGAAGGATAAAAGGGCGGCCACGAAGCAGCGCTGAGCTGAAGTCCTCGTCAAATGATCCGATGCCGCCAGTGCGGGGCACAACGATACTGGGATGCTCACCGTAGATCGCTGCTACGAGCGCAGCGAAATAGCCTTTACCAGCACGGCTGGAGTTCGCTTCGATAATGAAAAGCGGCGAACGCGCCTCGTTCTTTAGCAGCTTCCCGTAGATCAGAGCAGGAGTTACCATCGCGGCGATCATCCGAGCCTTATCCGAGGTCGTCGCGGGATTAAAATCGCGAATGATCGAGAGGAGGGCATTGACGGCCTCATTCACTCCTGTCTTTCTCGGTTTGGACCGAGCCGTGATGTAAACGCCGCCGAGAGCAGAATGGTATCCGGGTCCCAGGAGGAGCGGAGTTCCCTTCTTACAGACGGTAAGGATGCACGCGGCAGATAGAATGCTGATTCGCGGAAGCCACTGCTCGGCTTCTCGCGTGCCCATCAAGGCCTTCGCGTCATCCTCCGAACAACGAGCCTCCCGGGAAATCCGCTGGCCCTTATTGTCCACTCCATCCTTCCAGAGCTCACAGCCAGGAATCTCAACGCGGCTGCGGAACTGGGAAGGGGAGAGGGGGCGCAGCTCTGCCTGATCGCAATCGCCAAATGTGATCTCGGAGATGCAGCCCGCGTGGATAAAGAGCGAACGGATCTTCGCCAACACTTGGTAGATCAGGAGCGCGCAGTAGACGACGCTGTGAAACCGACTCGGGAGGGGAAGACGGTACGGGCGGACAGCCTCCTTCTTGACGGATTCCGCCAATGGCAGACCTGGCACGTGGTCGACGTTATCCTGCGCCTGATCCGGATCACGGTTCAGCGCGGGCTTCTCCGCAATATTCTCGGAATCGCCCGACAGGGCCGGGTCGAGCTTCTGCTGATCTCGGGCTCCATCGTCCTCCGGGAAGGTAGACGCGATCATTAGCTCACCTCCTTCTGAAAGGTCGCCAGCGTCTCAAGGACGTGGTTGATACCGGAACGCGAGATCAGGCGAATACCGCGAACATTGCCCGGCTTCTTCAAGCTGACAGAGGGCAGAAAGCCCGCGCGAATCAAAACGAAGACCGTGGAGCGGCCTATGCCGTATTCCAAGACAACGTCCTTCACTCGCATCCATTCCTTTTGATTGTTAATAACCGGCGCGGGCTCAGGAGCGGGCGCCGCCGATGATGTTGTAAGTTTCATAGGGGGGATACAAACGAATTTCCCCCCTATTTCATTTGCTCACACGCCATCAGGCACTTACGTCACAAACGATTTCTGAATTGCAATCTACTGTAGATCAGATTCTCATTTATGAAATGAAGAATTTAGGCGAAGTACATCATCGCAAGAGGAAGGTCAAACCCATCGAACGCGTTCAAAAGTCGCTTGATGTGATGATCTTGAAAGCGATTAACGGAAAGAGCCTCCGGGTGTCGGAAATTCAACGAGCAATTACCGAGCGCAGCGACGGGCTCTTTGTGGCCAGCACGGGAGTTGTGAATCCGGCTTTGAATCGACTCGAATTATATATCAGGCGGACGGCGCAAACATCCCCAACGGGACATAAGATATATCGACTCACTTTGAACGCGGCTGGCAAGCGCCGTATGATCGAATTGAGTCAATATTGGCGCGCAGCAATCCGCGGCATCTCGAAATCCCTGGAAGAGGAGGAGTGGGTTGAGCGGCAGGAACATAAAAAAAAGAAGAGAGCGGAGGCGAAGCAGGCAGAAACAGAAGAGCGTCACTGGCAAGCGCAACAGAGGAAGGAAAAGACGAAACCCAAAAAAGGCTGAATCTGGACAGCGCCTCGCTGTCAGACTCACACTTCAGGCAGCGCGTCTGCGGCTTTCCGAAGCGCATCTTCACCGATTTTGACGTACACCTTGTGAATCTCTTCTGAATCGTGGCCAATAAGCGCCTGTGCCACCGCAGCCGGTATGCCGGCCTCGTGAAGCAAGGTCGTCGCGGTTACGCGCAAGGCGTGAAAACTGAGCGCGTGCTTCACGGACGGTGCTTCGTTCTTCCTGTGCTCCTTTTTTGCTCTGAGGCCCGCGGCTGCGAGGATGTCTGCGAACTGGTTGCTGAGACCCCCACTCTTCCCTTGGCGTTCAAGGGTATCGTATGCTCGCGGATGAAGTGGTGCTGCCGGATCCTCGCTCGTTGGCAACTCCTCGATCTGCCGGCGTAAGGGTCCTGCCACTGGGAGGATTAGGGGCCTTCCCGTCTTCCGAGTGACCAGCCTCAATTCCCAACGCTTGGTATCCACATTTTGCCAGGTCAGCGAGGCGATATCCGAGAGCCGCTGCCCCGTGTAAAGGCCGAACATGACTAGGCTTCGCCACTCGTCATCACAGGCCTCAAGCACTCGCTTGAGTTCCGGGATTGTGAAAGGGCGGCGGTGGCTTTCCGAACGATTCCGCACCGTTTCAACGAACTCGGTGGGGTCTTCGGAAAGCAATCCGTCGCGCTTTGCAGCCTTGAAGAGCATGCGCAGGCACTTGAGATCGTGGTTCACGGTCTTGGGTGCCAGCGTGGCGGCGATGTGATTCCGGAAGGCAAGCACGTCGTCGCGTGTCACATCCGCGATATCCTTCTCCGCCCGCTCACCGAGCCACGTGGAAAACTTCGAGGTAGCCTTTTTGTAAAAGGCGATGGTCGAACTGGCGGTCTCGTGTTTCTTCGTCCCCAGCCACTGGGTCACAAAATCTTTTACGGATAGTGAAACCAACTCCTGTCCTGTAATTTCCTTGTGCAATGCCGTGATCACCGACCGGACCTGCTTCGCAGTTCGCTTATTCCGAGCCGCAGTCTCATACTGCTCCGCCAGTTTTTGCGCTTGCTTGCGACTCGTGGTCCCCGTCGAGCGGTTCCGCCGTTTGCCAGTTCCATCAAGAAATCCTGCATGCCAGAACTTCGACTTTGGATGCTTGAAAATGAATGCCATTGGTAGTACTGAGGGTAATACAGTCCGCGCCAGATTACAATAATCCATACGAGGCCGTGCAGGCCACTCTACAGAGTAAATGGACTATCCCGGACCTCGGGGGAGTTGTTCTGGATGAACAGGGGTTCGACTCCCCTCGCCTCCAGGCTTCGTCCGCAACGCAGTGGAGGACGAAGCCTGCCACGGCGTAGCGCAGCGAAGCCGGGCCGAATGGCCATTCCACCTGCGGACTACGCCCGGGCGAGCCATCCCTCTGGAATTCCCGCCACCAGTATGGCTATTGGGAGAAAGCCATCCGTTGTGCACTCCACACCGTCCAGACACTCTCCCATGAAATTCTCCTACGTCTACCTTCTTGTCAGTGAGACTGATCCAGTTCCTCATTACGTCGGTCTGACCGATGATTTGAAGGATCGACTTCGCCGCCATAATACAGGGGAGGTAACTCACACCGCGAAGCACCGGCCTTGGAAGGTGGAGGTCGCCCTCGCATTCAATGATCGAACAAAGGCATCCGATTTCGAGGTTTACCTCAAGAGCCACTCCGGACGAGCCTTCGCCAAACGGCATTTCTGAATCCTGCCCAAGCATTGCAGCTAAACTAGAAGCAGTAATTTTTCTGGATAAGACAGCATACAGATTGTAATATCTGAATGCATCTTTATCCATCCAATGTCCTCGCCTACTGCGCATGCCAAAAGTGTTTTCAACGAGCACGGTGGAACCCTTCGCACGAGGGAAGCCCTGGCGGCGGGGATTCACCCGCGCACCCTCTACGCGATGCGGGACAGCGGGGCTCTGGATCAAACTGGACGAGGTCTCTTTCGCCTGGCTGGAATGCCGCCCCCCAGCGAACCGGACCTGATCACGGTTGCGAAGAAGGTCCCACAGGCTGTGTTTTGCCTGATCACAGCCCTGGCTCTTCACGGACTGACCACTCAAATTCCTCATGAGGTTCAAATCGCACTTCCCAGAACCGCTCGTCACCCAAGGCTGGATTACCCGCCCATAAAGGCGTTCCGTTTCTCCACAAATTCATTCGCAGCCGGCGTCGAGACACATCAAATCGATGGCGTGTCCATCCGCGTTTATAGCGCCGAAAAAACCCTCGCGGATGCCTTTAAGTATCGAAACAAAATCGGTCTCGATGCCGCCGTCGAGGCGCTCCGCAATTACCGCGACCGGCGCAAACCTCAGTTTCAGAAGGTGCTGGAATTCGCGAGGATTTGCCGCGTCGAGATAGTCATTCGCCCATATCTGGAAGCCAGCCTGTGAAGCCCGTAAAGAATATCGCGGCATCGGTGCATCAAAAGCTTCTGAACGTCGCGAAACAAACCTCACGCCCGTTCAACGAATTCGCCCAATACTATGCAATTGAACGATGGCTTTATCGCCTCGCCAAGTCGGATTCCCGCGAAGGTTTCGTGCTCAAGGGGGCGCTGATGCTGCTCGTATGGAAGACATCCGTCACCAGGCCGACCCGTGATATTGATCTTCTTGCCCGCACCAGCAACGACCTCGAATCTATTCGGGGATAGATCGCCGAGATCTGCGAACTTTCCGTCGGTACAAATGATATCCGCCACACCTTGCAGCCGTTGAATTTCCTGTTGCTGCTCGTCCACCACCTGTTGCTGCTGATCGTCGTTGTCTGAGTCGTCGTCGCTGTCCAGAACCACCAGGCATTGCCTGTCGACGTGAAGAGGATGGAAAGGATGACGGGGAGAAGAAGAATTTTACGCATTATGCGCCTCCTTTGGTTGAAATGAAAAAGGGACCCGGCCTTGAGGACGAATCCCTTCAATGTGAAGATGAACCGTGAAGCTTTTCGTCGAGGACGGAAAGCTGAAAGGCTTATCTAGATATTATACCACCGGAAACAGCGGCAATTTAGCGCCTCCATGATGAACCAATTTCGTGCACGATTACCGGTAGACCCGTTTTCTCCTCCAATGCATCCCGGAATGATTGCAGCCAGTTCTTGTCCCTTTTGAAGTACACGAAAGAGGTGAGAAATTTAAATTCCCCGTCGTACTGAATCATCGACAATTCCCAATTGCCATTAGCGAAAACACTAATGTAGTGCATATGTAACTCGCAACCGTCCGTAAGTGGTTTTAATGTCCCATGCCAGCGAACAAATCCACGGGTCTCCACGAACAACCCCTTGCTCGCGGGATCAAAACATATGCGTTTTTGTGCAAACCAAACAAACAGAAAGGGCAGGCCGATTCCATATATGATGATCAGCCCCAATAACGGTGAGCCGTTAATAGTCGATTTGCCCAATCCCATTTGGATGCCAAAATAGTGATTGATCGTAACCGCGGTGCCGACCCAGTACAAGAGTAGCCCGATTGCAACTGCCGGTAACCTGAACCACAGTGGAAATCGACCCGAATCGAGTAGCAGGATTTTGGACTCAGGACTAGCCGTGTGTTGTTGGCTGCGTTTTGATTCCACGTTCATAGGCAGGAGGGGCGTAATTGATGCCATTGTGCATTATTCTTCACCAAATACAAGAGATCAGCCGGATCGAACGGCTGACCACATTCCCCTCAATCCCACACCATACCACCACTGGCTCATACAGTGATGGCTCGTGCAATCCCCGGGGCTCAGGTTCGTGCTGGTTGGCGCTGCTGGTTCCTGCCGTTGCTCCTGTTGCGTCCGAGCTTGATGAAAAGCTCGTCGATGAAGGCACTGGCTTGCGTTCGATCCAGCGTCCTCACCCCGCCGCCGAACAATTCCACACACAGGGCATCGATCTCGGCTTTGTTGGCGTTGTTGTCTGTCACGATGGTGTTGATTAGCTCCAACCGCTTCGGGGATATTCCACTGTCACGAGTGGGAGTCTGACGTTGATGATGGTCGTGCCCGTTACCGTTTCCATTGATGTTAGCGCCGTTCTGTCCACCGTTCACGCCATACGACGTGGCATCTGGGAACCGCTCGTCACCCGAGGCTGGATTACCCGCCCATAAAGGCGTTCCGTTTCTCCGCCAATTCATACGCGGCCGGCGTCGAGACACATCAAATCGATGGCGTGTCCATCCGCGTTTATAGCGCCGAAAAAACCCTCGCGGATGCCTTTAAGTATCGAAACAAAATCGGTCTCGATGCCGCAATCGGCGCAAGCCTCAGTTTCAGTGAGGCTGATCCGGGCCGTCAATACGTCGGTCTGACTGATGACACAGGTCCCGCCGGGGTCCCGGAAAAGCTCCGGACGGTTTTAAACCGTTTAATGAATAAAAGCGCGTAGGTTGCTCTGGCGCGGCCTATCTTTCCTTTGCCGAATGCCAAACTGCTCCCAGAACAATTGCAGTAATCATCTACCCTTGAATTCCAGGGGAAGCCCCCCGCGACCGCTTTCAACTGCGGATGTGGCAATACACCAATTGCATCCCCCTATGATCACCCCGCCTGGAATCGCCCACCCCCGCACGTTTGCACTGCATGCGGTCATTGCGCGACTGCAGTTGGAGATCAAAGGTCTCACCGCGAGTTTGAAAAAGCGGACCTCGCTGCTTCAAAGGGTGAGCGCCCAGGTGCAGCTTGGCAAATCCACCACGCAGGTGGTGGCAAACACCAATTGAATCCTCCTGCGCCGTGAGGATGCGGAGCTTTCAAAACCGGCCAATGGGGGCTTCATCCCGGAATGCGGACGCTTGGTCCCAAGACGCTTGCAATCACAAATTGTTCTCGCAACCATGCGCGTGTGCTGCGGAAGCCTCTGAACTCCAGTTTCTTCGGAAGATATTCAGAGCGGAACGATCAGCCTCTCAACCCCGCAAACCATACCGTTAAGGATCGCTGGGATTTGCCACACCTAGTTCACTTTGGATCTCCTGAAAAATACCACAACCCGGAATGATCCCTCCGTCAGTCGCCGCGATCACGATCCTGAGCCGCCGCTGGTCGATTGGGAGAGCCAATTGCATGGCTGGCCCACGCTGGATTGGCCAGCCGAACCAATCCGGCCAGACCCACCCTCGCGCCGGGACCTCGTGGAAATTCGTTGCCTGGCAATACTTGGCACCCTGGCAGTTGGCGCCTTCTTCATTTGGATGTTCGATCCGGACCACCGCGGCGACCCCTGGCTCTTTTGGCCGTTGGCGCTGAGCCTCGCTTACAATGCGGTTTGGTGGGTGATGGAATGGTCGAACTACGCGCGCCCTAAATTCGAGCCATTCGTGCCGCCGCGCCGCAAATGGACGGTGGATATCCTGACCACCGCATGCCCCGGCGAGCCCCGCGGCATGATCCTGCGCACACTCCTGGCGATGACAAGGATCACTTACCCGCACACAAACTACCTTTGCGATGAGGGCGATGATCCCATCCTGCGGGAAGCCTGCCGGCAGCTCGGCGTCATCCATGTGACGCGCGTGGAGAAAAGCGACGCCAAGGCCGGCAATATTAATAACGCCCTGCGCAGGGCTACCGGGGAGATTGCTGTGGTGCTCGATCCGGATCACGAGCCATCACCCTATTTCCTGGATCGCGTCCTGGGATACTTTGAGAATCCGAAAATCGGCTTTGTGCAGAGTGTCCAGGCATACCGCAATTACGGCGACAACTTCATTTCCAACGGCGCGGCAAAGCAAACTTATCTCTTTTACGGCCCGATCATGATCGGCTTGCACGGTTACGGGGCGACGCAGGCCGTGGGAGCAAATTGCGTCTTCCGCCGCGCCGCGCTTGATTCGATCGGTGGCCATGCGGCCGGCCTTTCAGAGGACATGCATACCACCATGCTCCTTTACGCCGGCGGCTGGCGCTCGGTCTATGTCCCGGAGGTGCTCACCCGCGGGCTGGTCCCGGCGACATTGCCGGCATATTGCAAACAACAGAGGAAATGGGCATGCGGCTCCATTGAACTCTTGTTGCATGTCTATCCGCGCGTCTTTACCCGCCTTACGTTCTGGCAAAAGGTGCATTACTTTTTCGCACCGCTTTATTTCATGCGCGGGCTCGTGGCGCTGATCGATATCGCGGTGCCGATTGTCTGCCTTGCGTTCGGCGGTGTGGCGTTGCAGATCAATCTCGTCTCATTCCTCGGGATGTATGCGCCTGCGTTTTTTATCTCCACCATTGCGCGGCAGGTCGTGCAACGCTGGGCCATAGAGCCTCACGAGCGCGGCACCCACATGGTCGGGTTTATACTCGGCTTCGGCTGCTGGTGGTCATTCCTGCAAGGCATCCTCAGCGCGATCCTTGGCATCCGGATGCCCTACATCCCAACCGAAAAGGATTCCATACGCCAGGATTGCTGGGCTCTTGTCATACCGAACCTCATTGCCGCGGGCGTGGCGGTGGGTGCGATTATCTATGGGCTTTCGCGGGATTGGACACCCTTCAACCTTTGCATGGCCGGCTTCGCACTCTGGGGCGCGTCCCAGTTGATCCTCGTTGCGGTTATCGGTCAGCAGCGGAGCATGGAGAGAGGGCGTGCAATGCTGGCGCGGGTGCCTGGACTTGTCCCCTCCTTCGCGCTGCTGAAGAAGCTGCTCGTCTCCGTGCATTGCAGGTTGGTTCAATTGCTGCGGGAGCAGGGCGCTTTCATGGCGCTGCCCGTCGTCGCACTCGCCCTGTATGTCAATTTTCGCGCGCCCAATCGTTTTCATGGTGAGGACGCGCTCTCCACGACGCCCAGGGATCCCGGTGGGTTCTACATCGGATTCCATTCCCCGGACGAGTCAGGCGCTGCGTTTCCCGCTTCCTTTGATCAGCGCAGCGTCGAGCTCGGGGCGCAGTTTCGCCTGTTGCCAATCGTCCAGCAGTGGGGTCCCGCCAGTCTGGATCAATTTCCTGTCGCAGCGATGCGCGAGGCGCGTCGCCATGGTGTCGTGCCATTGATCACATGGCTGCCGGCGGCGAGGACATTTTCACATTTTCAAGACGATCCGGACCTTGGTAAAGACCGGCGCATCTGCCAGGCCATTCTCCGTGGCGCATTCGATGACTATATCTCCCGCTACGCGGAGAAAATCCGGCAGTATGGAGACCCGGTTCTTATCCGTTTCGCGCCAGAACCGGATAATCCGGCCATGCCCTGGTCATCAGCCCATGGCAATACTCCCGCTGAGTACGCGCAGGCATGGGTTTATGTAAACATGCTTTTTAATCATCACGGCGCCACAAACGTCGGCTGGGTCTGGACTCCCTCCTCGCCCGGAGCATTTGAGCAATGGTACCCGGGTGATAATTACGTCGATTGGATCGCTCTTCCCGCTTCTCCCAAGGGTGTCGAGTTCGCGGACTTCTATCGTCCATTCCGCGACCGGATCCTCGCGCATCAGATGCCGGTGATGCTCCCGGACTTCGGGTCCGGCGATCCTGGCTGGCTTTCGCGCGCCCTGGCTGGCATCGCGGCGAATGACCCGGAAATTCACGGCCTCGTCCTTGCCGATGTGCCCGCATCCGCCCAACTCGCGATCACCCGCGGCCTCGCGCTCGCGCCCTTTCGCGCCATGCCGCCGCCGCCCATCGATTCCGAGACCGATGCATGGATCGGGAAATCGCGATCCATCTATCACTCGCCATTCATTTCCGGTCAGCCGGGTCACTTCGTCTTGAACATTGACGGGCAGCCATTCTACATCCGCGGCGTGGCCTACAATCCCGGCCATGATTGGCGCGATGGGAACCTGCCCTTGACCCGTCGCGAGTTGGAACAGGACTTTTCCTCCATCAGGAGCCTCGGCGCGAACACCATCCGCCGTTACGGCTCCGGCTGGTATGATCGCAACCTGCTTTCTATTGCCAATGAAAACGATCTTCGGGTCCTCTACGGCTTTTGGTTCGAACCAAACGTCGACTACGCGAGTGATGGCCGGCAGCGGGCGCTTTACGAGGCCGAGGTGGAATACAACGTCCGCAAATGGAAGGATCAGCCGGGCATTCTTGCATGGTCCCTTGGTAACGAAGTTTGGGGCCTTTTGAGATTCCACTACGCGCAACCCTATCTGACCGATGTGCGCCACGCGGAGGTTGATTTTGTAGAGCACCTTGCGCAACGCATCCACACAATCGACCCGAATCACCCCGTCTTCACCGCAAACCAGCATGATGCGGCACTGGCCGGCGCTCTCTCCGACTACGCCACAGGCGCTCCCTCCCTGGATTTCACCTCAGTGAATTCGTATTATGAAAAACTCACCGCTACTCTCCGCGACACCGCAGTGAACTATGATCCGCACCGTCCCTACTTGATTTCCGAATTCGGACCCGACGGCTACTGGGACGTCTTTTACACAAAACATGATGCCCAGGGAGCAATCCTGGAGCCGCTCACGGATGATAAAATCGCTTCCTACGAGCGTGGCTGGAATCGGTATACACTTGGCAACTACGGCGCCGACATCGGGGGCGTTGCGTATTGCTGGCGCGACCGCATGGAAAAAACCACAACATGGTTCGGGCTTCACGATACCATGGGCCTCCCAAAACCATCATTTTTCGCCCTGCAAAAACTCTGGACCGGCGCGGCTGAGGCAATACCTCCTCACATCACGAGTCTGACCTGTCCGGAGACCGCGTCGGACGGAGCAACCGTCCACGCTACCGTTGCCGCGACTGGCCCATCTGGCCTTCCCCTGACATACCGGTGGCAGCTCGAGTCAAATGACTTCGATCTCGTCGGCCGCCTTCGGACCTCCGATGACGGTGCCACAGTGGATGTCACCGTGCCCGCCACACCAGGTGTTTACCGGCTTTACGTGAATGTCAGTGATGGCAACGCCTCCGACGAAGCCAATCTTCCCATCACTGTCGGAGCCTCGCAACCCCCGCAATTAGCCAGGCGATGAGCCTTCGTCGCCTCGGGATAGCGGCAGCCTGGGCGATCCTGGCCGTGAATGCGGGGGGCGCGACGAATAGCTCCACACCTTCCACGCCCCCCCCGCCTTCGCTTGATCAGGCCGTCTCGTCCGCATACTTGTCGGGCAGGCAGGAGGATTACACGCACCTTGCCGCGATGCTGGAGAGCTATCTCGCGACACATCCGGGCGATCTCGCAAAACGTGAGGTTCTCGCCTTTACCTATCTCGATAAGTTGCGGGACCCAGCCAGGGCGCTGCCACACCTGGAAAAAGTCACCGCCGCTCTCCCGGACAGCGGGAAATGGCTTCAACTCCTTGCCCAGGCACTCGATGAGACAGGCGACCATCAGCGCGCCGCGGCGCTCTTCGCCAGATGCGCGGGACTGGACCAGGGCGACGCATGGGTGCGCTACCAGCTCGGTCAGGCCCTTGCAAAACTGCGGCGCCACGCCGATGCCGCCAGCGCGTATCGCGCGGCTGTCGCGATCGACCCCGGCAGCCCGTATTTGCGGGTCGCGCTGGCTTGGGAACTGTTTACTCTTGACAAGAGGCAGGAAGCTCTGGATGCCGTCGAACCTGTCCGCAACGATCCGGCCGCGAAGTCCTTTCTTGCCATGGCGGCGAAGCCCGCGCCGCCATCACCCCTGCAACGCGCGGTAGCCGTGGCTTACCAATCCGGCAATCGGGCGGACTTCCTTTACGCCACGCGATTGCTGGAGCAGCAGCTCCGCCGGCACCCGGCGGATCTCGCGGATCGCAAGACACTCGCGTTTACCTATCTCCAGAAGCTCGGAGATATGCGCGCGGCCCTCCCTCACTTGCAGCAAGTGTCCGATGCTCTTCCCGGCGACGCCGGCTGGCTGGAATTTCTCGCTCAGGCCCGCGAAGCAACCGGCGATCTCCCGGGCGCTGCCGCGGCCTATCGCCGGGCCGCCGTGCTCACGCCGCGCGATCCATGGGTGTGCTGGCATCTCGGCAGGGTATTGAATAAATGCGGCTCTCCCGGCCAGGCCGAGGCCGCCTTCCGCGAGGCACTCTCGCGCGATCCACAAAATGAACCCGCCCGCGTCGAGCTTGCCCGTCTTCTCCTCGCCCGTGGCCACTATCCCCCCGCGCGGGCCCTCGCCGCCACTGTGGCCAACTGCGACCCACGCAACCCCGACGCCACGGCATTGCTCGGCGATCTCGACAGGCTCGACTTCCGCTATTCCACCGCGCGGGCTGAGTACCAGGCCGCCTTGAATGCCCAGGACCAATTCGCCCCGGCGCTCCAGGGCCTCTCGGCTCTCGCATCCGCGGAACGGATGCAGTTCAAGACCAGTTATTACGTGTTCAAGGACACAGACAATTTCCGCCAGGGCGGCGTCTTTGCCTATTTCACCCCTCTCGATCTCGGTCCCTTGCGGCTCTCCGCGTTTGCCAATGAACTCTTCTTCAAGCGCACGACCCACACCATCACGGTGGATGGCGTCACTTATGGCCTGCCTCCCAGCCCGACGCTGGACCGCAATGAGAATGGATTGGACATTCTGTGGCGCGCGAATCACTGGCTGCAGATCAGCGCGGGAGCCCATGATTTCACAGCCCAGCGCCAGGATACGAAGTGGGGCGCCACCACCGCAATTTACATCTCCCCCGCACGGGCGTGGAACGGATTTGTCTCCTATCGCGCAAATGCCCCGGTAAACGAAAGTTACATCACCGCCCTCGACGCCTACACCCAGAACGCGGTCGCCGGCGGCCTGGACATCCGGCCCACCCGCTCGCTGAGCGCCAGCTTTACCGGCAGCATCGCCGATTATTCCGATCACAATACCCGCCGCGACGGCCTCGCTTCCATCGCGTACCCCCTCCTTCCCAGGGCATGGCTCACCGCAAAGCTTGAGGGCCAATGGCTCGATTTCGCGCACGGCACGCCGAACTATCCTTCACCGCTTAACTCGACGCTCTTTCGTCCGGTCCTTGAGACTGCCCCCCAACTTACAAGCTGGCTAAAGCTCGATGTGCATGAGGAGCTGCCTTATGTCGTCCAGGATAGCGGCTGGGGGACCGGCCTCACCGCCGGTTTTCATATTATTCGAGGCGATTGGTTCGATCTCAGCTTCTTTTATTTGAAATATATGGTACCCGATTTTGGCACTAATTATTCCGGCAGCGGTTTCAAGGTGGAACTCTTGATGAAGTTTTAGCTTCACTTATGGTTCAAGCGGCGGTTCCGCGACGACGCGGAAGAACTCGCTTGCCGCAGCAGTGCCAGTCACACTGCACACCGTCGTCGTCCCGGTGCTTGGCGCAAAAATCCCCAGCCCGCTATCCACCCAGGTTGAAGAAGCGAGACTCCCGTTTTTTAGAATGCTGTAAAGCCGGGTAGGACTGCTCGTGAAAGTCAATGTGGTCAGCGTTCCCGAGGTTGTCGCAATTTTTGTGATCCGAAGTTCGTTCCCGGCCACGAACGGGTTGGTGCCGGCAAGGTAATCATCGAGGTTGGTCACGCCGTCGCCAAGGGGGCTGGCGTCTGGATTGACTCCGAGCTGGCCGTAGTAAGTGTACTGCCAGGCATCGGGCAGACCGCTGCCGTCGGTATCTACGCCGGGGTTGATCGTCAGTGTCTTCACGTAAATGCTTCCTGTGAGGCTGCCGAGATCGATCCACCCGCAATTTGCCGACCACGCATAGCCGGTCAGTTTGCCATTAAGAAAATCGACGCCTGGATTTCCCGTACTTTCAAAATTAATCCACCCGATATTCGCTCCCCACGCGTAGCCGCGAAGCGCCGCCGACCCGGGTGTCGCAGTGTTGGGGGTAAAGTTCACGCCAAAATCGGTGGCGGAGTTGTTTTGGTATTGTATGTGATTGGCCGGAGTCCCGCTCCCGAGGTTGATCCAGCCGACATTCGCGCCATAGACATAACCGGTGCAGATATAGGCACCAATGACGGCGCCATTGGTAGTGTCGCCCGCAAAGTTAACAAAGCCGACATTTCCGCCCCATGCGCTGGAGTTGTTCGGGTCGATCGTCGTTGCGGCCCGGCACGTTATGGCAAGGACGAATGCGGCGATGAGTGATGCCGGCCTTTTCATGCTCCGCAAGTGCTAGAAGTTGGCCTCGGGATTGGTCGTGGCCGCCGGCGTCTGGATCGGAGCGAAGTTGGTGCCGCTCGACGGGTTGTAATTCACCACCGAGTTGTTGGTGGCGGTGTTGCGAATGATAACGTCCGTTGTTCCGGATAGAATCCCGGTGCCCGTGTTGGAGCGCACCTGATTGCCCTCGATCCGATTGCCGCTCCCAGATGTCAGAATGCCTGCGGATGCACCGCCGGCGCCGTTCGAGGCAACGACATTCGCGATCACTGCGGAATCACCCGCCACCGAAATTCCCGCGGCCTTGTTGTTCGTCGCAGTGCAGCCGCTTACCAGCGATCCGCTCCCGCTCACGATGCCCGAACCCGCCGTTCCCGTGCCATTGCTACTGGAGGAATTGCCCACCAGGGTGCAATCCGCCGCCGCGCTGATTCCGTGGCCAAGATTTCCCGTCGCCGTACAATCTTTCACCGTTGATCCAGACGCCGCGGAGATTCCACTGCTTCCATTGCTGGAAGCCACACAGCGTGTGATTGCGCCACCCGCCACGAAGCCCGCGCCGCCATTGGAGGAAGCATTGCACTGCGTAATGGCGCCGCTCCCAGAAATGCCCGCAACTCCGTTGTAAGTGGCGGTGCAATTATTGAGCGCGATCCCGGAGCCGCAACTGATCCCAGCCGACGTATTGCCGGAAGAATTACAATCCGAAAGCGTGCCGCCGCCGGTGATGCCGTTGCCGCCATTGCCGTAAGCGGTGCAGTCAACCATCGTGCTCGTTGCGAGATCGTATATGCCGCCAACTCCATTGTAAGAGGCCGTGCAATGACTCAGTGTGCTCGTGTCACCGGTGGTGCCTCCGTTGTAAATGCCGTAACCCGAGTTTGAGGAGGCTGCGCAATCGGTGAGCGTGCTCAGGCCGTTGTCCGCAATCCCGCTGGCGAGGTTATAGTTGGCGGTGCAATGGATCAGCGTATTGCCAACGCCGCTGTCGGAAATTCCGATGCCAGTGTTGCCGCTGGCCGTGCAGTCGATGAGCGTGCAGTAACTCCCGACCAGGATTCCATTGCCTGGGTTATCGTCCGCCACGCACCCCTCGGCACGCCAGCTTAGACCCAATACGAGGCCGTCCGATGTGCAACCGGATGTCGTCAATTGCAAAAATCTGCCGCCTTCAACGCCCGAGCCCGATACGATGCAATGCGCGCCATAGCCAAACCCTGAAATCGATCCGTTCAGCACCGTGCAACGCTGGGCCGCCGCGGCGATCGTGATCCCGTCGCCGGTGGTTCCGCTGCTCGCGATCTGGAAGCCGTTGAGATTCAGCGTCACCCCGGGGCTTGTGACCTCGATCCCATTTGCCGTCGTAACGGTGAGATTGCCCGTCAGGTAATAGCTGCCCGGTGCACTGATGATGTAGAGATAGCTGGCATTTCCCGGTGTATTCGTGGAGTTGACCATCGTGCGCGCCTCGACCTGGTCGAGCGTTTTATAGATCGGCGCCGGCGCCCCGGGCGGCGTCAGCGAACCTTGCGAGAATGCGGGCGCGCACTGGAAGCAGAGCGCGATGACGCACGCCGTAAAGCCGGCAATCAATGGACTGGTTGTTTTCATGAACTCGTTCGCCCGTCACGCCTGGTCATTGGCGGGGAGGTGACGGGGCGTGTGGACCTGGGGGGCGCGGTCCCTGTGATGGGCTTTTCCCAAGGGTGTCCATTGCTTGGGTTAACGCCCAGGAATGCAAGTAAAAACTGGGATGCCGGACACTTCTGCTAGACCCAAAGGTGGTCTGTAATTGACGAGGTCTTTCGTGACAATGTGTGACAAATCTCAATTCTGAAACTCCTCCATATAAACGCAGACCACAATGGATTGTGATTTTCAGCCGTGATCCCACAGCTCAACGCGAGCGGGTTTTTGGCAGGGTCATCGATAAGGCGGCGGACATTAGAGACGGGATCACTGTATGCCGCAGTACCCACCCATTGCGTTCCTGCAGCCGTGGTTGAACCGTACAACAGAACGCTTATTCCATTCCCGCTGCCCGAAGCATACGCTTGATGCCCCGAGTTGTCCGTGTTCGCGAACTCCTCGAGCCCCATGAGCAGCCCTCGTATAGCCGTTTTTCTGGCTCTTGCCTTGTCCATCGTCATGCCCCGGACAGGCCTTGCAGATGACGGCGCCGTCCACCTCACGTGGATGATTCACAACCATCAGCCCATCTATTACCCTGACGAGCGCGCCGTGAACGATGACGCGGACGACGGCGACGCCAATTACTTCGACCACTACCAGAACGCATGGGATACGATTATCGCCCAGGCTGATGGGCAATCGGAGCCCAGCGACGTGAGCCTCGAAGGGGTCTTCAATGATGGAAACCGGCCAAACGTTTACCAGATTTATCCCCACGACGCCGTTTCCGACCTGAGCGCGTACTCCGACGGCGGCATTCAGCTCAACATGTCCGGCGCGCTGATGGAGAACGTGCAGAGCCTGGCCGATGCCGGACAGTACGGCTACTTCCAGGGCTGGAACACCGCCTCCACCGGCCCCGCCAGCGTCCGCACGTGGCTGACCGCCACCGGCAAGCCAAGGCTGGACATGGTGAATTTCTGCTACCACCACGCCTTCGCCGCCCTTGTGACGGAAACCACGCTCCAGTGGGAGATCACGATCCACCAGCGCCAGATGCAGCTTTTTTGGAACATCACTGGCTCGAATCCGCCCATAAGTGACGGGTACTTCCCCACGGAGTGCGCCTTCTCCGAGCGCATGATTCCGATCCTCAAAAGCTTGGGCATCAACTGGACCGTAATCTCCGGCGCACATCTCACCCGCACCTGCCCGGATGCTCCCTTTGTCTTCGGCAACTCCTCGGAAATGTGCGAGCCGCCCAATGCCGCCGACCAGCTCGCCCCAGCCCAGGGCGCTGCGAGCTATCAAAGCTTCTCCATCAGCCGCGGCTGCTCGCCCATGTCGACTGCTCCGTACAGCTTCCAGGCGCACCTGGCCCGCTATGTGGACCCCGCCACCGGCACCGCCAGCACCATCACCGTCGTCCCCTCAGATCAAGCCATGAGCTGGACCGACGGCTACGAGCAATGGAATCTCACGGGCTATTCCGACAATGGCGCCGCGAGCATCCAGCAGCGCAACGACCCCACTCATCCCGGTATTGTGCTCCTTTGTCACGATGGGGACAACGCCTTTGCCGACGGCTACACCTATTGGGAGCAGTCGATCGCATCCACCGCCTCCCAGGCATCCACCGCCGGCTATTGGGTGAGTACCATACAATCCTTCCTGGCGAACTGGCAGCCGACCGATGTGGTCCACGTCGAGGATGGCGCCTGGGTCTTCGCCGATGGTGACTTCGGGTCCCCATCCTTCGTCAATTGGAATTGGCCTCCCAGTTACACCGGCGCCAATGGCAAAAACGTTGTCGATCCTTCTCAGGGCGTTTCCGCGAAGGCCGACTTCTGGCGCTGCGTCCTGGCCACTGAAAACCGTGTCCGCACGGCCCAGCAGGTCGCCGGTATCACCCCCAGGGTCGATCAGGTGCGCGATCCCGGCAGCTTCAGCACCACTCCCAATGCCGTGGAGCTCGGCTGGCACTACTACCTCGCGGGCCTCGATTCCGGCTTTGTCTACTATGGCGCGGCGGATGACGAAAAACGGGCGGTCGTCGCCCAGCAAAACGCCATGCGCGAGGTAGATTCCACCGTCAACGCCGGCCTCGCCAGCGATACCACCCCACCCTCCGTCTTCCTCCCACAGCGCTTCCCGTGGAACCCTGGCGGCAAAAATTTCGGCGTCCAATACAACTACGCCCTCACCACTGCCACCAACACCGACTTCTGGATCTGGACTTATGCTTACGACGCCTCCGGCATGGGCAGTGTCGTCCTCAAATACCGCTCGAACGGCAGCAACGGCGCCCCCGCGCAGGACGAATTCAAGACTTATGCCGGCGGCCCCGATACCGGCCCATGGCAATCAATCGCCATGACCGACAGGTCCGTGCCCACCAGCCTCGCGATCACGCCGCAATACCAGGCCGATTATTACTATGCAAAGGTCACCGGGCTCTCGAATACCTACGTCGATTACTATGTCACCGCGCGGGACACCAGGGGCAATACTTATAACTCCCCCATCCAGCACGTCTTCGTCTCGAACGCGCCAGTTTCCATCGCGCCGGCTCAGCTCACCGTCGTGGCCAATCCCTCGAATGGCGGGACGGTCGGCGGTGGAGGGGTCTATTCCGTCGGATCTTCCGGCCAGATATCGGCCACTGCCGGCGCCGGTTTCACGTTTACGGCATGGAATGACGGGAACACCCAGAACCCGCGCTCGATCGTGGTCCCCTCGGGCGGGGTGACCTACACCGCCGAATTCAGTGGAACTTCCGCGACTCCAACTCCAACTCCAACTCCAACTCCAACTCCAACTCCAACTCCAACTCCAACTCCAACTCCAACTCCAACTCCAACTCCAACTCCAACGTCCACGCCCTTTACCCTGGATGGACAGGCGGACTACCCGGGATATCTGCTAAGCGGCAGCGACATGGTTATTTACGCCGCCGTGCATGGAACGCAGCTCTTCGTCTCGACCTGGTCTCCCGGCAGCAATAACGCGGGCCCGAACGACCATTTTATTTTTGTTACCGATCAGTTGCTCACGAGCGCCACGGCCCCGGCCGCGTGGGCGAAAGCCGGTTTCGTAGCCGTGGCCCCGACGGAACCCTACCTGGGCGGCGAGAGCACGGGCACTTTCGTCGGATGGTTCAATGCCCCGGCGTCGTCGCAAGCGGTCAAGTCCGGGTCCAGCGGCGGGCAGATGGAAGGGGTGATCGACCTGGCCGCGGCGTTCGGCGTCGTGCCGCAGACCATTTATATTGCCGCCGCCGCGTATCAGACCGCCGATGGCGGGGTGCTTGCCTCGCAGGGTCCGCCGGGAAATGGGGACGGGAATATAGATCCCAACGATTTCCTGGCTGTGCCGATCGCGGCGATCCGCGACGACATGGGCGGCGGGACCTACAATTGGCTCAACCCGACGATGGCATTCTGCGCGAAGTTCTCGGTAAATGCCGCCGGGAATCCCGTCATCACCTGGCCGAGCGTTCCTGGCAAGACCTATCAAGTCCAATCCTCCTCGATCCTCGGCGGCGCATGGCAATCCGTCGGTTCCCAGGTGACCGCTGCATCCGGCCAGGCGTCGATCAGTGTCACCGATACGAGCGTTACGCTATCGGGCGCCGGGCGATTTTACCGGGTGATGCTTTTAAGTCCTTGATGGCGTTGCGGCAGCATGTGGCAACGGTGAAAGCTGAATATCGGAAGGGAATTTCATGATCGGCACGTTGCAATTGGGTTACGGACAAATCAGCGGCAGGTGCTGGCGTTTGTTGCGCCGATAGACGCGGAAATCTGAGTCGAGCGTAAAGATCATGGCCTCGGGCCAAAGTTCAGACATGCGGACCAGGCAGGCGTCGGCAAAGGACATCGGGACGTTCACGTAGCGGAGCATGAGTTCATGCACCGCCGAGTGGTGTTCCCGCACGCTAAATGGGAGTTCCAGCCAGCCTTCGGTCAGCCATCCCTCGATTCGGGCTTTTGCCTCGGGGATATTTTTCGTCAGGAAATGTACCTCTGACAGGACGGCTTCGCAGGAGATCATCTTGGGTGGCAGCCGCCCTCCCTCGCTCACAGCCCATTGGTGATCCTGATCCTGGCGGTCGAGAAGGGCGACGAGGGGGCCAGTGTCAACGAGGACGCACTTCACCGCCCATAGCCCCGAAGATGCTTCTTATTACGGGCGAGATCACGCGTGCCCGAAACGATGGAACCCACGCTATCCCCCAACGCTTCGATCAGGTTGGCGGGTGCGTTTCCTGGTGCCACGGCTTCCTCGGCGACTTTGGCTTCAATGGCCTCCCGCACGAGCACAGATTTTGAGACTCCCCTCCGCCTGGCCAGGTCAGCAAGTCGGCCATCGAGCGCGAGAGGAAGTTTGCAGGTTAGGACACTCATCGAGAAATGGTAATACGTGAGCAGAGTTCACGCAATACCGGATTTGACCCGTTTCCACTTCCAAACAATTTTTCGTCTTCATGGAATAAATGAAGCCCGCCCATTCGAAGATCGAATCGCTGCTCCGAGCGGCTCACAGACAGGCCAGCAGCAGGTACTTGCGTTCAGTTGCAGCGATATGCCAAAAAAATCATTAGGTGAAGCAAGTAGTCTTCTGCAACGATGGACTCATGACGCGTACCGGCAAAGTCGCCCGCCTCCTTCCGCTTGGTGGCCCCAATCAAACCCAATCAGACCGTTACCCCTCCAATCAGCCTAAAAATCAAACCAGCAATCCGACCTAATCTGACCTAATCCGACTCAATCCGACCTAATCAAACCAAATGGCCATTTTTTTGTTTTGACGGCTCCAGCCCCGCTGGAACGCCGGTCCGCGGATCTTTGCCCCAGTTGGAAACGCGGCTAGCCCGCGCTTGTTCGCAGCGAGGAAATCTGAAACAAATTCAGCCATGGATCTGTCAGAGGAGTTGCGCACACGGTTTGGTCACGAGGAGTTTCGCGAAGGACAGGAGGCCGTGGTGCGCGCACTGCTGGCTGGAGAGTCTGCACTGGCCCTTTTCCCCACCGGGGCGGGGAAGTCCCTTTGTTATCAATTGCCTGCGGTTCTCCTGGAGGGCACGGCGCTGGTAATCTCGCCACTCATCGCGTTGATGAAGGATCAGGTGGATGCATTGCGAGCGCGAGGAATTGCCGCCGCCCGACTGGATTCCAGCCTCACTGCGGAAGAGACACAGCGAGTATATGCGGATTTGCGGGCTGGAAAGCTCAAGCTGCTTTATGTGGCGCCGGAGCGGCTCTCGGGTGAGGCCTTTCTGGACCGGCTCCGGCGGATACGCATCTCGCTGGTGGCGATCGATGAGGCCCACTGCATCTCGGAGTGGGGACACAATTTTCGCCCGGAGTATCTGCGGCTGACCCGGGTGGTGAAGGAGCTGGGGTGGGGGCCTGTTCTGGCGCTCACCGCCACGGCGACGCCGGAAGTGGCGCGGGATATCTGCCAGGCATTTGATATAGCCCAGGAACGGCATGTGCAGACTTCATTCCGCCGCAGGAACCTCCATCTCAGTGTGACCCCCTGCGCGGCGCGGGAGCGGCTGGGCCTGCTCACCACACGCCTGGGCAGCACGAAAGTCCGGCCGGCGGTGGTCTATGTCACATTCCAGAAGACCGCTGAGGAGGTCGCCGCGCATCTCGCCGCCGCGGGATTCCGCGCGCGGTCATACCATGCGGGCCAGGACGCGGAGAAACGCGACGCGACGCAGGAGGCTTTCATGCGCGGAGAGTGCGAGGTCATCGTCGCGACCATCGCATTCGGTATGGGCATCGATAAGGCGGACATCCGCTGCGTGATCCATTTTAACCTGCCAAAGACACTCGAGAACTATCAGCAGGAGATCGGGCGCGCCGGCCGCGATGGCCAGCCGGCGCTATGCGAGTTGCTGGCCTGTGCCGATGATGCGGTCCCCTTGGAAAACTTCACCCTAGGCGATACCCCGGAGCCGGCAGCCGTCGAGGCGCTGGTGGGGCGGATGCTTGGCATGGGAGAGGATTTCCACGTGAGCCGCTACGATCTCAGCCAGGAGACGGATATCCGCCCTCTCGTGGTCGATACCGTGATCACTTACCTGGAGCTCGAGGGACTTTTGCAACCGACACGTACTTTTTACGAAAGCACCCAGGTGCAGTTTCTCTCGCCGGAGAGCGAGATTCTCACTGGTCACACCGGGGAGAGGCGGCGCTTTCTCACGCAGTTGTTCGAGGCGGGAAAACGCGGACCGAAGTACCTCACGCTAGAACTCGATGCCGCGGCGCAAAAAATGGGCGAGCCGCGCGAGCGGATTGCCAAAGCGCTGGCGTGGCTGGAGGAGACGGGCGCCATTTCGCAAAAACCCGCCGGATTGCGGCACGGTTTTCGCCTTTGCGGACACGCCGCGACAATTCCTCCCGGCGAGGTTGCTGCCCGCCTTGCGGAGCTTTTCGCCCGCCGCGAACAGCGCGACCTGGAGCGCATGGCCGGCCTTCTGGACTTCGCCAGCGCTCCGGGCTGCATCACCCGCCGGCTGCTCGCGCATTTCGGAGAAGAGCTCCGCGAGGAAAACTGCGGGCACTGCCACTTTTGCCGCACCGGCGAGCCCACGGCCCGCGTCAATCTGCCCGCCTCGCCCATCGCGCCTTTCACGGATGCGGACGCCGAGGAGATCCGGGCGCTCATCTTCGAGGAAAATCCCGGCCTTGCCAGTCCGCGGGCGCTCACCCGCTACCTCTGCGGCCTCACCAGTCCGGCGACCACTCGGGCAAAGTTGACCCGGCGCCCGGACTTTGGACGCTGGGCGGCGGTCCCCTTCAGATCGGTGTTTGCGCAAGTCAAAGCCTGCTGGGAGTAGGGGTCGGAAATATTTTCCTTGAATCTCTACTTGTTTGATATAGATAATGGACCCATGACGATTACTTTGCCAAAACTCGCCACGCCTGGATCCACGGATCCGCTCTCTACCGCGGAAGAGATCCTGGATGTCCTCTTCGACGTTTCACAGCATTCGGAAAGCCTCATGGCCGTCCGCCACTCCAGCCGCGCAGGCGGTTCCACTTTCGATATCCCGAAATTCATGCTTCTTGGCCAGCGCGGCGGCGGCAAACCGATCCGAATCGCGTTGTTTGCCGGCATCGATGATCATGGCTCTCTGGATGGCCTCTCCGCCATCGCCCGGCTGCTACTGCAGACCGAGTTGAATCCTTCCCTGGCACGCGATTACGCTATTTTTGCCTACCCACTGGTGAATATATTCGAGTACCGCCAACCGGAGGCTCCGCTCGACGCCTTTTACCGCCGATTTGCAGAGGATCGCGCGGATGGGGATGTCGGTTTTTTCCGGTCGGAACTTCGCAAGTGGGGCTTCGATGGCATCGTAACGCTCCGTACCGATCCGCGCGCGGAAGGCTTTCACGCGATTGTCCGCAGTGAGTTGATCGCAAAGGAAGTAATTCTCCCCGCCCTCGGTCCCGTGACACGAGTAACACCGGTAAGCAACCGCCCCATCAAGCTCCGTCCCAGCGACATGAGGGCGCGCTTCGGCGATGCGGCTGACGGACGGCTCACGCCACCGCCGGAAATTCGGCCCCGCCCATTCGAGGTGGAGCTGTTCGCGCCCGGAAATATTCCTGCGGAGTCCCGCGTCAGCAGCCTGTTCGTGGCCACGCACGAAATCCTGCGCAATTACCGGAGGCTGATTGCATATGCCGCCAATATCTGAGAACGGCCCTCGAACGGAATTTGCGGGGATTTCAAGAGGGCGGTAAAAAATTTCAAAAGATTGATTTGCAATCGGTTTTCGTTCGTTCCATATTCAACCATATGGTTGAATATCACACAAAGTTGTTGGATAAGACATTTGCGGCCCTGGCGGATCCGACGCGGCGGCGGATCCTGGCGCAACTGGCCAGCGGCGAGGAGTGCGTAACAGACCTGGCGCGGCCCCACGCAATGTCCCTCGCCGCGGTGTCGAAGCATTTGATCGTCCTGGAAAAAGCCGGGCTGGTGAAGCGGCGGCGCGATGGGCGCGTACACTCGATGGCCCTGGAAGCGAAGCCCATGCAGGAGGCGCGAGCGTGGCTCGACCGGTACCGGAAATTTTGGGAGGGCAACCTCGATCAGTTCGAAAAGTATTTGGACAAACTACAAACAAGGGAAACGAAACAAGATGATCATAAATAACGAAGTGCGGCTGCCTGATGACGCGACGCTGATCCTGACCCGCCTGCTGAAAGCGCCGCAGGAGTTGGCGTTCAAGGTTTGGACCTCGCCGGAACATATCCGGCAATGGATGCAGCCGGAACCAGGCATGGTGGTCCCGCTGGCGATCATGGATGTGCGGGTCGGCGGCAGATTCCGCATCCAGATGAAAAAACCGGACGGCGAGTATTTTACGGCCGCGGGTGTCTTCCAGGAGGTGAAGGCGCCGGAGCGGTTGGTATACACATGGGATTGGGAGAAGGACGGGAGTGGAGAGGAATTTGGCGAGGTTGAGGGAAAGACGTCGCTGGTCACGGTGGACTTTATCAATCGGGGCGAGCGCACGGAGATCGTCTTGATGCACAGCCGCTTTGCCACAGTGGAGAGCCGGGATGGTCATGCACAAGGCTGGAGCAAGATCGCGGATGCCTTTGTGACGTTTGTGGAGAAAAAATAACAATCAATCAAAGAACCCTGTCGGACCAACTCCACAACGAGGTGAACAATCATCAATTTTCTTACAGCAGATCCTGTTGAGCCAAACGATGAACCAAAAAGAAAGGCAGAGTAAAAAATGAGCACAAAACGCACTAAAGCGATTCCGAAAATCGCTAAACAGGCTGAGTGGGAAGCCACCCGCAAGAAGTTGCTCGTGAAAGAGAAGGCCATGACCCGCGCACTCGACGGACTTTCCGCCGAGCGCCGCCGTCTGCCGATGGTTCCGATCGACAAGAAGTACGTCTTCGACGGACCCGATGGCAAGGTGAGCCTGCTCGATCTATTCGAGGGGCGCCGTCAGTTGATCCTCTATCATTTCATGTTCGCCCCGGTAGTTTCTGGCTGGCCGAAGGCAGGGTGTCCAGGCTGCTCACTCGTGATAGACCAGATCGGTCACCTCGCCCACCTTCATGCTCGTGATACGTCGTTTGTAGCGGTCTCGATTGCGCCCCTGGCGAATATCAAGAAATACAAGAAACGCATGGGCTGGACGGTGCCGTGGGTGTCGTCCGTTGGAACCGATTTCAACAAGGATTTCGGACGCACCACTGACCCTACAGACAAACATGACGGTGAAATCTTCGGCCTTAGTGTTTTCTTCCGCGACGGCAAACGCATTTACCGCTCTTACTTCACGGAGGGCCGCGGCGTGGAGGCGCTTGGCACTGTCTGGCAATTGCTCGACCTGACCCCGTATGGCCGGCAGGAAACCTGGGAGGATTCACCCGCCGGATGGCCGCAAACTCCGCCGTTCCAATGGTGGGAGCGTCATGACGAGTATCCCAAATAAAAGCCGGTTGATTGACGACCGGTGGCTTGCCGGGGCGGCCCTCGCGGCGGTGATCGCGCTATGCTGGGGCTGGATCGCGCCGATGGCATTGGACATGTATGGTCCGATGACCGGTTCTTCGGCCTGGATGATGACACGAGACTGGGACTTCACCCACCAGGCGCTGCTCTTCGCGATGTGGGCCGTGATGATGACCGGCATGATGTTGCCCTCGGCCGCGCCCGCCATATTTCATTACATTTCCGCGGCTCGCAGGAGCGGGGATGGCGAACACATTTTAACCCGTATGTTTGCCTTTGCCGCAGGTTACCTGGCGGTATGGATTTTATTTAGTTTGCTTGTGACAGCACTGCAGTTGGGACTAACAAATATATCGCTCCTCTCACCGATGATGGCATTGCGCAGCCGCTGGCTCGGTGGAGCGCTTGTGCTCCTTGCGGGCACTTACCAGTTCACCCCGTGGAAACAGCAATGCCTGGGGTGTTGCCGGTCTCAGGTTATCTACAGCGGCGCGTTCAAGACCGGTGCGCGAAATGGCTTATCCTGTCTCGGCTGTTGCTGGGCGTTGATGCTCCTTCTCTTCGTGGGCGGAGTGATGAATCTATGGTGGCTCTGCGCGCTCACAATCCTGGTAGTGCTTGAGAAACTGGCCTTCCGCGGGTGCCCAGATCCCCGCCTCTCCGGGGCGCTGCTCCTTGCCGCCGGAGTTTGGATTTTACGCCCGGGAATAGTTGGGTAATTGCCAGCCGGAAAAATGGATGCACCAGGTGAAGTTTCGCAAGGCGCGCATTGGATTCCGCGCACCGCCTCAAAGGCTGTTATACAGAGTATCCTGGTTGTGGTTATCGGCAATGGTGTCCGCGTGGAACGTGACCGCGATTGGATAACCGACATGCTGGTAACCGATGGGAAAGAGCGCAATCAGCGCGGGTATCGCCTGCGTAATGGGGGTGAGACCGTGCATGCCGGCATTGGCCGTATCCACCTGGACCGCCGCCAGCGGCAGCGTCGGGACGATATCCTCGGTGTTGAAGATTCGCCAGATCGTCAGCCCCGCGGCATCGCATTGAGCCGCAAACACAGGGTCGCCGGCTCTTGGCCCGGAGAGTGTGTAAGCGACCGGTTTTACGCCGAATTGAATGAAGACACCCGCAGTTACAAGCAGCGCAAGCGCCGCGCCCAGGCTGTGCCCGGTAACATACACCGTATTCAGTCCGCCGGCGTTTTTAATGGTGGTCAATGCCGCCGTAATCTGCGGCATGAGGGAATCGTAAAGCGACTTGAACCCCTGCGTTGTCTGTCCCCATGGAGAACCTGTCCCCTGGAACGCCACCGGCTGGATGGTCGCATCGTCCAGCCATTCAAGAGGAGTGAGCGTTCCGCGGATCACGATAAAGGTGTCGGGTCCGTTCGTTGCGACAAAGCCAAAAGGAACTGTCGGTGTGGGGATGGGGAAGAAATGCACCAGATCGAGAAGTCCCACCTTCCACGGCTCCTGGGCGTCGAAAGTCGCGACGATATTATACCCCGCGGGTGGAACCCACGCCTGGCCGGCCTGGAATTGCGTGTATTGATTGTACGCGGCATCGACAAGGTGCCCAAGTGCAACCGCCTGTGGGATGCTAAAATTACCGGGATAGACGTAATTCATTGGATTCTTCTTTCGGGGATGCGCCGTTGTGGCGAGTGGCTGGTTTTGCTAAGTGGCGCCCTTTTTTTTCCGAAGGCTCTTCGGCTTCGTTCCGGGAGCTTGCGTGGTCATTTTCAGTGCAAGGGCGGGTTGACCGGCTTTTTGGTTGGAGACTTTGTGAGCCGTCAGGTCGAGTTGAAAGCTGTCGAGAATCTGGGCCACGCTATTGTCCTCGTCCACGCCCATGAATTCTACGGTGGCAGTGGTGGCGGAGATATTGACCCGCAGATAGCCAAACGTGGTGTTATTGTAACACTCCGCGACGACCGGGTTTCCTGCTCCATCGGTGCCCGTGGCGCCGGCCTGTACGGTTTCTCCGGCCGCGCCCTGCTTCAAGCCCGACAGGCCTGGATATCCGCCCATGCCCGCGACGAGATACGGAATATCCCGGCCCGCAACGGTGCGGGTGTAACGCTCGTAAAGATGCGCGTGGCCGGACCAATGCATGTCCGGCCAGATGCCCGCGGCTTTGCAGGCCGCATCGATCTGCGCGAGCATTTCAAGGCTGGGAGCATGGCTGGAGCTCAAGGTAAACGGTGGATGATGCGTGGCAATCACCAGCGCGAACGGCGCGGCCCCGGCCTTGGCGCGCTGGGCCGCGGCGGCATTGAGCTGGTTCGTCAGGAAAGTCAGTTGTGCTTGCCCGACCGACTTCCCACTAATAACTCCGGCGGTGGTCCCCTCCCCGACGTTCGAGTAAAGCCCAATGATCTTTACGAAGGGTGCATTGAGTGTGAAGTACACTCCCGGTTGCGTCATCGTGCTGCGCGAGACTCCCTGCGCATCCGGATTGTGCGCGGGCTTTGTGGCGCAGAAATTCTGCTGGAATGCCACCAGGGTCTTGGGACCCCCCTTAAAGACACAACCGTCATGGTTTCCGGGGATGGCGAAAATGGGAGCGTTATAATTGCGATACGGATCGTAAAACTGATCGTAGTAATACTCCTCCTGGCCGCAGTAATAGACAACATCCCCCAGATGATAGAAGAACGCCTGCCGCCCACCGGCATAAGTGGCCGCCGCGTTCAGATCGGCCGTCATGGCGTCTGCGACGGCAAACTGGTGCGAAGGCTCCTTGATGCCGCCCGTATCGCCGACCACATGGATGGCAATCTTCCCGGCTGCCTGGATCTGGGCGGTCGCTGCCGTCCCGAGAATCGCATCGAGCGACAGGACCGGCGGGTTGACACTCGGCGCCGGGACGGGCTGGAGCGCCACGAGGGGCGTCACCGCAGTGTCGGCTTTCAGCTCGGCCTGGGTGAAATTTTGGTAGTTATCGGGCGTCGTTGTCGGATCACCGAATTGAAATGATGATATGGCCATGCAGGATGCGCTTCCGGCCGGAGATTAGAGTCGCGCGCCGGCTGAGACAATGGGCGGAAACACCCATGTTCAGGCGAACAGGCAGCGGTCGCTCAAAGTCCGCGCACCGTCGGATATCCACGGATGAGCCGATGGATCTCCACGTAAGTCTTCGCGAGCGTGAAGCATGCGTTGGGGAGCTTGCCGGCACGGAGACTGGCGCGGATGGTCTCGAGCTTCCCGCGCAGCCGCATGAGATTGAGCTCGCGCCAGACTTCCTTCGCGATGGCCGCTTGCTCCGGCGTGTTCTCCGGGGAGCGAAAGGTCTTGGTGTGCAATGCACGCACCTGGCTCATCGCGTAATTGATGTTTTGCATGGATGCGTTCCCGGCATGGTTGCGGTAGAGGACGACGACCTCGTCCAGAAATTGGAAATCGCCGTGGCGGCTGAGGCGGACGAGCATGTCCCAATCGTCCAGGGGCGGCATCTGGGGGTCGAACAGTCCGGCTTTTTCGTAATATCCGCGCCGGGTCAGCACGAGGCCGGGCGGGTAAGTGACGTTCTGAAAGAGGAGGGTACGGAAGCAGGTGGGCTCAGTAGGTTTCCACTCGCGAAATTTCCCGTCCTCGCCAAGGCCGATGCGCTTGCGGCCACGGCCGGCGAACTCGCCCGGCATGAACGCCGCACCCTGCCCGTCAATGAACTCCGCCAGCCCATGGACGCCGGCCATGGACGGGGCGGCATCGGCGGCGGAGATGAGCGTCCGGAGCGCGCCGGGGAGGTAGAGATCGTCGTGATCCATGAAGGTGATGTACGGCGACCGGGAATCGCTTTTGGCGTAGCCGTGATTGCGGGCCACGCACTGCCCTCCGTTCTCCTGGACGAATACCTGGAAGCGGGCGTCGTCACGCGCCCATTGACGGGCGACCTCCAGGGTGCCGTCGGTCGAGCCGTCATCCACGATGATGCATTCCCACTCCCTCAGCGTCTGCTCGCGGATGCTGCGGAGCGTAGCCGGCAGCAGCGTCTCACTATTCCACGAGGGAATGATGATGCTCACGAGGGGCGGCGTGTTCACGCACGGAGGGTGCAGCGCGGAGGCATCGATTTGCAATTGCCAAAGTGCCCGGAGCAGATGATCTAGGTGGAGGAATCCTGAGAGCCATGACCGACGAGGAAGCCAACGAGCAATTTTACCGGGACACGGAGAGCGTGGCATTTGTAAAAATCAACGATCGCCAGCTCGCGCTGCTGGAGCCGCTCGGCAAACGGCGCACGGTGCGGCGCGGGGAGATCGTCTTCAAGGCGGGCCAGCGAGACGTGGGGATGGTGGTGATCCTGACCGGTGGCATGGAGGTCTTCGAGGCGCGGGAGGGCACGGAGCAAATCCTGGCGAAGCCGGGGCCGCGCGATTTCGTGGGAGACGTGGCAATGTTGAATGGCACTTCGATCCTGGCCAATTCGCGCGGCGCGGCGGAGGAATCGGAGATTCTCGAAATTCCGGCCATTGCCTTGCGGCGGGCGCTGGTGGAGCTGCCGGGGGTGAGCGAGCCGATCGTGAACGCATTTATCATGCGGCGGGAGCGGTTGCGGCGCGACCCGGACTTTGCGGGCCTGCGCGTGGTGGCGCTGGGCGGCTCGAAGGATGGGCATTTGCTTCACAATTTTTTGGACAAGAACCATATCCCGCACCGGCTCATTGAATTTGAGAGCGCGACGGGGAGCGACCTTTGCGCGCTGTATGGAATTCCGGCGAGCGATCTGCCCGTGCTCATCGCGTCCAATGGCACCATTTACCGCAATCCGACGCTGCGCCAGGTGGCGGAGGTTGCGGGGCTGTTGCGGCCGCTGGTAGCGCATGAGGGGGAAAGCGAAATCCTCTGCGATGTGGCGATCGTGGGAGCCGGCCCTGCAGGTCTGTCCGCGGCGCTCAATGGCGCATCGGAAGGGCTCAACACGGTGGTGCTGGAGAGCTTCGCGCCGGGCGGCCAGGCGGGCTCATCTTCGCTGATCGAGAATTTTTTTGGCTTCCCCACCGGCATCAGCGGCGGACAACTGACCAATCGCGCTTTGCTCCAGGCCTTCAGGCTGGGGGCAAAATTTTCCACACCCACAAAGGCGCTCACGCTCTCCTTCGCAGATGGACTCCATGGCGCGGCGCTGCGGCTCGACGGTTGTGGCGCGATCTTGCGCGCAAAGTGCGTCATCATTGCCACAGGCGCCGATTACAGCCGCATCGAGGCGGAAGGACGGGAACGCTTCGAGCGCTCGGGCGTTTATTACGCCGCCACCGCGCTGGAAGGGATGCTCTGCGCAGGCTCGACAGTCATCGTCGCCGGCGGCGGCAACTCCGCGGGGCAAGCCGCGATGTTCCTCTCCGAGGGCGCGAAGAAGGTGTACCTCGTGATCCGCGGCGGCGATCTCTCCAAAAGCATGTCCAGCTATCTCTCCCGCCGGGTCGAGACAAAGCCGAACATCGAGATCCTTCGATTTACCGAAATCCGGAAGATGACCGGCGACAAACACCTCGAGGCGGTGGAACTGGAGAACACCCAGACCGGCGGGCGCATGGTGGTGCAAACGCCCGCCGTCTTCTCAATGATCGGCGCGAAACCTTGCACGGACTGGCTTCCACCGGAAATCGAGCGGGACGAGCGGGGCTTCGTCAAGACCGGCCCCGCGGTCGCCAACGCGCCTGCGTGGAACGCCGCAGGCCGCGCGCCGGGCGCGATGGAGACCAGCCGCCCGCACATCTTCGCGGCGGGCGATGTGCGCGCGGGATCGGTGAAGCGGTGCACGGCAGCCGTGGGCGAAGGAGGCATGGCGATCGAAGGTGTCCACCAGGCGCTGGGGACTTACCGGTAGATTGACCGCTACGGGCGCTCTACCGTATGCCGGCCGGGTCCCACTCCGTCCACAAAGGCAGTCCCTGCGGCGACGGCGCAGGGCACCGGCTTGCCATCCAACATGACCACAGCCCGCCCATCTGGCGCGGAGAACGGGATCCCAATCCGCGCGACCGCGCCGGCAGGCACTTCGACTTGCAGGCGGTAGCCCGGACCGTTGTCGAACCGCACATATAAACTGCCGCCCGCCGCGGGCACGCGCATCTCGGCCCATTTGAGCGAGGTCGGCCTCGGCTGGATGAGGATCTTCGCAAAGCCGGGCGCCATCGGCTCGATGCCCATGAGCTTGCGCGGGATGAGGTTCGCCGGGGCGGCGCCCCATGCATGGTTCCAATCCTGGTTCGGCTTGTAGCGCCCGTCCCACGCCTCCCACGTCATGGTGGCGCCCTGGTCAACCATGTGGCTCCAGCTCCGGTCGTCGGGAGCGGTCATGAGCGCCAGCGCGTCGTCACCGCGGCCATGGTCGAAGAGCGCCTCGAGGAGGAATTGCGCGCCGTACACGCTGCACGCCATGCCGCGCCGGGCAAGGTAGTCTGCGATCTTCTGCTGGCGCTCCGCGGGCACGAGGCCAAAGGCGAGCGGGAAGAGATTCGCATGGATGGAGCTGTGCGTGCTCCCCTCTCCGTCCACGTAGAGGCCGGTCGCAGGGTCGAAGAGTTTTCCATTGATGCTCTGGATGGTCCGGTTTGCGGCGGCATCGTACCGGTCGGCATCGTCCGGGTGATTCAGCACGCGCGCAATCTGCGCGAGCCGCTGCAAGGCGACGGCGTGGAAGGCGTTTACCACGGTATTGACCGGCTTCATCTCATACCCGTCACGCTCATGCACCGGCCAGTCCACGAGATCGCGGAGACGGTGGATATGGATGGCCTTGCCGACCGGGCCAGGAAAGGGCGGCGTCACGGTGCTGATCAATCCATCCTGGCGCTCCAGACCAATGAGGGACTTCGCCTGGAGATCGGTATAGAAGGCGTTCAGCCCCGCAGTGTCCGCCGTGTAGAGGTAATCATTCCATGCGAGGAGCACGGAAAAGAGGCTCCACTCCGTGGGCCACGTGGGATGATCGATAAGATACTCCCAGGAATAGCGCGGCAGGGTCTGGTCCGGGGTGCAACTGTACCAGCCGAGCCCGTTGATATAGGCATCCGCCTCGTATGGTTTCCGCTCACGGTCGCCGTCAATGAAGACGCCGGCAAAACTGGTGGCCTCGATCGTATGATGGCAGAGCTTCCAGATGGCATTCAGCCTGGCGTCGGAGCAATCGAACTGCGCCGCGCTTTCGTCAAAGGGATAATGCGCGACAAGCTGGCGGATGTGATCCTTGTCGAGCCCTGCGGGCGCCCCCTGGATTTCCACGTAACGGAAAGGCATGACCGCGGTGATCGGCCCGGAGACGCGGCGCTGATCCGGGACGGTGAGCGGGACGAGATACGTGTTGGTCCCGGCTTGCAGGACCACATTCGCAGAAAGAAAACGCACGGACCCACCCGGCTTGGGATTGATGGCTTGCGGGCTGGAAAGCGCCTCTCCCATGAGGACCGTCATCGTTTCTCCGGGTTGAGGATTCGGCACGGTCAATTCCAGCCCGGCAAACGAGTCCTGACCGAAGTCGATAAACAAGTCGCCCGGCCCCTTCTCGATCACCTGGACGGGAGCAATGCGCTCCACCACGATGGGGAGCGGCGAGACGGTGTAGATTTCACGCGCCGCAGCATGAGCAGAGAGCTCGCACGCAGCAAGGGACGCAACCGGCAAAACAAAGTGCCTGAAGAAGGAGTTCAGCATCGCAGGGGGATGAGGCTGGCATACCGCGCGATACTCGCAAGCCGAATAGCGCGGAAGCTTGGGCGCGGGAACTCGAGGCGATAGGGTGCGGCCAGACATGAAACACATGGAGAAGAAAATAGCCGTGATCGGCGGAGGGCCGGCGGGGCTGCGGGCGGCGGAGATTGCGGTTGGTGGTGGCGCCGCAGTGACGCTCTTTGATGCGAAGGCATCGGTGGGGCGGAAGTTTCTCGTGGCAGGACGGGGCGGGTTGAATTTGACGAAGGAGGAGTCGGTGGATGTTTTCGCGGGCAATTATCAGGGCGGCGAGCGATGGGCGGGCTTGATCGCGGAGTGCGGGCCGGCGGAAACGCGGGCGTGGGCGTGCGGATTGGGTGTTGAGACCATCGTAGCGACCACGAAACGTGTTTATCCGAGGGAACTGAAGGCTGCACCGCTATTAAGGGCGTGGGTGCGCAGGTTGCGGGCGGCGGGAGTGGAGTTCGCGATGGGACATCGGTTTGCGGGAATCGAGGTCGCGGATGATCGCATGCGCGTGACGTTTCAAGCGGAGGGCGGCGTGGCCACGCACGAGGCGGATGCGGTGATCCTCGCGCTCGGCGGAGGCTCGTGGCCGCAGACAGGCTCGGATGGCGCGTGGACGCAGATCCTGCAGCGATGCGGTGTAGCGGTTGCACCGCTGGCGCCGGCGAATTGCGGCTGGGAATGCGCGTGGCCCGCGGAGGTGCTGTCCGCGTGCGAAGGGAAGCCGCTGAAGAATCTCTCGGTGTCCGCCGGAGGGAAGACCGTCGAGGGGGAGCTGCTGGTGACGGAGTATGGCTTGGAGGGAGGTGCGATTTACGCGCTCGGTGCGGCATTGCGGGCGATGGATGAGCCGGTCATTACGATTGACTTCAAGCCGTCCATCACCTCCGGGAAATTGGTCGCGAAGATGCAGTCGGTGCGCCGGGATTTTCTCGACGAGGCGCGGGTGCGCTGGCGATTGTCCGAGCCCGCTTGCGCCATTCTCGCGCATGGCGGCGGTGCGCCGTTTAACTCCGCACAGGATCTGGCCGCGGCGGTGAAGGCTTTTCCGCTGTGCCTCACCGGTCCGCGTCCATTGGCCGAGGCGATCTCCTCCGCCGGCGGCATCTGTTGGAGCGAGCTGGACGCGGGATTGATGATCACGAAACTCCCCGGCGTCTTCGTCGCCGGCGAGATGATCGACTGGGAGGCGCCGACCGGCGGGTACCTGCTGCAAGGCTGTTTCGCGACCGGCACACGCGCGGCGCGGGCCGCTCTGCATTGGTGCGCGCCTACGCCTGCCGCGCCTGCTTCGTGACGAGCATGCCGAGCGTCGCAAGCGCATCCTCCACCGCCTTGCACCATGGGGTGCCGCAATTGAGCCTCATGCAATTGCGATACTTTTGCTTCGCCGAAAACAGAATGCCCGGCGCGATCGATATCTTCGCCGCCAGCGCACGATGAAAGAGATCCAGCGAATCGACCTTCGCGGGCATCTCAACCCAGAGCACATGACCGCCCTGCGGACGCGTGACCTTTGTCCCATCCGGGAAGGTGCGCACAATCACCTCCGTCATCAGCCGCACCTGTTCCGCATAGACGCGCCGCACCTTGCGCAGGTGATGCTCGTAACCGCCGGTGGCGAGAAACTCCGCGATGGCCAGTGCGGGCAGCGTGGCGCTGGCGATGGAGGTGGTGAATTTCAAATGCTCGACCGTTTTCTGGTAACGCCCCGGCGCGCACCAGCCGACCCGATACCCAGGCGCGAGCGTCTTTGAAAAGGAGTCGCACAGCAGCACCATCCCTTCGGTATCAAACGCCTTCACCGCGCGTGGGCGCTCCGGGCCGAACGCGATGTCGCCATAGATATCGTCCTCAATGAGAGGGATGCCGCGTGTGGTCAGCATCGTGACGAGCCGCTTCCGGTTTTCCTCCGGCATCGAGCAGCCGAGCGGGTTCTGGAACGTGGGGGTGAAGAGGCACGCCTTGATCCGCTCCCGGTCCAGCGCGTACTCCAGCGCGTCCAGGCTCACGCCATCGCGCGGATGGGTGGGAATTTCGAGCGCCTTCATCCCGAGCGCGCCGATGATCTGCAGGATGCCGTAGTAAGTGGGCGATTCGACGGCAATGGTGTCTCCCGGCTGGGCGACTGCGCGCAGGCAGAGATTGAGCGCCTCCTGGCAGCCGGTGGTGCTGACAATTTCCTCCGGCGAAAGCAGGCAGCCATAATCGAGCGCGAGGCGCGCCACCTGCATGCGCAATTGCGGCGCGCCGGGCGGGACATCATACGAGTTGCCCGCTGAGGGATCGCGCCGGCCGATGGAAGCCATCATGCGATTGAGTTGCTGGAGCGGCAGCAGCTCCGGACTCGGGATCGCGGTGCCGAGCGCCACGAGCCTTGGATCGCGCACGGCCTTGAGGATGTTGAGCGTCAGCTCGCTGGTGCTTACCGGCGTGGCCCTGGTCGAGGGCTTGCTCATCGCCGGTTCCGCGGGCGGACGCCAGAGGCGCGGCTTCACATAAAAGCCGGATTGCGGCCGCGCCTCGATAAAACCCTGGGCCTCGAGCTGCACATATGCCTGCAACACGGTGGAAATACTCACGCCCTCCTGCCGGCTGAGCTTGCGCACGGAGGGGACGCGGTCGCCGGGCCGCAAAGCCCCCTGCTCGATCATCTTCGCCATGCGGTGAAAGATGCGCATGTAAAGTGGCTCCTCTGTGGCGGAGATGGGCTGGATCATGGGGCGATTGTGTGCGGCGGAACGGTTTCAACGTAGCGACAGTTGCGGGGATAACCGTACAGTACAGTTTTCGCTTGGCAATACTGTACCCATCACAATTGCGGCACGCTGTCACTGTTATGCTCCCATGCAACGGGGTAGGTTCGGAGTCATGAACGCGAACCTCTGTACCACCCTCGCCCCCGCCTGTGAACTGCGCCGGGGAGAAACCGTTTCTGTCGATGGCGACCGGCGCGGCCAGAAGCTGCGCTGCCTCGATGGCGAGCTCTGGATTACTCAGCCAGGCGATTTGGTGGATCACTTGATCGCAGGCGGGCGCGACTTCGTCATCACACGCCCGGGGCGCGTGGTCATCCAGGCGCTCACGCCGCTGGCCCGGGTCAATGCGCTGGCCGCATAGCGGCTGTACTCATCGCACGTCAAACTTCCAAATACTGTACTGACCTCAAAAATCACACATGCAAAACGATCCACTACTTTCATTCCGAATCTTCTCAGGTGCAGCCCTCGTGCTGTCCATCCTTGGCCTGGCGTACGTGATCAAAAACTCCGAACGCCTCTTTGGCATCGATCCCAATGTCCCCAGCGAGAATGCAAGCGGCCGATCCTATAACCGCTTCCTGGTAGTCATCGCATTGGCCCATGCCGTGGTGCTGTTCACCACCGGCCTGCTTTTCATGTAGCGCTCCGGTTACTGCGATGGCGCCGCATCCCCCGCCAGCGAATTCAGGAAAGCCTCGACGTTGCCGGCCATCGTCGGGTGGGCCTGTTTCCATGCATCGGGGATGATGTCGGCGCCGCCGGTCTTGATCTTCGCCGGGCCATCCTTCAGCGAACCGAAGCCGCCCATGTCCTTGGGATCCTCGACCGTCTTCCCCTGTTTGCCCAGCGACATAAGATCGGCGATGAGCGTGCTGTCCACCGAATCGCGTTGCAGGGAGCACCCGGCGCCGGCGGCCACTTTTTGATACGCATCCGCGGCGCTATCGACCGTCACCGGCACAGGGGGCTTGAGCGAGGAAGCCGGCAGCAGCGTCGGCGCATCGTCGCCCTTGCCGAAATCCTCCGGCTGCACCGGCTTCCCGTTGAGGCTGCCATCCATCGCGAGGTCCACATAATTCCCGTACTGATAGATATGATCCGTCGCCTTGAACTCCCCGGCAAAGGTGTTTCCGGATGACGGCCCCTTGATGAAGTAATTGCCGATAAGGTCCGCCTCGTGATCGGCGCCGGAGTGCCCGCCCACGTAACCGCACACGCCCCAGTTATAGACCACGTTGTTGATATACTGCACGACGCCCTTGGATTTCGGATTGCGGCTCTGGTTGCTGATCCAGAGGTCGTGCGAGAAGGTGACGTTATCGGCTTCGCACAGGCAGCCGAATCGCTGCGGCGCGATGCCCGGCCCGATGATGCAATACTGGACGGTGAGGTTCGTTGCATGGTTCATCCCGATGCAATCCCAGCGGCCCCATTCAATGGAATCGTGATCAAAGAGGAGATCGCTGCATTCATCCATCGCGACGGCGTACTTCTTCTCCTGTTTCGGCGTCAGCCCCTGGCGGAAGTGCATGTAACGCACGACGATGTTGTGCGATTTTGAAAAGGACACTTCGTAATTCTTCGTCGAGATGCCGTCGCCCGGCGCGGTCTGGCCGGCGATGGTGATGTCGCTCGCGACGGAGACAGCACTCTTCAACTCGATGTAACCCGCGACATCGAACACCACGATGCGCGGCCCTTTCGATACCGCATCCCGGAAGGACCCAGGTCCGCCATCGGCCAAAGTGGTGACATGATAGATATCCCCGCCCCACCCGCCGGTGGCCTGTGCGCCAAAGCCCTCGGCCGAGGGAAACGCGAGCGGATCGCCAGAGGCTGAAATGGCAAACGCTGCGAGGAGTGAAGCGATGATGACGAGGCTGCTGGGGGCTTTCATGGGGGGTGGGGATGAACGGTTACGTTTCTTCGATTTTCGGCACGTGCGGCGCGCGCAGCCGGTGGGACTCTGGAAATCCGGAGCCCATCAGCGGCCGGCAATAGTGGCTGAACGCGTCGGTCACGCCGTTGCCTTCTTCGTTGATAAACTCCGCAGGCATGGTCCGGGTTTTCCCGGCCACCTCAGAAAGTGGCACAAGGCCGTAGGTGACGCTGTAATTGAGCACCGGCCGCCGGATGACCATCGAGCCGTCGACATTGTCCCACATCGCGGATTGCACCGCGAGCTCCCCCAGCTCGCGCGCCTCGTGCGCATCGCGATCCGATACCACGCCCATGAAGGAGCGCTGCAGGTACCCAAAGGTATCCGCTCGCACGCGCTTGATCTTCAGATTGTCGCGCACCAGGTCCGCGAGCAGGTCGCCCAGCATCCCGGTGCCGGAGAGCTGCACATTGCCGTGCGCGTCATGTTCCTTGTGGTCGCGCAGCGAAACCAGAAGCGGCGTATGGGTCTCATCCTGGACTCCCTCGGACACAGCCACCACGCACCGCCCGCATGCCCGGTAGACCCGGTCCACATCGGCCAGAAAGCGCTCCTTCGAGAATACCCGCTCCGGCAGGTAAATCAGATGCGGCCCTTCCTCGACGTATTTCCGCCCCAGCGCTGCGGCCGCGGTGAGAAATCCCGCATGCCGCCCCATCACCACGCCGACAAGCACCCCCGGCAGCGCCCGGTTGTCCAGGTTCAATCCCATGAACGCCTGCGCAACAAAACGCGCCGCTGAGCCATACCCGGGGCAATGGTCATTGACCGCAAGGTCATTGTCCACGGTCTTCGGGATGTGGATCGCGCGAAACTCGTACCCGGTCGATTCCGCCTGCTCGTTGATAATCCGCACCGTGTCCGCGGAGTCATTGCCGCCGACATAGAAAAAGTACCGGATATCATGCCGGCGCATCACCTTGAACATGCGGGCGCAATACTCCTCATCCGGCTTGTCCCGCGTGGAGAGAAGAGCAGAGGAAGGCGTATCGGCGACGCGCTCGAGGTTGTGCGTGGTTTCCCGGGTGAGATCGAGGAAGTCCTCATTAAGGATGCCGCGCACGCCATGGACGGCGCCGTAAACGGCCTTGACCTGGGTGAACTTGCGAGCCTCCAGCGTTACGCCCACGATGCTCTGATTAATCACGGCGGTGGGACCGCCGCCTTGGGCGACCAGGACTTTACCTTCCAAACGACTCATACGCCGCGGAGTCTGCACGAGTCTGCCATCCGGGAGCAAGCCGCGTGTCGTCGGCCGAGATAAACACGGCGTTTGACCTCGGATTCGAGGATTTTGGAGAGGTTCGGCTGGAGCGGACCGCAGGGGTCCCTACGCAACCAACGGCCTTTTCTCACCACGGATTACACGGATTTTTGAGGATGACACAGATGGGAGAATTACCGGGTAAACGCCGACAAGCGAGTGCGCGCTGCAGGCCCAAAGACCATCCGTGTAATCCTAAAAATCCGTGACGGTATGAAGTCATTTAGCAACCGGCGCTGGGCAGACCGAAAGGTTTGGTGCAGCGTCCCCGGCAGAACCCGTGAGTGCTTGCAACGCGCACGGGTGGCCGAAGGCCCCAAGGTT
>Ga0302319_10002222_pt1 | contig 42413 bp, 29 predicted proteins | sample Bog_T0_2_FD_203319 | JGI IMG/M metagenome (GOLD analysis project Ga0302319, IMG submission 203319) | Peat permafrost microbial communities from Stordalen Mire near Abisko, Sweden - Bog_T0_2 | ecosystem: Environmental > Terrestrial > Soil > Wetlands > Peat | place: Sweden: Abisko, Stordalen Mire...
CCGACCTTAACGGGGCAGACCTCAGTGGTGCGCGGGTAGGTATGACCCTCTTCGCCGACACGAATTTGCGTGGAAAACCAACTCGTAGAACAGGTCCGTCAGCCGCTGTTGCGGATCTCCCTCACCAACACATCCTTCTGCCCGCGCTCCTCACAAGTCAGAACTTGTATACACTGGTGCTGTGCATAAGCTTGACGAAGTATTTGGCGTCAGCGCCAAACCGATCTTGTCGTACGTCGAACGCGTTGAGGCACTTTGCCGAGCTGGAGCGGCAGTACTGCCACTTCTCGACTGCCGGATACATGGGCGCTCGGTCGCCGGATCACGCCGACGCGGCGATCTGGGCACTGACGGAATTGATGATTGATCGCGAGCCGCAGCCCAACATTCGCTTTCCCGACATTCCCCAACGCTCCTGGAGACCCACCAGCAGATACTGACGGCAAACGAATGAGGTATCTTCTCAAAACCAAAAAGCCGGTGCTTATCGGGGACGGACCAGGCCGACAGCGGCTTGCGGGGGGAGGCCCGCCTCAGCGGGAAGACGGTAGGAAGCGTTACACAAGCGCGTAGCGTACTCGCTGGTTGCGCAGGGCCTGCGCCCGCTCCTGGTGTCAATTCTAGCGTGGTCATTCTACTTGGAAATGGCCCGGAATGTTTATTCACATCCCCGGAATGAAATTCTGAAAAGAACTTCATCTGTGAGAGGCGGCGCTGGACAACAGCGGGCGTTGGTTGGTTCCACTGAAAGGTGGAGGGAACCATCTGCCCCAGAAAAGGTTGTCTATGCGAAAAATCAGAGACGTTTTGCGTCTGAGGTTCGGAATGAATCTCGGACAGGATCAGATCGCCCGAAGCTGCTCGATCGGGCAGGCCACGGTTCATAGGCATCTGGAGAGAGCCGCGGCAGTCGGCCTGACCTGGCCGTTGCCGGAAGACCATGACGACCGGCGGCTGAATGAGTTGCTGTTTCCCGCCCGGCCGGATTATCCGCCCTCCGTGCCACGACCCGGCCTGGATTTCGCCGAAGTTCATCGCCAGTTGCAGGCCAACCGGTTCGTCACTCTGCAACTGCTTTGGGAAGAGTACCGCGAGACGCACAGCGGCGGATACGGCTACAGCCGCTTCTGCGAACTCTATCAGCGCTGGAACCGGCATCGAGACGTCACGCTCCGGCAGGACCACAGAGCCGGCGAAAAGATGTTCGTCGACTGGGCCGGACCGATGGTGCCGATCCACGATTGCAGAACCGGCGAGACCGTGCCTGCCTCGCTGTTCGTCGCCGTGCTCGGCGCCAGCCCATACACTTTCGCGTACGCCGCACGGGGACAACATCTGGCGAACTGGATCGACTGCCACATCCGGGCCTTCGAGTTCATGAAGGGAACGACAAAGCTGATCGTGCCCGATAACCCGCGGACCGGCGTCGATCGCGCCTGCCGCTATGAGCCGGATCTCAATCGAACCTACCAGGAGATGGCAGAACATTACGGTACGGCGATCATGCCGGCGCGGCCGTATAAGCCCAGAGACAAAGCTAAGGTTGAAAATGCCGTTCTTCTGGTTGAACGCTGGATACTGGCCGCGCTGCGCCATCACCGGTTTGTCTCGCTGGGAGAACTGAACGAGGCCATTGCCGTTCTGCTGGAACGGCTCAACAACCGCCCGTTCCGGAAACGCGAAGGCACGCGTACATCGCTGTTCGCAGCCACCGACCAGCCCGTGCTCCAGCCGTTGCCGCCGCTCCGTTACATCACCGCCGACTGGAAGATGGTCCGCGCATCGATCGATTATCACGTCGAAGTCGACCGTCACTTCTACAGCGTTCCTTATCAGCTCGCCGGCCAGCAGATGGAGGCTCGTTTTACTTCCCGCACCGTCGAGATCTTCGAGGGCGGCAAGCGCGTCGCGTCGCATATGCGCAGCTTCGCGCCTTACCTTCACACGACGATCAGAGAACATATGCCGAAGAGCCATCAGGCACACCTCGAATGGACACCTTCGCGGCTGATCCACTGGGCTGAGACCGTCGGCGACGCGACCGCCCTCGTGATCGCCACCGTGCTGGCAACCAAACGGCATCCTGAGATCGGCTACCGCGCTTGTCTCGGCATTATGCGTCTGGGCAAGACGTACTCGAATGAGCGTCTGGAAGCGGCCAGCAAACGTGCGCTCGAACTCGGCGCCTGCTCGTATCAAAGCCTGAAGTCGATTCTGAAACGGTCGCTGGACCGTCAGACCTCTCTTTCGCTGGAACCGGAAAGAACCGGCCCCCGGCACGAGAACGTGCGCGGCGCACAATATTTCACCCCGCCAACCGATCTTCTGCAGTAATTCGTACGCAAAGACTCAAAAGGAAAACACATGTTAAATCAATCAACTATAGAGAAACCGCACACCATGAAACTACACGGAATGGCCGACGCCTTCCACGCTCAACTGGAGACTGCCGACATGAGCGCACTCGGATTCGAGGAGCGCTTTGCACTGCTGGTGGATCGGCAGTGGCTCTGGAAAGAGAACCGGGCGCTGGCGCGTCGACTTCGCTCCGCTCACCTGAAGGAGGTCGGCGTTATCGAAGATATCGATTACCATCATTCGCGCGGGCTTGACCGCAAGCTGATGCGCACGCTGTCTGCCAGTGAGTGGGTTCGCCAGAACCAGAATATTTTGCTCATCGGCCCTACAGGGATAGGCAAGAGCTGGCTCGGGTGCGCTCTCGCGCAGAAAGCCTGCCGGGACGGCTTTTCCGTGCTACACAAGAGAACCGCCGAACTGTTCCGCGATCTGGAGGTTGCGCACGCCGACGGCAGCATTGGGCGAGTGTTGCTGAAGATATCGCGGATTGATGTATTGCTCCTTGACGACTTCGCCATGGCGCCCATGAAGGACGCCGAACGCCGGGACTTTCTGGAGATCTGCGACGACCGTTATCAGAGTCGGCCGATGATTCTCACTTCGCAGGTGCCGATTGCGCACTGGCACGAACAGATCGGCGACCCGACCATCGCCGACAGCATCCTCGACCGTCTGGTGCATAACGCTCATCGCATTGAGCTCGACGGCGAATCGATGCGAAAAAACCGGGGCCGGAAGGCCGTGCCCGCTCAGCAGTAAAACCGTCTCTCCAGCGCTGGGCGGGGCAAGGGGACTCAAACGCCGTCCCCTTGCCCCACACCCCCATCCCCGCTAAAAACCTTCAGAACCATTGACGATGTGAATAAATTCAGGCATCATCAAGTGTCAGCGTCGCTGCGCTCCGATCTTTATTCACATCAGACCGGAATCCTCTGTTCACATCGTCGGAATACGCAAAATGTGCCACTCCAAAGTGTCTCACTTTTGGGGTTCAGTCCAGAATACCGAAATCAACCCGGTCTCGGATGCCATGCACCTTGACACGCGTCTGCATCGCCGGGCGCAAATTCCAGTCACCGTGATGACCTCTTCGAGAGCTCGCTGGGATCGTCAAGGTGCGGAGACGCACTCTTCGCCCTTCGCCCTGTGTGCCCGCCTGCGAGACCATCGCGGACGATTAGTCGAAGGAGTCGTCGTCCTCGTCCTCGTCCGAGTCTTCGTCTTTCGGTCGCTTGAAGTGCCTGGCATCGGTCAACAGCTTGAGGATGCCGGGGTCGACCTTCTTCGCGACGGCCGGAGGGATCGCCTCTTCTCCGTACAGGTACTTCCTGAGCTCGGGCGGCACACTCCTGAATTCGAAGATGCTGCTGTGCTTGCCGCCGATCGTGGCCGGCGGCACCGGATGCCCCGCCAGTGCCTGCTTGAGGGAGATGTGGAGGAATGCGCCCTTGTCGAATTTTTCCGTCGTGAAGTCGGCTCTGAGCTGTTTCTGCACCGCTGCCTTGTCGGATGGCTGCAGAGCGTCCAGCCATTCCCAGGGGGGCGTCCGCGGCAACACCTCCCATTGGTTCTTGATCTCGGGCGAGACCACCGGGAACCCGATGTCGCCCTCTTCTTTCAAACTGGTGTCGCCGACCTTGCGCACGATCTCCGCGAGGAACTTGATGACGGACGCCACCATTCCGTAGACCCGTGCCGACTTGTCAGCCTCAAGGAGACCTGGGGTGGGCAACCGCGCTGCGAAGCCGGGATCGAACCATTTCGCATACCGGAGAAGCAGCGCGGAGTCCCCGGTGCCACTCGCCAGCTCGTCGGTCTGGACGCCCATGGAGGCCTGGTTTCCGAATCCGATCCCGCCTGGCCCGTCTGAACGGATGGTGTGGTCGTGCAGTATCTCGATGTGGAAGCCCCCCAGGTCCTGGGTCACGACACCCTCCCTGGTTTTCCCGGCCGTCTCGATGGCACTCACCATGACGCGGGTCGCTTCCAGGCGGTTCCGCATCGCAACCGGGTCCTCCTTCTCGGCAGGCTTCGTGCGCAGCTCGATGGTGTACTCGTCGTTGCTGCCCATGTCGGTCGTGAACTCGACCAGGATCACACCGGCCTTGAGCACGTTGCCGATGACGCCCCGGGTCTTCGAATAGATCTTGTGATCTCCAACCAGCTCTTGCTCCACCCCGATCGTGGCGCCGGTGTAGTCGCGGGTGCCGAGCACTGCGTTACGCCAGTTGTGATACTTGAACTCTTCGGCGCTCCTGGCCTCCTCCCCGAGGCGAACGTCGGCGGTCTTGCGCTCGGGCACATCGAGCCCGGCCTTCTCGCTCCGGCTGGAGCTGACGACCTCGTCAGGCGGGATCTCCACCCCGCCGACAAACACCTTGCGCTGGACGCTGTGCCGGCGTTGCACTTCGATGTCGGCACCGGCGTGCAGGTCGAGCTGCCCCTCGGCTGACCGGGGTAAGGGGTCAGGTCTTGCCTTTTGCTTTTGCACAACTACAGCGGCCGCCGCTCTTTGCCCCATCACATCCGCCTCGTGCCCGAGCCTCGCGTCCTCATTCACCGGCACGCCATCCTTCATCTGCCTGGTCGGTCGCACCCTGCCCTGCGCCTGCCGGACGATGTGCCAGGCTTCGTGCGGCAGATGCTGTTCCTGCCCAGTCGCGACTTGGATGTCGCTGCCCTGCGCGTCGGCCTGGGCGTTGAGCTGCACGGGCTGAGTGGAGTTGTAGTGGACCTTGACGTGGTCCAGGGACATGCTGGAAAGCGATTCGATGCCTGACTTGAGACCGTCGGGCAGACCGGTGTTGTTCGGTTCAGGCTCAGGCCCCGCGAACTGCGCGGGCGATCCCGGAGAACTCTCGCGCCGGGAAACCGTCGGCTCCGCTACGATGCGTTGCGCGGTCTCCGGCTCACCCGGCAATTCTTCCATTTCCCGACGTTGAGCCTGGCCGCCGAAAAGACCTTCCATCCGCTTGCGCTGCGCAATCACGCAGGGGCTGTTTTGGACGCTGTCGAAAAATGCCTTCTGTTGTAGAACCCGAGGGCTGCCATTGATCGCTGCGGCCAGCTCGCGCTGCGCCACGGTCTCCGGGCGGTTGTCAGCAAACGCGGGTTCGGGCCGCTGAATCGGATCGAACTTCCCTGCGGCTTCACCTAGGGCAAAAACGGGGATTTGTGCGGACTTGCCTGGTGCGTAAGCTTTAGACATGTTGTCACCTCTGGCGGGAGTCGAACGAACGCTTTAGTTTAACCGTAGTCTAACCGGGATTTCACAGCGCGGGGCGGCTGCGGTCAGGCTGCAACGCTCACCTCCCCTTCCAACAAGAGAATGTGGCAGATGGAACTGTAGAGCCAGCTTGTTCTCCTGATCGTTTCTCGCGAGCGCCGAGATCTTGCGCCCAACTACTCTCCGGAAGGCTCACGCTCCACGCTGTCCACAACCAGCACCGGTACGTTTCGTTTCGCCGCGGTCAGCTTCAGTCCGACCTGTCTTTCCAGAGCATCGAAAAAAGGCAGTTCGCTGCTGAAAGGGATTGACATTGGCAGGACAGGCAAGCCATCGCGTGCGCCTTTGATGGTGACGAAGACGCTGTTGTTTTCGGCCGATGGCAAACGCGACGCAGGCAGAACCAAGATCGCGGAATCGCGAACATCTGTTCCGCCGCATTGCGTAAACGGCTGATCTCCATCTGCTCGGCGCTCACCACCTTCTTCTCCGCGCCTCTCAGCTTTCCGTGCCGCTCGGCTTGCACCCAGTTATGTAATGTCTGATCCACCAGCCCCAGACTGCGCGCCGCAGCCGCCAGCGTTTGCCCCGATTCCACCAACCGTACCGCTTCCTGCTTAAACTCCAGCGTGTACTTCGCCCGCTTTGCTCTTTCCATTTTTCCCCTTCGCTGATTTTCAGCTATGGGATACGTTCTGCGCGGGCAAGGTCATTTCGGAGAAGCGGAACTACCTTTTCGACGCTTTTTGATAAAATTTTAGATATTTCGAATCGCTGCCTTCAAAAGGCCGCGACCCATACCGGAGAAACAGATCGTCAAACAGCCGGTACGCTTCGCCCAAATCACCGGAATCGAAGGTAACAGTTCCAGCGAGAAAATCGACTGACGCATCCGGCCCCCCTCCATACACCTGCCTCACTATATCGAGCCAGCGTTTAGCTTTGTCGTATTGTTGTGTCGCCTGGTAGAAAGCGGTCATGCCCCATGACAAATCCTGGCTATAAAAGTCCTGCTTCGTCTTAGGGTCGGGCAAAGCGTTCCATGCTTCCAGAAAGTGCTTCTCGGCTTCGCCGATCGCGCCATTTTTCCATGCTTCCCGACCGGCAGCAGTCTCACGGGCGAGCTTCTCCAAAATCCGAGGTGACAATATGCTCTTCATAGCTTAGTCCAGGGAGGAGGAAGGTAGACCTCTCCGAGGCTCGCTCCGGCTGAACGGTTCAAACCGTAGTAATCCAGAACATAGTTTTCGGACTCTGACATCCATGCCAGAACCTGCGGAGATCTGGGGCCAAGGAAGCGAAATTTTGTGTTCCACATAGTTACAGCGTCCTGAATATGTGACATGTCAGCATCTTTGAGCGGTCGCCACACACCTTTTGAATCCTCAAATCGTACTTCGCCGGTAATCGAATTTCTTGTCAGCTTGCCCGCCTTCTCCATTCGCGCCTGAACTTCCAGTCCAGTCGGGGAAGCCTTACCGGGTGTCGGGCCCATGTACATCTCGCGTTTCCTGCCCTCCTCGAGAGCTTCCTGAAGAGCTGCCTTCTGATGGTAGAGTTCGGCTCGTTCAGAGACGATAGGATCTCTCTCAGCACGCAAAGCCTCCAGTTTCTTTTTCGCTTGCTCCCATTCCGCTTTGGCCTGCGCGTAGCCTTCCGAGCGGACTTTCATTTGTCTTACTTTGTCGTACGCCAACTTGGCTTGCCTCTCGCCATCGGCGATATCTTTGTCGAGGTCGCGGAGTTGCTGTTGCACAGCCGGATCGGGGTTCGCAATTCTGGCGTCGACGTCTTTCAGCCTCTCTTTCATCTCGTCGGTCGCATTTTTTTTGGCAAGCCGATCCGCCTTGCCGGTTTCCTTCTCTTGAGTTTTCCCCGCCGGTTCTCCTTTTGGCGTCCCCAGGGGATCTCGGCAAAGGACCGGCGTGGGCTTTGAATAGAGTTCGCATGAGATGCCGTCCGGAGTTACCACTTCCTGCATCTCATGATCCCCGGTTTTGGCCCGCCGCTTTCCGGGCACATCTCCCTCAACATCATGCAGAGGGTGTTCGTCGATATACTTTTCCGCGGCAGGGATTTCGGCCTCATTCGCGGCCTGCAGCCAGTTTTCCGCCGCCTCCTGGGCGGCGACGATTTCGACAGATCTCGCTTCGGATTGTGTGTCCGCTTTCCAGTCCTTCAGAGCCGGTCCGACACGCCCTTTCACCATTCGTATTCCGTCAACGCCCATGCGCGCGAAGCCGTAGTATTGAACTGTCGCATCCACGTATTTCCATACGCTCAGGAATCCGCGGCCCCCGGCGCTCTTCATGATTTCGTGCCGATAGTCGTTAATAATGGCTGACGCGGCGCCTATGACGAACACCACCCGATCCGCCATCGCGAGCGCTCCGACGCCCGACACCAGACCGCCGGCGCCAGCGGTCGCGCCCATGATAGTGACCTCTTTGAATCGGCCCCAGAACGCCTGGTCAATCCGATTCGCAAAATCGATCAGCATGATTGCCGGAACGTAGACAAGGGGTTCACCTTCTTCGTCAAACAATTTGGCTCCGACCAATTCATCGGGATCCAATTCGAAGCCACTCCTGATTTCGTCTCGCGTATGATGCTGTAGCAACGTCCGGGTTTCGGGGAGAAACTCTTCGTCGAACACGCCGGTCGTGTCGTAGTACACCCTGACATTTCCGTTTGTAAGCAGTTCCGCGTGCAGGGTTGCGCCAGAACCGGCACTGCCAAAGAAGCGCTGATCCTTTACCGGGAAGATCATAGGATTACGCAGTTTTGCGAGAGTGGCCGCATCCGGCGCGGGGCGATTTCTCCCAATCGCCTCTGTAATCTTCCTCGCCTGTTCCTGCTCAAAATCACTGACCTTGCCGGTGATCAGCGCGGCGTACAGAACGTCCAGAGCACGCCGTCCTTCCGGGTCCGCCGCAAAATTGTCCAGCCTTCCGGCCTGGGATTGCAGGCTGATAAATGCGGCGGCCACATTATCCTCCGAGTAAGAGGACAGAGAGCCGGACGAAAGATCCTCAAATTGTTCTCTTATGTATCGATATGGATTGGCGTCACTCCACGCCTGGTTGCTGAGTTGTCCCGCCGCCGCGGCAGCGTACCGGTCGCTGTCATCATCGACGTTCCATGTCCAGAGAGCACCCTTATCCTCGCGATTCGCGAAGTCGATCAGCATTATCGCCGGAACATATGAACGCGGTCCGTTATCTGCGCCGAACAGTCTGACTCCGACCGTCTCCTCGGGGTCCACCTCGAAGCCGTTCAGAATTTCGTCTCGCGTATGACGACTGAGCAGCGTTTCGGTCTCCGCGCGAAACTCCTCGTCAAACACACTGTCGTCATAAGAAATGCTGACTTTCCCGCTTGAAAGCAACTTCGCCTTCAAAGCAGCGCTGGAACGTGCTATCGGGAAAACCATTGGATTGCGGACAGTGGCCGCCGCGGCTGTAGACGCCGGAGGGCGATGGCGGGCTTTCACGTCGAGGATTCTGTCCGCCTGTTGCCGCTCAAAATCGCTTACTTTTCCCGTAATTACCGCGTCGTAAAGAACGTCCAGAGTTCGTCGTCCCTCCGGGTCCGCGGCAAATCGGTCGAGTCTGCCAGCATTGAATTGCAGCTCGATAAATGCGGCGCTGACGTTGTCCTCCAGGCTTCGCTTGACGTCGTCGATCTGTTTTCTGACGAAGATGAATGAGTAGGGGTCAAGCAAAACCCACGCCCACTGGTCGATCTCTTTGGCCTTCAGAGCGGCCCAGTCGTCATCGTAATCACGCTGTACCTGGTCCTCTGGAGCGGCGGACTGTGAACCCAGTCCGGATTGTTGCAGGACATGGGTCAGTTCGTGTACCAATAAGCGGCGGCCAGGCTGGGTGGCCGGCGCAAATTGCCCTTCGCCAAATACGATCTGATGTCCGACCGTGTAGGCCCGGGCGCTGATCTCTCTGGCGGAATTTGCCGCACGGGCATCCGTGTGCACCCGCACTTTACTCAGATCGCGACCAAAGCGCGGCTCCGCAAATGAGCGTGTCTGCGCATCGAGCGGGCGGCCCGGCGACCGCAGCGTTTCGTTCACACTGGAAGGCGCCGTTGTTAGTCCCGACTGGCCGGAATTCGCAGGCTTCATCTGCAGATATTCGTTTCGCGGCTGAGCCTGACATGTCTCGCAGTTTCCGCCACAGGAACACTTGCGCTGGATGGCGGAAACGGCGCCGGACATCGGGGATGTTTGCGGAGCCCCGGATTCCGGCGTTCGCATTACCCGGTCGGTGACGCGGTCTGCCTCCTCCTCATACGGGTCATCCGGCCGGTTGATTGTCAGCTTAGCCTGAATCCAGGCTCCCGCATCCGAAAGCAGGAAGCGCGGGAGGCCCGCAACGGCGCCGGCCGAAGCCTGGGGCTGTACGCTCTCGGAAGCGAAATCCTTCGTCGACGCCTCGCTTTTCTTGTGTTCCGTTTTTGCGGCAGCGACAGATGACATTGGGGCCTCAGACGCTCCGCAGTCCCGCAGGCAATTGTTTCCCGAGTTTGCGATACTCGTCCGAGACGGCGCTCAGAATATCCGCATAGGCAAGCCGCCGGTTCTCTCCTTTGGCAAGCATTGCACCGGTCAACACGGCGTTTCGAATGTTGCCACCGAGCAGATCCGCGCTGGCGGAAAGCAGATTCAGCTCGCGACCATCGAGCAGATGATCCGAACCCAGGTGCGACTGCCAGAGCGCGCGCCGCTCCTCGGGCCCGGGAACCGGGAACTCCACAATCGCATCCAGCCGGCGAAAAAATGCGGGATCGAAGCGCGCGCGGCTGTTGCTCGTGAGAACCACAATGCCATCGAAGCGTTCTATGCGCTGTAGCAGATAATTCGTCTGAGCGTTGGCGAAACGGTCGTTCGATTCCTTGATATCCGTGCGCTTGCCGAACATCGAGTCAGCTTCATCGAAGAGCAGAATTACCTCCGAGTTTTCTGCGCGCGCCAGCAACTGAGCGAGATTTTTTTCGGTTTCTCCGATGAACTTGCTGTTTACGGCGGCGAGATCGACGCGATAGAGAGGCAATCCGAGCCGCGTTGCCAGCCAGCCTGCCGCGAGCGTTTTCCCGGTGCCGGACGGGCCGGTAAAAAGCGCGCGTACTCCCGGCCAGTACTTCGCCGAGGCGCTTGGGCCGAGTCCCTCGACTAGTTCCTCGCGACTGCGGCAGCGCAGAAGCAGACGATTCAATTCGTTCCGAAGTCCCGGGGTCATGACGAGAGCCTCATCGGGTATCTCGTCGGGCATCGGCTGCGCCAGGGCTTCGAGCCCGCTGCCCTCGGCTGTCCACGCCGCCGCTGCAATATCTTTCAGGAGCGGTCTGGTCCGGCCGTTGAGAACACTCTGATGGCGAGCTAACCGTCCGAGTTGCGCGATCCGGCCGCTTCCATGCCGATGACTTGCGAGGTGGCGAGCCAGCGGGCTGACGCCGCGCGCAGCCCCGCCGAGCGCCATACCCCAGAGACGGACGCGTTCACCTTTCGATGCGATCGGGATCGTCCAGCCTGGGACCGTTTCGGCGTCCGATTCCAGACTTCCGTCCGGTCCACAGATGGCGATTCGCGCGCCGTGATAACGCGGGATCGACGGAAGCGCCCTGCGTTCTCCAGGTCCCAGTTCGAAACAAAATACGGGTGCCAGCAGACGCAGGTACAGGAACGGCGCGAGTCCGCCAGATACCTGCGCCCCGCGATACTTCTCGGCATCGATGAAAAGTGCCTGCCGGCCCAATCTTCTCGCAATCTCCGCCGAAACTGCTTTCGCCTCGGCGAGCGACCCGCTGCGAAGCACTATCGCCTTGTTGTTCCCCTTCGACAGCCCAAGAGCGTAACGTTTTGCCGCGGCTACCGCCGACAAAGGGAGTGGCAGGTCATCCGCCTGATTCTTTGCGAGGGCAGCGCCGGGCCAGGCTTTTTCGTATCCGTCGCGTCCTTCAAGCGCAAGACAGAGAAAAACTGGCATGGAAAGGGCGCGTTCGGCAAGCGGCGCTCCCTCGGACGCAACCAGCAGAAGGCCGGACTCGACGGCTGCGCCCATCAGAATCACGGAAATAATCGCCCCCTCATCGCCGAATTCGCGCATTGCGGTGGCCAGAAGCCCCAGTGTAGGGCGCGATCCTCCGATCGGCGCCTGGAGATGCGCGATCGCGCGGCCGCACATCAGATCTGTCTCCACCGCCGCGGCGAGCGCAGTAACCAGTAACTCAACTCTGGTAAGTCCCAGTTCCTCCCCGAGTGCCTGGAGAACGTGATCGCTCTTCGAATGGATATTGGCGCCTGCGCGCGAACGCAGGAATTCCGCCTCAGGCGATTGGTCGGAAGGAGAGGTCAGTTTGGCGAGCATCCCCAAACAAGCGGACGACAACGACACGCCGGTATCCGGCATTTCAACCATGCAACTCTCCACGATGGCGGTAATGGAAATGGATCACACGGCCGAACCAGGGCAGCCACCCCGGGTCGAGATCGAGGCCTATTCGCCGAATTCTGATGTCAGCTGAATCGATCGAAAGGGACACATCGAGGTGCGCTCGGGTTAGCGTCACAAAGCCGGGACGCCGCACGATTTCCCGTAGTCCGATTTCGCCGTTCCGCCGGCACCATCGGCGGATTTTGCGAAGCCATACTCGCTGCAGATGTTCATTGACTTCCTCCTCGGGATCCGCTTCCTCAAGGGCCATGGAGGTCCACAGCAGAATCGAATCGTGGCTCTGTATTCCGGCATATTGGGCGACGCACCGAAAAAATCTGGCCAGAAATCCGATTCCGGGAGTGCGATGAGCGATCCCGAATCGGGCGATCACGTTCACCAGGAAATAAAGTCCGGCTCCCGCCGTAGGCTCTCCAAAACAACGGCCCTGCTCAATGACAGGACGTGCCGCGGCAAGGTCTGTGCGCAGCAGTTGTTCGCTGCGCTTTTCTGGTGGGTCGCTCTCTCTGACAGACTCGGGAGGATTGATCGTCGCCGCCGCGTGCCAGGACGGCCCGTCCGCTATCTGTGTGTCCGGTCCAACGTCAGCAACGCGTCTTTCGCGAACCGCACATTCACGTAAAGTGGCGCGCGCCCGGCTTATCGCGGTGCCGTTCTCCATTTCAGCAGGGGACGCCAGTATTACTGCCAGGGTGGCAAGCCAGATGACGCGGGGGTTGTCGGCACCAAAGGCCTGCGCTGCCCGTTCGAGCGTTTGCAGCACTGGCATCCGCAAAGTCGCACGGATCGGCGCGTCGGGCTGCATATCGGAATTGCCAAACTCGCTCAGCCAGCCACGCGTTGCTGTCTCCGAAATCAGATTGAGCAGAACCACCGGTTCGAGGCGTGCGGCCAGGAGCCTGTCGAAGACGACGGCCGCAACCGCTATCCAGGAGGCTTCCGATCGGCTCAGTTTCGCGATGGCTTCCGTGGCATGTGAGCCGGCACTCGCTCCGGGCCCGGTCTCGGAGACCGAACCCCAGAACCACGCATCCATCGGCCAACCCCGCAGCGCCGTGAACAGCAACGCTTCACACGCTTCCTGTTCACTTCGAAAAAAAACCGCATCCGCGCGGTGCGAATCAGGACGCAGGCCGTGAACGGCGTTCCGCGCGAGCGCAAGCAGGGCAGCCTGGAACGCGTCGAGCCACGCGCGGCGATTTCCGCTCTCGGGTAAACCGCTGACGTGCACGCTTCGGAAATAGTACACACGGCCTTCGCTCTCCCCCGGCAACGAGGCCAACCGCAGGGCTTCCTCCATCATGAAGCGAAGCCGGTGAACGGACGCGTTCTCACCTGCGCGAAGACGGCAGGTGCGAATTCGGCGGTCGTTCCGGGAAAGGGCGGGAGGAAACATGGTATCGGGCTACGGAGTGGAGAACGCCTTGTAAACAACGGCATCGCGGCTAAGCGCGGTGTAATGCGCGACATCGTTCGGCTGCAGCGCAACGTTCGGCTTGTAGACGTCGGTGATTGTGGCGGTCACTCCCGTGCTGTCGAGATCGGTCACAACAGCCTGCGCGGCAAGGTTGACGCCGCTGTATATCCGGACATTCATGCCGTGTCCCACGCGATCCGAGGGAAGACTCAGCCGCACGGTTCCGCCCACGGTCGCATTCGCTCGGAGCGCGACGGCACCCGCGATGATGTTATCGACCGGCGCGTTACTGGCCAGCAGAATCGCCACGGCTATCAAGTCGCTCATCAGCGCGCTGGCCGTCTGGTCTGAAGTATCGATCTGCTGGAAGAGCCAGTCGACAAGAAGCTGCATCTGTTGGCGATCGGTGTAATCCTGGCTATTCCAGCCCGGTAATACGGCCAGGCTGGTCAGATTTACACTTGCGCCATTATTTTGAATGAATTCCGCCCACTCCAGCCGGTTAGCGGGGAGCGCGCCACCGACACGAGTGTAGAGGCACGTGGCAACGCTCGATATCTGCTGTAAAGAGCGCGCCGCCGCGTTCGAGACTCCGGTGTAGACCGAGGAAGAAGACATCAGGTCCGCAACCGCCGCCACACTCTGAAGGGACACAACCTGAGCGCTCCAGCTCTGGCCCGCCAGTTGCGCCGGATTAAACGCGGCGCGCTGCGTTTGATAGCTCCGGAATGTCTGCTGGCCGGCGGAGTACACGGCGGCAATCGACGCGGAATAAACCCCGGGCGCTGCGGCAGCGGACGAAGCCGGCAACGGCGTCTGGACTAGCGCAGTGGCGCGCGTTTGCGTGTCAAAGGCGACGTTCTGCAGCAGACTCGGTCGTTCCAGTTTTGCAACCTGCGACTGAACCGAAGGGAACCAGTAAACAGGCGCCTCGCGCAGCAACGCAACCATCTCGCTCAGCTCGGGCGGTATCGCCACGGATTGTGTGAGACAGGCGGGTACCGGGTTTGCCACGTTTGCCGGAAGAAGCTGCCGGCTGGGGGTTCGGGCGGCGTCGATCAGGGTTCGCGGGCGCGTGTATGCGACAAACTGCACATACGTCGCAAGAACGTTGGCGCGGGTCGCATTCACATTCGCAACCCGTGCCTGTTCGTCGCCGAGCAGACTGCTCACAAAGGCGAGATTTTGTCTGGCCTGCGTCAGATCGTTCCCGAGTTGGGTCAGGAAGACCTGGGCGACCTGCATGTCCGCCTGAACGTTACTCAGGGCCGTGGCGCAAATGGAAAGGAAATCCTGGTATTGTTGAACCCGCCCCTCAACTGCCCGCAAGAACTGAGTGTGCTGCTCGAGCACATGTACTCCGGCCGAAAACAAGTCGGCGGAATCGGGATCCGCCGGGGGAACACCCGTCGAGTTGTTATTCGGCGGTGTGAGTTGAGGATTATAGAGCGCATACGTAAGATTGCTGTACCGTGTGTTGGAGTACACCGTCCGGCTCGATGGTGCGGACCGGAGATCCGACATAGTGTACGGAATACCGTCCGGAGGGGCAGTGTCCACCAGAATGGGCAGATCGTCTATCGTAATTTCAAGAGCGGCGAGAAGCTGCAGGATTGCTACGCGATTGCCCACCGAATAGAGGAGAGCATCCTGGGAGGGGGGCGGCGTGAGACGGCTCGCGACCGTCAGGGTGCGTACGTTGAGGGAACCGCCGACGATGGGCGATTGCTGGGTAATATCCGTGGGACTTGCCGGCTGGCTGGGGGTTCCGACAGAGATGGGTGTGAATTCCCCTACAGCCTGAACTGCCAGTTTCCCGGCGGCCCCACTGAACGCCGAAATATTCGCCTTTGGGACGATAGCAGCCGGGGACAATACCCTGCTTACCGTGTTTGACAGGGTTGATACGTTCAGCTTTGCGGTTGCCAGTGGCAGTGCGGTTGCCTGCGCGGTCGGGACCACTGTCCCGATGGTGGCTGCGACTGTTGGTGAGACGGCTGAGACTTCAGTCGCGGAAATCGGGGCTATCTGAGCGGCGGCTGCCGGCAAAGCTACCTGCGCACTCGGAGAGATGCCGAGCGAGGTCATATAGTCCTGGATGTTTTGCGAAGTCGCCGTGGCGGTGTCTCCTGCGGCGATATTCGCCAGGATCGGCGAGACCGCAAGCCGCGTCGCGTCCGTGGCGCCCAGAACGTTCTGCCGGTAACGGTAGATGTCGGTCTGGGCAGTCAAAAAACCAAGATCCAGAGCGTCGTTAGCCTTTTGGATCTTGGCATTGATCCGATTCATGAAATGCTGGAGCCCGTAGCTTTGGAGGTCGGCCCAGTCGGCTGCGTTGAAAAGAAATATTTGGGTAGTTGTGGGGGTAGGCGTCAGAGAGTTCTGTGAAGGGGCCTCAAAAGAGACCACGTACGGCGCGACATTCGCGGTTGCCTGGAGATTCTGCAGATCGGTAGAGACATAAGCGGAGCCCACCAGCACGGTTCCAAAGGCCTCGTCCGGATCGGACTTAAAGACGGAAGTGCCGTCGCGGCCGGAAATCTCATCCTGGGTGAGACCCGTATCCGGATCGAGTAGCTGCTGATTCAAAAGTGGCGCCAGGGCGTTGGCTTCGAGTTGGACGATGATCTGGTGCTGCAGCACCACGTTTCGCGCCAGCGTCGCTGCATTCACCTCCTGCTGGAACACCGGGTCGAGCGCTTCGGTCACCAGAACATTCGGGTCGTAAACCGCATCCGGAAGTGGCACCAGAATCTCGACTGTTTCGTTCGCGGCCGTGTTGAGAGGGGCTGCGGTAATACCGGTTCGGAGCACGGCTTCAAGCTCCTCTGCGTACACCGGCGCGGCGGTTGCGGTCCAGCCGGGAGGACACCACAATGCCCCGTTGAACCCGAAGTTCATCGTGTAGGGAGGTAATACGCCAGCCGGAGGAAGAAAGGCAAACTCACTCGCGATCGAATCCATCACCGACGATGGCGTGAGCACCTGCCCCAGTTGCTCCGCCAATTGATTTACCCTCGCGTTGGCGAGTGCCGGTTCCACGACCGCCAGATTCTGCGTATCTGAGCCCGGAACCACATATCGCCTTCGGGACAAACCTCCCGCTCTGACTACCGTGGAGCGGTCCGCAAACAGCGCTTTCGAGGTCGCGTCGAAGCCGACAACCGCCAGCGGAACTCCCAGAAACTCCCAGGGCAACCTGTCATCGGGAGCCAGGGCGAGTTCAGCGTTAAATACGGTATATGCGAGCCGATTGCGCCAGGTTGCAGCGGGTGAGGCCGCCGGAAGCGTAAGGGAAGTGGGCGCAGTGGGCCAGGTGAGCAAGACGAGCCGGATGCCGTCGACGATCTGCGAATCGCCGAATGCATATTCGTCTGGATCCTGATCGCACGACGCGTCCAGATTTCCCGAAACGACTATGTTCGCGGGGCCGGTGTCCACTGCCGACCCTGAGACGTCGGCGACGATCGCTTGTATCAGCAGCACACCTGCCCATGGCTGTCCCGCCGGGGCCGTGTACTTGCCAAAATCGGCCATGTATGAGCCGGTGACTCCATCGAGGACTGCAAGACCGCTCAACGTGGTTGTCAACGAGCGCGTCAGCGTCACGTCCTGGCCCGTGGCCGAGATTCCGTACCCGGGAGTTACGATCAACACCGGATCCGCCACACTGAGGTTCACGGACAGATCGAGACCCTGGACGGTTCCCTGTGTGACCGCCTGACCCAGCATGTTCAGTCTTCCCGCGCGATAAAGCTGCTCATTCGTGAGCGCAGTGTCGCTGAGTGCGCGTCCCGTGAAGAGCGACAGGCGCTGCAGCCAGCCCGCACTGACCTGCTGTAGCAGCTCGGGCTCGATTCCGATGAGGTCTTCGCCGGCTAATGCGTTTTTAATTTGCGTTGCACTCATCGTAGATGCCTCATAGATTTCACTTGTCCGTGATCGGTGGCTTAAGTGTAGTGATGCCTGGTGGAGTTGTGGTGATTGGTTTCACAGTAGTCGTTGGCGTTGTCGTGGCTGGTGGCACCACGGTTATGGCTGGCGGGGCCACGGTTGTGACTGGCGGGACCGTTGTTATGATTGGCGGAACTGTGGTTGTAACTGGCGGAACTGTGATCGTACCTAGACCAGGTGGCGTTACAACGGGTGGTGGGGTTGTCGTAATTGAAGGGGAGACAATCGTAACGTTTATCGCGTTCGACGATATAGTTCCGTTCTTCACTAGGACCGCGAACGTACCCGGTCCAACGTAGGGGGCGACTATAGTCGCCGTCATCTGATTGGCGCTCAGAAACGTCGGGTTGGCGATCAGATTTCCGTTCCAGAAGACCTGCGTGGCAGCGGTGAATCCACAGCCATTTAGCGTAATAGCAGTATCTTGGCCAATTATCGTGGGGTTTGTCAACGAGACCTTGCTGAGCACGAAGCTCGCATTAACCTTGAACGTAAAGTACAAAGGAGTCGCGCCCGTGCCGGAGATTCCCACCGCGAACTGGCCCGGTGAAAAGAGCAGGCTCGCTGCGACTGTCGCCGTGAGTTGCGTTGCAGAAACGAAAGTAGTCGGCAGGTTCGTTCCATTCCATGTGACACTGATGCCGGCTGTGAATCCGGTTCCGGTCACCGTCACCTGGGTGTCGGGGTCGCAGGTCGACGCGCTGTTTGGGGAGATCCCGGTAATAACCGCCGGCGGAAGAACTGTGAACGGCACGGCATTCGAATAATGGAACCCGTCCCATCCCGCAATTGAGATGGAACCTGCATTGGCAATAAGACTGGCCGGGACGGTCGCTTTAATGAGTGTGGGATTGTAAAAGCCGGCGGAGAGATGTACTGAGGGTGGCGTGCCTGGCGGAGTGGCGGGGGGTGCATCCCAATACACGTTCATTTCGTTGCTCAGATTGATACCGTCTATTTCCAGAGCCAAATCGGGTCCTCCCGCAACGACTGAAGAGGGGACGACTCCCGTGATTTGCGGTACGGGTGGCTGCACCCTGAAGCTGACGACAGTCCCGCTGCTGCCGCGACGGACGTAATACCCGTAAGTCTGCGTACCGAACGCGGCCTGCCAACTGCTGTTATCCGTGCCGGAGGGCTGAACGGTTCCACTCGCGCCGCGATAAAACTGCAGAAGGTCAATCGGCTTTCGATTGCTGAGTACCTGAGGAAGTACGGTGGTGACCGGAAGCGTCGGCAGACTCGCTGCAAAAGACGCGAATCCCGCGCGGGGCACCGGCACGAGAACAAAGACCGTCATATTCGCGTAAACGCCCGGATCCAGCGTCAGATCGATGGGCGGCAAAGACATGCTTTCCGCGATCAGCGCGGGCAATTCGTCCTCCGGAACAACGCTCAACCGCACATCCATCTGGGGCGGAAAGTATTTTTGCGTGAAACCATCGGTGCTGACGGAGGCCAGCGGGAGGCGGCCCGCGGGCGGCAGAGCCTGAAAATAGTCCGTGGCCGCGAAGCTGGCAGGCAGCTTCTGCCGTGTGAATGAATTCACAGCCTGCTGGAGCTGAGTGTCGTATTGCAACAGGAAAGCCTGTTGCGTCGCCGGATCCGTGAGGCCGAACCGCAATCCCGTATACTCCACTCCCATGTCTCTGCGGACCAGATAGGGATCCAGCCAATCGATGGCTCCGCCCTGCAGACTCAGCATGGCGAGCGGGAGCAGAGAATCCGAAAGCGAGCCGGGATTTCCCGTAGCGAAGGTCTGCCGTGCGAGCGCGGCCTGGAGGGTTGTGGCGCCGTTGTTGTTCGAAGGTCCGGGATAGGGTACAAGCACGATCGCCGTGGCCTCCACCATATCGCCGTCATGCGTGGAGCGCGAACCCTGAACGGTAGTCGGATATGCCGTGATGGGATTGGCGGTGAATTGGACAGGCTGGAGCGCCACTACATACAGGCCCGTGCGAGTAGCCGGCGAGGAAACCTGGACGGCGGAGACCCCGAACTGCACGTCGAGGCTCGCCGTCTCCGTCAGATCCGCTAGCTGTACCGTCAGGTCGCCGGGAACTCTGACGATTTCTCCTGCCGGCGTCACGCCACGCCCTGCCTGAATTGTGATTGCCGTGGCGCCTCCGGCCTGGCCGGGCGAGGATGCCGAATTGACGAGCAGTCCGTCGATAGCACCGAATCCGGGAGCTCGCGCGAGATCCGCTTCTCGCTGGAGGAAATAATTTTGCTCCCGCGCGAAGTCCCGAGCCGCCAGAAACCGGCCGTCGAACCAAAGCGGTCGCGTGCGCCGGCTGTCCAGCACAAGAGAGCCGTTGGTTTGGTACGGCGCGAGATCCGCCGGCTGAAGTACAGGCCGCGTGTCGCCTTGTGTGTAATTTGCCATGTGATTTACTCTGCTTAGCTCCCGACTGTGAACTGCAGTTGAGCCGTTGCGGGCGCGAAGGCCTCATCCCCGGTATATTCTGCGTTCAGCGAGTGCGTTCCGTTTGCCAGCGATGCCGCGGTCACCTGAAAAACGGCGCTCCCGAGGCTCAGCGGTGTGGAAGACTGCGTATCCGAATCGACCTGAAACAATATGCTGCCGGTAGCAATAGCTGGTGACACCGCGGCCTTGAATGCGAGTGTGCTGGTCCCAGGGACCAGAAGTTGTGACAGCGCAATCGTGGCGGGCTTGAACGGAACCGCTGTAAGATTCAGATTCAGGGGGGCCGAGACGCTGCCGCTGAAATTCGAATCGCCGGAGTAGGATGCCTTGAGCGAGTGAGCGCCGGCGGCGAGCGGCCCCGGAGTCAGCGTTGCGACGCCCCCGGCGAGCGCCGCGGTTCCCAATACGGTGGCTCCGTCGCTGAACGTAATAGAACCGGTAGCCGCCGAAGGCGACACGGTGGCCGTCAGAGTAACCCCTGCGACGTCTGAGCCGATTGACGAAAGAGTGGTCACCGTCGTTCTGTTCGCCGAAGTGACATAGATCGGCGTGCTCCGGCGGCGCACATAGTATCCATAGATCGAAGAGCCGATCGCGCCGGTCCATCCCGTACCGCCTGACGTACCGGTCGCGAGTTTTCCCTGATAGAAGCGAAGCGCGCTGACCGGATTGCGATACGCCACCGCCGGGGGCACTGCGGCGGTCAGTTGCGTTGGCGCGAGATTCGCCGCCAGCGCTGCGAAGCCGGCCCGCGCGACCGGCACAAGGATAAACACCGAAAGATCCGCGTAGGCGCTCGCGGCAAGTGTCAGATCGATCAGCGGCAGCGAGAGGCTATCTTCAATCCAGGCGGGCAGTTCGTCTGCGGGAATCAGACTAAGCCAGACGTCCGTTTGCTGTGGAAAGTAGAGCTGAGTGAACGCCGTAACATCTATGCTCGCGAGTGGCAGCCGGCCCGCGGGAGGCAGAGCCTGAAAATAATCGGTGGCCGGGAAGCGCGGCGGCAGATTCTGAGTAGCCAGCGAACTAACCGTCTGCTGCAACTGCCCATCGTATTGCAGCAGGAAGGCCTGCTGCGCAGCGGGGTCCGCGAGTCCGAAGCGCAAACCGGCGAACTCCGGGCCCGAATCCCGGCGCACCAGATAAGGGTCTGTCCATTCGATAACGCCGCGCTGAATGCTGATGATTGCCAGCGGTAGCAGGGAGTTGGACAGGGCACCGGAGTCGCCGCTTACGAATATCTGACGTGCGGCAGCCGCCTGTTGCGTCGTCGAGTCGTAGTTATTCGGCGGATCCGGGTAGGGAAACAGCGAAACAGCACTGGCTTCCACGATATTGCCGTCGTGTGTTGTTGGCGATCCCTGGAGGCTGGTGGGATATGAGGCAATCGGATTTGCCGTAAACTGGACTGGACGTAGCGCAAGAACATAGAGACCCGTGCGCGTGCGCGCGAGTGCGGTTGGCGTCTCCGCCAGTCCGAATTGTTCATCGAGGTTCTTCGCGTCGGCCAGATCGGAGAGGACGATCGTCAGATCGGACGAAATCGTCACGAGATGACCTCCCGGCGTAATTCCCTGACCCGCCTGAATCACAATAGTCTCGGCGTCGGCTCCAGGCACCACCAGCAGTCCATGAATGACGCCGAATCCCGCGGCTTTGCCGAGATCGGCCTGGCGCGCCAGAAAATAATTCTGATCGCGCTCCATATCGCGCGCGGCAAGAAAGCGTCCATCGAACCAGAATGGCCGCGTACGCCGGCTCGACTGAATCACTGAGCCCAGCCCGGGATACGAAACGATCTGATTCTGCTGCTGGCTCGTTGTTATGGGAACGCGCATCCGGGTAGCCATGGGTTCTCCTTAAGACTCCGTTCCCGATCCGAGTCCGTTCCACCGCGCGACGATCGAAGGCGGGATCAGAAATAACCGGGACAAGTTATCGATGTTGTTTGCCGCAGTGAACCCGGTGAGTGTCCACGTCGGCGGATTGCCGGCGGTTCCCGCCGTCGCGGGAACCAGAATGCGCGCCAGAAACACTGCGGTCGTATCGAAATTCGGTGGATACTCGGCCAGCGGGCCCGACGGTCCCAAAGTTCCCGAGAGGATCGCCGAGCGTAGCGTGGCGGCCGTTGGCGTCGCGCCGAGGCTCGCCCAGGGATCGAGCGGTGTTTTGTGCGTCGCGTCGGTCCTGAGTACAAGCTGCATCGCAAAAGAATCCAGAAGGCGGTTCGGAGAGAAAGCGTCGGTGGCGTCGTAATCGTCCTGCGTGGCGAAAGTGGGTGTGAGGCCATTCGTGCATGCGACGAAGGTCACGAAGACATCAACCATCAGGTGAGCTCCGTCGTGGATAGCGGTATTCGGGTCGGCGATGCTCGTCGTGCCCGGCGAGTTTCCCTTTTGCTGGGCCTGCCATGCCAGCATGTATTGGTTCAGCCAGTTCTGCAGAACGATGCAAACGGTACGCGGCACTTCGATGATGCGGCCCACGCGGTCGACAGCCATCCCCGGTGTTACCTGGATTTCCAGCTTCGTTACATCCGTATTGCCGTCCGTTTGCACAAGAAGTCCCGCAACCGTGCCGGTACCCAGGAGTTGAAGCAAAGCACGCGCCAGCCGGCCCCGATGATAATCCTGCTCGGCCTGGAAGTCCTCCACACCGAGCATCCGGCCAGTGGAATAGTAAGCTCTTGTGGGGGGCTGCGGAGTATTCAACGCATCGGTCATTTTCGGTTTCCTTTTTTTTCGTGCCTGAGCAGGCTGACGCTAAGCATTCGGCTCTCCGTTTTCCCATCGGGGGTCGAGACTCGGGACGTGCCGGACGAGGCTGTAGCGCCCGACGCTGCTCACGTCCACTACCACCGGCTGTGGGGGCGGTTCCGGGGCCAGCCAGGTATTCGCGCCCAGCAGTGAAGCCAGACCGATCAGGAATGGTTGCGCCGCAATCTCAATCGTCGCCGCCACGTGCGCCGGTTTCTCATCGTTCACGATCTGTTGGATAAGATTCACGTCCACCGGTTCAACCTGATTGTGGATGAACACCGTAATCCGGTATGCAAGGCTGTCCAGAAACTGCTGCACCTCAGCCTGTTCGGAAGGCAGTTCCATAGCGGCAGCAAAAAGTGCCAGAAAATCCGGATTGCGCGGATCGCCGAGAAAGAGCGTATCTCCCACAACGGAGTTTGAGCTGGCAGAGTAGCCTGGCAGCAGCGGGTCGTTGGCAGTGGCCAGATCGGCGCCTAGAATGGTCGCGAAAATGTGGCGGAGCCGGAAGTTTTCGATCACGAACACGGCACCCCGCGCACAGAGACCGTTCGTCGCAATATCGATGGCAAGGGTGATGCCGGCTGCCGTGCCTCGTTCACGGTACAGGTTGGGCGCGGCGAGCAGACGCGCTCGACGGCGGTCCGGCGGATAGCCCGTGGGGTCGAGCCCGATCCACCCTCCCAGCCAGTCGAGTGAGTCGTCCGGCGTCGATTCGGGCCGCGTCAGCAGATACGAGTTCGCAACCCGGTCCTCAATACGAGTCATCTCTGCCTCGAAGATATTGACGAAGCGCCCGAAGAAATCGCGGCGCGTGCTTTCGCCCGCCACATCGGCATCTGCGCCGAACTTGTTCTCGCGGTACAGCTCCGGAAGGTAGTGACTCACATATGAGTACCTTGAACCGTAAACACGCAGGGCCGCGATCTCAGGCGTGCTGCGGCGATCGCCGTTGAGTTGCACTCGAATTCCCAGATAACGCCCGGTGAGGCTGCGGACGGCCGTCCCTGCACGCTGCACCAGGACCATAAACAGTCCCTGGCTGCCTTTCGACGGCGCAACCCCCAGCAGCGGTTGCGCAAAGGCTACCTCGGAAGCCACGGACACCCAAGCCGCTCTGGGCGTCTCACCGGACGCGGGCGGTGGGTTGACGGCGCCAAACACATGTGGGTACCAGGTGAGCCCGGTCGTCGACGGATTCGTAAAGTCTGCCGGATTGTTCGACGCGGCCACCGATACCAGCACGCCGCAGCGTGGGGGCAGAATAGCTTCCATGAAGAGCCGGTGCCAGGTCGTCTGCGCCGATCCACTATCGATTACTTTCGATGTGAAGGGTGTTTCCGGACCGGACCTCGCCAGCGAGTTCAGCGAAAGAGGCAACAACGGAAGGATCGTGCCGGAAAGCGAATAATAGGGCGTCGAATCAAAGCTGTGAACGAACGGGCCCGCATTGATGCCTGCCAGGATGTAACTGTCGCCGGCCGGCGCAAGGATGGCTGTTGAGCCCTGCAGGTCGTATACCAGCGCTTCGTTCAGGTTGGTCGCGAAGATCGCAAGGCGAAGGTCGCCGAGCCACGCTACCGCATAAGGAAATACGGTTTCGGATAACGTGTACGGGCTGCTAAGCCCTGTTGCCTGGTTATAGAGACGCACATACGCGGCTTTGTTCGTCGCGGCATTCGTGGCCCAGGAAATCAGACAGAACTGTCCCGCCCCCATAGGCGTGAACGCCACGAATGTCTCATTTGCCAGAAGCGGACAAGGCGATCCCGCTATTTGCGGCGGATCCGCGTTTGCCTGGCAAGACCGCAGAATACCGGGATTCGGCATATCACTTGGCTCGACCTGCAGTGGCAGGCCGGATACGACACCCAGTTGTGGCGTTGTCCGGTCGAGCGCGAGCACGCCACCGTCCGGCAATGCAGTTAAACGCCAGAATTTGAATGCCGCCTCAGTCAACGTATAATTGGGCCAGCGATTGCGACGGTCGACGAGCACCAGCGATCCGCTCAAGGCAACATAAAGCACGCCGTCGTACCCCATCGCAAGATCCGTGACGGTCTGCCCCGCGGGCGGGGTGTAGATGGGGACTTCTTCAGCGCCGCTCCCTCCTGCGACGATCTGGTCACTCGCGGAGTCCCAGCGTGCGTAATTGCCGTAGGCATCCTTCGACATCGGTGCGGTCTCAACCAGCGCCGCGGCCGTTGTGAAGTCTTCAACGGGCGGATTCCCGGTGCGGCGGCTGCGCAGTTGAAGAGTGCCACTCGTGGCGCAGTAATACAGCGTGTCCGAACCGGCGGGGGGCAGCCAGTCCGTTGCTGTATTCAGCATCCAGAAATTTAGACCGTTTGAATCCATTCAATAAAACCTGCTCAACACAACTTCGGTACTACCGGCACGGCGACGGTATTCGCATCGGTCGTAACCACCGGCGTCAAGGCCGTGGACGCGCCCACTCCGGATCCGTCCGCCCCGGTCGCAACCGTCACCTGTAACAGTTCCGGCAGTTGCCAACTCGTCAAAGCCAGTTCCGACCGGCCATTTGCATCGACGGGCAACGGCTGATAGACCCCGGATGCGGATGGCTCGAAAAGCAGCAACCCATTCACTTCCACAACTCCGGCGACCTGGCTGACAATCACCTCCAGTTCAAGGCTGCGAACCAGCCGCCCCAGCGGCCAGCCGGTTTGGTCCGAACCTCCCGGCGCCAGCGGCCACAGGTAATTGCGCAAAGCCTGTTCCACCTGATTGCCCACCTGCAGCAATGCGAACCCGCTGCGAACTTCCACAGCTACGCTGATTCCCAACCCCACATACTCCGTGCCGATGACATACATTTCAGCCGTCGCCGGGCTCCGCGGATTCAAATATTGGTACACCGTTTGCAGCAGGGTCCGGTCTGCGCGTGGACATGGTGGCTGCACACCGTCCTTCTGCGGCAAAACCATCACAGAAATAACACCCGGCGCATTGAGGTCGCGCGTCTGAGGCTTGAACAAGGGCAAAGCCTCCACGCGGCCGACCGAGGCTCCTGGCGCCTCCATCGTGAGGTCCTCATAATCGCTCGCCGTCACCGCCCGTTCCTGATGGCGCAGGCGCGCGGGTAAACGCTGTTCTGCCTGATCAAACGTCTCCGAGTCCGCGCCGCCTGCGGTCGCAACCGGTTGCTGGGTCTTGAGCGCGACCGATGAGAATCCGGTAAGCGAGCTTGCGGCTATGTTGCCCGCCGACCCGCCGCCTGCTCGCATCTGTCTGACGCGAATGCGCCGCCCGAGCGGCGGAATCAGCCCCTGCATTTGATTCCCGAAAGTCACCGTGCCCGCTTCGGGATCCAATACGTACCCAGGTATCGGCCCCTGCAGGACTGCGAGATCGTCCACGGCCTGCCAAAGCTGATAGCCCAGGCCGGGCATATCGACATCCAGTTGAAAGGTATCCGGATCGATTTGCGTTTGCGGTAACTGAATCACCTGTCCGGCGGCTCCGCTGCTCACGCCGGCCACGATGAGCGTGTAAGTCGTGCGCTGATCGATCTGAACCGCGTTGATGCCCGCCCAGGTCAGCGTCAGAGCGCTTTGCACGTTGACCCGGATCCACGCCACCAGCAGCCCGTCAATATCGGGATCATCTATGCGGGGAGGCTTGGCGCCGACCCCGGCCTGCGAATCGGCTCTCACATCGTTCGGAGGCGCCCCGATATCTGCCGCCTGTGGCAGCACCAGTTGCACCACGCCGGTCTGCGTGAGTCCGTTCGTGGTATCCGATGCCACTGACAGCGAATAGTAAGTCACCGGCTGACCGGAGGGACTGTTGCCGCTGATCTGCCATGTGGCCGGCACGGGAGCGAGCGTCCCCGCGCCTGCCAGCGGATCGATCGCGGGCAGCGACGGCACAAAGCCGAGACTCAGGATTTGTTCGGCCGATGGGCTACCTAATGTAGCTCGGGTCGCCGCCAGATTCGCCGCCTGTCCGGCCAGCAGGGCGAACCAGATGCATTGATCAACCGAGCCATTCAGTATGTCAACACCATTTGGATCCGCGGCGTTTCCGGCAAACACCGCTGTTGTTGTGTAACCCGAAGGAACCGCAGAGAGACTGTATAGCGAGCGCAGCCCCGTAAGCAAGGGCAGTGCGGATGCCTGCTGATCCAACGTGAGTGGCGCCTTGATGTAGGCCTGAGCCGATACGGGAAGGACGTCCACTTCGTCCAGCGTCTCGAAAGCAAGCGCTCCCGAATTGAGCGGCGCGCCTTGAGCAACGAGAACCGAGTTCGTTGTTGCCGTGTCTGCTGTCACAGAAATAATTCCGCTCGCGGCCGACGCCGGCAGCAGCGGTTGGCCGAGCAGCCGCAAAAAGGCGATCCGCTGCCGTTCCGGTATGAGATTGGCCCGGTACAGAATCGTGTCAGCGAGCCATGCGAAGAGCTCGATGAGCGTTCGCCCGGGATCGCCTGTCTGCTGCGAAGTCCATTCCGGCGTGTGCGCCGGGATGCTCGCAAGCATCTCCTGTACGAGGTCGCCGTACGAACGGTCGTCGAGGGCTGGAGGTATCAGCGGCACAGTTTTTATCCGACCTGCATCGTTACGCTCGTTTGCGCCTGCGTGTTGGTTCGTAACATCCTGTAAAAGATCTGGATATAGACCTCCGACGGCGCGCCATCGACCGGCGCAACGTCGACTGCGTCGACAGTGATGCGGTTTTCGTATTTCTCCAGGTTGTCCTGAATCGTGCTTTGTATCTGGCGGCGCACAGCCACGGTGTTACCTTCGTCCAGAAAGTTCTGCAGACCTGCCGCGAAATAAGGCGTCATCAGCTGTTCGCCCGGCTGCGTCGTGAGAATGATCCGGATCGCGTCCTTTACGCTCTGATCCAGAGTCGGATAGCCGAGTGCGCCATTGACTGGTATGGGAAGAAACGGCCAACCGATGGGGTCCTGATATTTGTTAAGTGCCATTGGTATCTCCGGAATTTGCGGGCGTCGGTGTCGGGAGCGGAATGCAGGTTTTTACGAATGGAAGCCAGAAAAACACGATGTTGAGCAGGCTCAGAAACATGTTCAGAATGAAAAACGCGCAAATCGTGATCAAAGGAATGTTAAAGCCGCAGATCCAGTTGAGCTGAGCGCCGTTGCCCGATGCGGAGGCGGTGCCGGAGGAAAGCCCGGAAAGGCTGCTGCCCTGCATTGCGTTCATGAGCCCGGCCGGCACGGCAAAGGCGGAGTTAGGCTTTGCGTTCCTCAAAAAATTCCGGTCCGTCGGATCGGGGAGCGGAACAGGTGAAAGCATGCGCCCCGCGCTTTCATACCACGCGGCAATCCGAAACGGATCGCTGAACTCGCTCCACACAATCTGTGACGGACAGCCCGGCGCTGTCGCTTTGAGCCTTAGAAAAACCCGCGCCCGATACAGCCGCGTTGAATCCTGGTAGCGTCCTGTCGGCGCCGACACCTGTGCGCTTCGCGACTGCAACAGGCCGGCGATTGCGGAAAGAATCTTCGACTCATCGGCTGAGGTGAAAGAATCCCAAAGGTGCGGCATCGTGAGCGGCGGTCCTGGCTGGCCGCCCGGTGTGTCGTAGTCGATAAGAGTCGACGCGGCCAGCTGATAAAACGAGCCCATCGGCGAGCGGCTCAGCGTGTTTTGCCCCGTCAGGAAATAAACGCCGTGGCTGTTCAGTACGGCAATGAGAGCTTGCGCTTGCGGCGTGGAATCGAAAGCGCCGATCGACGAATACAACAGCCGCAGTGTCAGCGAAAACGTCGGGAAGAGCGAGTCGGCTCCGTGTGCAGTCGCGTAATCGTCCGACAAGAACCGGTAATCGATCTGCTTGTCCGGCATCGTCGCGGGGTGCGAACCCGCCTGCAGCAGGGTGGGAAGGCTGCCCGCCAGCATCGCCGGATCGTATTGCGGAACCGTCGGGGCGTTTGTGCTTATTTCGGAACTGGCGGTCGGAATCACTCCATAAACGAGCGTGCGCCCCGCAGCTTCGCAGACAGCCGGCGGTGCTACGAAAGCCGGCGTATAACTCTCTGTAAATGCGCTGGAGATCGTTTGCAGCGCAAGCAGCCGATCCAGTTCAGGTTGTCCGGATTGCAATTGCGGTCGCAGCGTAGGATCGGGGTCGAGACGCTCCTGCAGTTTATTGATTGCGGCCCACCGCCGCTGGCCATTGGTCGAAGTCATCCAGGCCGATGGTGGTGAGTCCATTTGATTCACCCCCTGGTTCTGAATCACGCGGCGGATCACAATGCCCGCGGATTGTACCCGCGCGGGATCGAGTGCAGGTGAGCCCACCGTATTGCAACTCACTGCCAGAAGCGCTGTGTGAACGACCCGTTGTACCGGCTGATAAAGCGTTACCGCGCTCGTTGCCGAGGTTTGGATCGCCGTGACTGTAGAACCGGGGGCCGGTCCGGAACCTGACAGGGTCGTAAAAAATCGCGCCGGAAAATCCTCGGTGTTCATCTGCAACAGGACCGGCCGGTTTTGTGTTACGCCTGCGAGAGTAACGCCCTGGGCCGTGATCTCGTGGCTCATAGTATGTTTCCTGCGCCAGGCGTGTAGGTTGCGGCGATGATTGTGTTGGCGATGTGGGTATCGCACTGCACCAAACCGCTGAACTGACTCATCGCGACCGATGCGTTTATCGTGTTCGCCGTGAAATCCACTTCACTCGCTGAGATCTGTACCTTTCCGGTCGGCGCATTCAGAGTGATCCCGCTCGAGTCGATCGTTACGGCCGTCTGCGAAGAGTTCGACAGCGTAATGGATCCGCCGTCGGCGTCCGTCAGAGTTGCAGTCAGTCCGCCGGGCGTCGTAAGGCTGATCGTCGCTGAACTCGCGGGCTGTTCGACGATTGCGATCCGCGTGCCCGCTTTGCCCGTTATCGTCCAGCGGTCTACGGAGTCTCCTGCGCCACCGAGCGTTTCGGGAGCCGCGTCTTTCCCGTTCCAGAGGCTGCCAATAATGACGGGGAACCTTGGATCTCCGGATAAAAAGACCAGAACGACTTCATCGTTCAAGTCCGGTATGAAGAACGCGCCGCGCTTTGCTCCCGCGAACGGCGCCGCGACGCGCGCCCACACCGAACCGTTCTGCTCGGTGGCGCCGTCGACATTGTAGATGCGAACCTGCACGCGATTGCGGTTCACGGGATCTTTTACATTCGTCACCGTTCCGAGAAACGCCCCCGGGCCCAGCATCGTAAGCGCGTTCTCGTGCAGCAGCAGACTCATGCGGCATTCCCCAGATACGCGCACTCCCCGGTGAATTCGGTCTCATACCCTCTGGCCGTATCGTATCGATGCAGCGCCTCGGTCGTGTAATAGGTGTTCGAGAAGCGCGCGCCGAGACCGGTCAGCGTAAGCCAGCAGCCGACCCGCAGTTTCGGATTTCCCACCGCCACCCCGTGGGCCACGGTAAAGCGGCGGCTTCGCTGCAGGAACTCGGCGTCGACAAGCGCCTGGGCCTCGGTTTGATTCAGATTCGAAAACTGGCCGAGTTGTTCGGACCGTGCCTTGAGGGCCTGAACGAGCCAGTCCTTGCCGGTGGTTCCGGAACCCAGTCCGAATGACGTGGACTGGCTCGTAACAGAAATCCTTTGTCCCTGCTGGTAATCCCATCCGGTCGCCGTAACCTGAGATACCTGGTGGGCAAGGTCGGCGAGGACCCGCACCTCGCGCAACTGGTCGTTCATATCGAGTTGAAGCGACGAGCGCTGCACCTGGCCGCGCAGTGAAACGTGCAACTCGCCAGCGACAATCTGTAGATCGGCGTCATAGCGCGCCAGCAGGCGTCGGAGAAAGCGTATATCCGTCTCGTTGAACTGTTGTTCCGTGCCTGTATTCGCGTCAAGCCCGGAGACCACGGGCGTGAGGCCGAGGCCTGCCGCGATTTGATTTGCAATCTCCCCCACGGAAGATACGTCCCAGGTTCGGGTGCGCCGCCTCATCCGCGCGCCTTGCAGCGCATCTTCGAGTAGTACAACCACCTCGGGTGAATCCATGTCGCGCAGAAATCTTCCTTCGATCGCCGTGATTCTGCCGCGAAAAATTTCCGTCGCACTGCTCACGTCTCCGGCCGATACTGTGAGCGCCGTCCCGAGTTGCAATAGCTTCCCATCTTCGAATACCAGACCCGCCATGCCGCCGGGGAACGATACAAAATTGCTGAACCGCAGCTCCATAGATGACATTCCGGCCTCTTGCTCCCGCATTTCCATGCCGAGCAGCGTATTTGCGATCTTCGCGTCTAACTGATCATTCACCTGAACCGTGGGAATGGCGCTGTAACTCGCCTGTTTACTGAGTGGCTGTTCGGGCATGGCTTAGTCGGCGCGCAACCGCAGTTCACGCTCGGTGCGCATCCTCAGTTCCCTGGATAAATCGAGTGTTTCTTTTGGCTTCGGCTTCTCCGCGGGCGTGCTCGCGGTCGGTCGCTTTTCGATGTCGACCTGCATTTCGTCAATTGCTACGGCCATCGTTCCATCCCTCCTCAGTCGTTATCAAACATAAGCTGATCGTTGAAGTTAAAGTTGGCGCCAACCGATGTCGAAAATCCCGAAGTCGAGTTCGCCGTGCCGCCCGGACCGAATGACGAATTTGCGTCGGTTGAAACATTGGCTCCGGAGGTTGCCCGTACTATTCTTAGCGGATCAAGTTGCGCGGTCGAGGACATGGACGCGCGTCCCGTCTCAAGTCCCGCGAATGCGCCAGCGCTTGCGGGCACTCCCGCCGAGGCCTGTCCGCCAAACAGGGAGCCGCCTCCGACTCCCGCTGACATTTGCAGGGTTGCCGACGGTACCACGCCGGCCCCGGCGCCGAACGATACTCCAGCGGTCGCGCCGTTCGCGGGAGCATTGGTTGAAGCCGGGGTGGCAAAAGCCGCGGGCGGATTGAGCTGAATTCCCGCCGTCACCTGCAGTGACACCCCTCCGGTAAAACGGAGACTAGCGAGGCCGTTATCTGTTCCCAGTTGCCTTGCGGCGCACGGATCGCCGCCTCTGGTCGCAACATCGGTGGCGCTTTGGCCGTTTCCGGTAGGCACCAGACTGCCGCTGACATTGGTGGCGGAAGTTGTGGCGTCGTCGAGAACCTTATCGAGCCGGGCGAGGGTAATGCTCACAAGCGCCCGCAGTGGAATTCCCTCTGCCGAAAAGAAATCGATCGTTTCCTTGAACGATTCCATCGTCCCCTTGAATTCGTATGAGCCCCACTGAAAGCTCAGCACCGGCGGCGCCTGCACGGGTGCGCCTTTTTTGTCTTTGCTGGCGTTGGCGGTTGCCTGCATGAACATGGCAATCTGGTTCGTCGTGAGCCGGACATCGGAGCCATAGTCTGTCGTATCGAACTGCAGATCCATTGCGAGCTTGCCCGAAAACTGCGCCGCGAACTGCTGTCGTTTTGGTTTGCCGGCGGACTGATTTGTCGAGTTCTCGAGCGTGTAGACCAAAGACGCCGGATTGAAGTGCACCTTGATCTCGGTCTTGTCGGGACCGAGCGAGACCAGTTTGGCTTTCTGCGTTGGCGGGATCGGGGTATCCATATATGGGCTCTCAGCTCACTGGCGCCGATGACAACCCTTCATGAACAAGATGAAGTTCTTCAATACCGACTTCCGCGCCTTTTGCATTGAGATCCGCGAACTTGAACTTGACCGGCATCGCGCGATCGAGTTGCCACGCAATTACCGGCGTACTGGTGTTATCGAGGAGCGTGATCGTAACCTGCAGACGGGATGCGTACATACCGGCCGAAATCGCGTTGAATATCTGCCACAGGTTCCGGTTGGTGCTGATGCCGCGCTTCAGAACGACAGTCGTGAATGTGATCCCGCCCGCGCGCTGCGCCGCGCCGTAATTCCTGCCTCCCTCCTTGATCGTCTTCGGCTCCATTGTGCCCTCGAGCCCGGTGCATTCCGCAAAGGCCCCCTGACATACCTGGACCGGGCCGAAGGAGACGCCGGAAAGAACAGCCTCGCTCTGAAAATCCACCTTGAACCGGAAAACATGAAGTGGGGTCAGGGCCATCAGCTTGCCTCCGCCAGCGACGCAACATTCTGCGAACTCGTGCCACTCGTTTCGAGGGCCAGCGTCACGCGGATCACTTCAATCGTTGACGCGGCGTTGAAACTGACGAGCGCCACGAGTCTGCCGTTATCGAGGTCGTTCTGCGTCATCGTGCTGCGATCGCATCGCACCGAAAATGCATCGGAAATGGTATCGCCATCGAGCGCGTTGAGCTGCCAGAGTTTCGTCATGAGCTGAACCAGAGATGTCTGGACGCGCGCCCACAGCGCCGGCCCGTTCGACGCGAAAACGATCTGCTCGCCCAGAGTTCGTGCCGTGCGCAGGATTACGGCGACCAGCCGGTGAATACGTCCTGGCCGATAGCTCTCACCGGCAAACGCCGTAACGTCGGATAGCAGCGCGAGGCCTCCGGGAGTTGGCCCCAAGAGACTGATTCTTTCGACCAGAGGCTTGGAAGAATTGTTGCCCCAGACTAAAGGCGTCGCTGAAACTTTGGTTTCCTGCTCGGGAAGGACCGGCGAAACATCGAATACTTCGGCCGGCCGGATTTTCGTTGCGCTGTTGAACGTCCCACGCGTCAGGGCGTTGCGCGCGAGCATTCCGGTCAACACACCATCCGGCGGTTCAAGCCCTTCGAGCAGCACGGATGAACCTGTGGTTCTGAGCCATGGATATGCCAGTTGCAGAAATGCGCTCGAAATTCCGATGTCAAGTCCGATCTCGCCGTTGTTGTCAGGGCCTGAGGGAGGCTCCTGCATCTGCTTCAGGATTACGTCGTGAATATCCTGCGTCAGGCTGTTTGTCGGGTCTTCCGATGCGGCGGTGACGTCGGTATCGAGCGGCATAGGGAACGCGGCGACGAGCAGCATCTCTCGTAAGCTTCCGTCTGAGAGATACTCGAGAACTGTTTGCACGGCGTTGGCCCACTTGGCGTAGTCGCCCGGCGTGAGCCTCGGCGCGGCGCCTGCATAGGTTAGTGGCAGAGTGTCGGTTAGATCCTCATTCGAGCATTCGACAAACTGCTCCGGCCCGGCCGGGGCGGAAGGGGTTTGTCCAACCGTCCCCGTCTGGGCCGATGCGGTCAGCGCGGGAAGATCGGGCATCGCCAGGAACGAGACATCGGGAAGTCCCGCCAGATGGCCCGCGCCATGCCAGCCGCGCTGATCGTCCACCCCGTAGGTATCACCAGGCAACAGGTATTGGAGCGTAGCGGCTTTGGCGTCGTCGGCATCGGAGGGATTGACAGGGTCTCCCATGCGAACCACATAGCATCGCCTCCCGCCCTGTGCGAAGAAACTTCGGACCGCGGCCGCGACAAAATCGGTCCCCATGCTCAGCGCCGAGCCTCCCGCGTCGAAAAGCGCCGTGAAGGCCGGATAGTTCTCGATAGGGATCGGAATGTCCGTGATTTTGTCCATTGGCCTTGCGAATGGTCCGTCAACCCAACCCTGTAGCGCCAGCCAGTCCTGCACAGCAGGTGGCAATTCCGCCCCGGCGATCAGCCTCGCGAGTCCGACGAAGCAGGCGACATCGGCACGCCCTGCATCCACCTGGGCGAGTGGCCGTTGGGTTTCGAAAAGAATTCGGCTCATGACTTTGGCGCCTGTCCCTCTTTATGAGGCGGCAGCGATTTCAAATCCTTCCGCGGAAAGCACCACCTCTTCCATAGCGACCTCGCCGCCGCCTTTGCCATTCAACACCGGGCCCGAAATTTTCATCAGCGTTACACCGCGCAGTTTCCAGGACTGCACCGGATTATTAGCCTCGTCCCGCAGTGTGATCACCACATCCCGCTGTGCGAGGATTCCCGTGGTCTGCGTTTGCGTGAACCAGTCCCACAAATCCGATGAATCGACCACGCCGCGTTTCAGCGTTACATCGTTCACTTTGTGCGACCCCGGGATTTTACGGACGTGCGCCTCAGTTTCATTGCCGTCCCGGTATTCCGAAATGTGAATCTCCGTGGAGAGTCCGGAGACATCAGAGAAGCCGCCCAGCAGTTTCTCCGGATCGCGTGGTCCGTTCAGGTTGACGATGTAGTTATAAGCGGGATAGGGAGCCGTTCTGGTAGCCATAAATGTCCTCTTTCGGGTTGTCTTCTCTGTACTTCAGTTCGCCGTCAGCTTTGGGCGTCCGATGTCATCTGTCCGATTCGGAAGATCACGAATTCCGCCGGCTTCAGAAGAGCCACGCCTATGAGGCAGATCATGCGACCGTTATCCAGATCGTTCTGGGTCATCGTTGTCCGGTCGCACCGGACGAAGTAGGCCTGTGCCGCGGAATCGCCCAGCAGCGACCCTTCTTTCCATTCGTTATAGAGAAAGGAATCGATCGCCTCTTTGACTCGCGCCCACAGCGGCGGGCCATTGTTCTCAAATACCGCCCATTGCGTGCTGTTGTCGATCGAGTGCTCCAGATAGATCAGGTAGCGCCGCACGTTCACATACATGAACTCGGAGTCCGACGCGGCGGTTCGCGCGCCCCACACCAGATATCCGCGATTCGGAAAATAGCGAAGGCAGTTTATGCCCAGCGGATTCAAAACCCCCTGCTCGGCGAATGAGATATTGCGCTCGAATCGCGACGCGCCGAGAACTACCGCGTTCGCGGGAGCCTTCGACACTCCGTTCTGCTCATCGCTGCGCGCATAAATTCCGGCGATAAATCCCGAAGGGGGTACGGTGATCTCCGCCGGAATTGCCGTGCCGGAGCGGGCCAGCGGATTGTCTGTAACCACCCATGGAGCGTACAGCGCGGCATAACTCGAGTCGATCTGACCGCGAACGTTCTCGTTGTCCGACGCCAGCTGGTTCGGCGGTGTCTCGAGAATAGCGACGCGGTAGGCCCGCTGCTGGCTGACGTGAATGATCAGTTCGTTAATAATGTCCTGGCTGGCGTCGAAGATTCCCGACCCTGGCGTGGCCACAATAGCCACATCTTCCAGTGCCGTGAAGTAGCTCAACGCGTTTGCGTAATCATTCGCTTCGGGCTCGACGCCATCGCCCCCGTTTGTCAGCGTGTAAACCTGCTGGCTGGCGCTGAGCACGCTCCCGCTGCTCCCAAACAATGCGTTGTAGACGGCGAACGCCGTCGTCAGCTTCGCACCCATCGTAAACGCGATCTGATTCTCCAGCGCGTCGATATGGCGCGGCGGCGTCGGAGCCAGCGTCGCGCCGATATAGCTCGGATGGATCGGATCGAAGCCGAGGTTATCGTAAACCTGAGGCGATCCGGAGGCGCCGGTCGCCGTAACGCTCATAGTGAGCAGGTAAAGATTAGGGGGCACCGGTGTTGGCAGCAAAACTCCGCCAGGGTCCGTGAACGAGGCGTTGCTCCCGTTCGCATAGAAATCGAAATCCACCGTTGCAGGCACGAAGATTGGCGCCTTTGCAGCATGCCCGACGCCTGTGGTTCCCTGCGCTCCCCGAGCCACGTTGAGAGTTGTGCCGCTCGGTTCGACCGACGTCACTTCCACGATTTCCTGGTCTATCTGCAGAAATGCGCCCGCAGCCAGGGTTCCTGCAATCGGCGCAGCGAGCGTTATCGTTGCGCCCGTTGGCGTGACAAGGGCCTGCAGCGATGCCACCGGGAGATAGACTTGTGCATTCGCGGAATGCATTGCCGCGGTGCTGGTTCCGGCAGCCCGGCTCACCGTCAGTTTCGTCCCGGTCGCATCGACTGCCGTTACAGACATAACTTCCGAATCCACTGTTATGAACGCCGGGAGAGCGGCGCTGAAGGCCGCGGAGGTCACGATCTGAGTATCGGCCAGTCCGACCTGTGCCGTGAGCGTTGCGAACGACGTCGCGGCCGGTGGAACTCTCGCGGCGATGAGCGATCCTTGCGGTAGATTCGCTACAGTCTGCGCCCGGGTGGCTTTCAGCGTGACAATCAGCTGCTGATTTCCGTACGCACCAGGAAATCTGGCTGCGACGGCGACTCCGGTGTCGCTAACCGTGCCTCCGGTCGCTATCCCGCTGTCAGTGCCGCTTGCCGGGGAGAAAACCCGCGACACGTACAACTGGGACCCGCCGTTATCGAAAAAGGCCTTTACCGCGAGGGCAAGATAGTTTGTGTTCTTCGGATCGCCGGGGGTAATGCCGCTTAGGGCAAGGTTGTCATAGCTGCCGTAAATGTTCTGAAAATCCCCGAAGCTGGTCAACAATTCCGAAGTCGCGTTCACAGGGCCAGTCAGTGTGGGACCGGCAAAAGCCGCTGTACTTGTTCCGACGCCTTCGATGGAGGGCGCCCGGAAGCTGACTTCCTCTACATAGACTCCCGGGGTGAGATACTGTGCCATTTGTTCTCCTTAAATTCAAACCGAAATCGTGATAGCTGCGAAAAGAGTCTGTCCCGCCCCGAGCGCGCCCGTCATCTTGTTTGTCTTCAGCGACGCGTTGGAAAGATTGTTGAGTATGTCGTCGGGATTGGGAACCCACCCCGCGGGTTGTTGTAGCGTCGATGGATCGAACCACGCCTGGACCGTGACAGGTATCGTCGTCTCCGTCACCGCCCCTGAACTGCCAGCGCTCACCTGGAGACCGAGGCCGGGAACTGCCAGCATGGCTTCGCCGCGCGCATCGGTCAAACCGGTGGCCGCGACCGAGTTATCGCTTCGGATTACCTGCAGTACAGCCCACGGCAGTCCCGCGCCCGTACCATCGGCCACGGACGCGCGAATGATCGCCCAGTTCGGCTCGATGTGGCCCGACGGGCCAGCATAGAGTGTAACCTTCTGGGGCGTAGCTAACGAGGCGAGACTTTGCGGCGCGGAAACCTGTGCCCGGCGCGGCAGGTATTGCGAACTGCGGCCCTGCGAAATGATCTCCTGCACTGTGATTTCGAACAGGGGACCGCCGGTGGCCGGCCAATCCGGCAGGGGATCGAATTCAGTGTTGAGATTACTGAAACCAGGCGCGTCCATAATTGCATAGACGCCGCTTCGGTTCACCCTCAGTGTCAGGGAAGTGTCGCTAACCGCAAGGGGATCGGTAACCGATTCTCCGGTGACGGCATCCAGAAAGAGGAACCCTCCCAGGACCCGCCTGTCGATCTGGGTACCCGACATCACGGGACTCATGCCGCTCCTCCCTGCAACTCAAAATTGAAGCGGGTAGCAACCACAGGCCCGCCTGGTGTGATTGCGCGGTCGATACGAACCACCCGTGCCAGGTACGCGACGCTGAGCCTGTATTTCGGCCCGAGCGCGTCCCAAATCCGGAGGATATCTTCCAGGCTCAGGTCCGCCATGACAAGTTGCACGCTCTCGGTCGCACTCCAGCCACCATCGGAGGTCAGGATCGAGTTGTCCAAAATGGGCGATGACTGTAGCTGCTGGACTGCCCAACCCAACACTACCTGTTCGGCCTGAGCACTCGTACCCCAATAGGTCAGCAGGTAGTGCAGATCGAGAAATATCACCGGCTGCGTATTCGAAGAGTCCTTAAGTACAGTGGCCGCCCGAAAATTTTCGTTGATCGTGATCCGATGCAGGAAGATGGAAACCGTCTGATCGAGGGGCGAACTGCCGCTGTCCTCCGTTGCGATCTCTGTGCTCGAAATCAGCTTGAACTGGCAGGCGAAGTTGGTCGCCAGATCTGGCGGGTATTGATTTTGCAGATACTGAGCGATCGAGTTGCCGACCGAGTAGATCGCGGAGTAGTTAGCCATTCAGCGGCCCTCCCGAATCGTCTACGAACTGCCTGATCGCATCTATCTTCAATTCGTTCAGCGCGTATATCCGGCTCTGAACGTCTGCTCCATAGGCGACAAGCCATTCGCGGCTGGCGAGCGCGTCCAAAGCAGCGCGAACTGTCACCTCTCCCGCCTGGTCATCGTTGAGCAGCCACCAGTGCCTGATGCCGTCTGTACTGTCCGCCGCGGCCGGATGCGCCAGTAGATAGCCAAGAATCTTCTTTGAAATTCGATCGCGGACATTGGAGTCATCGGGCAACGGGTCTTCTGCCGAAGTGACTTCTTTACTTGCATCTGTAAGGCCAGGCTGGCCGATCCCGCGAATCAATCACTTGCGGAGTTCCCGGTGGGACGCCTGCGGCTTATTCGCCGCATTCGCCGCTGTTCCCTCCAGAGAGTCTTGCCAGCGGGAGTGCGGCAACAGAGCCGCCCGGGTGCGGCGAAATCGCCGCACCAAAAAATGGCCGGCATAGGCTGTCGTGCGCACACCTCAGGCGACAGGATGCGACAGAGAGAAGGACCTGGAAAATGCGCTCGGCCGCCGGGCGGTCAATCGCACATGCCGAATCGGGTTATACGGCTTCCTGAATGTTTCGGAAAGGGACTACGGGGATGGAATGCTTTCGCAGCAAGCGCTGGAAACTACGGCGCTCTTTGCCCGCCATTTTGGCGGCTTGCGTAATATTGCCACCGCAACGCCCCAACACCGTTGAGATATAGCTGCGTTCGCATTGCGCCACCGCCGCTTCTTTCGCAGCTTTCAGAGTGGTATATTCCTGCCTCGGGACTGTGCCGCCGGGAAGGTCCAGCGCGGACACGCCGATTGAACCGTCTCGCGCTCGCAGCACGGACCGATGCAGTACGGCCTGCAACTCACGCACGTTTCCCGGCCAATGATAGCTGACAAGCCGGTCGAGTGCACAGGCTTCAATCGTAACGGCCGTTCTGTTGTAGATCGACGTGTATTCCCGGATGTAATGTGATGACAGCGCCGCGATATCCTCGCGCCGATCGCGGAGCGGAGGGATCGCGATGCTCAGGATGTTCAGACGGAAATACAAATCCTCGCGAAACCGGCGCGCCTGAACCGCTCCGTAGAGATTATTGTTCGCGGCGGCGACAATCCGGATGTTCGCCGGAATCGTCAGTACCGAGCCGACGGGCCGGTATTCCCGTTCCTGCAAAACCCGCAGCAGCTTAACTTGTGCGCTCGCGCTCAGCGAATCGACTTCATCGAGAAAGAGTGTCCCGCCTTCCGCAAATGCCAACAAACCGCGCGCATTCGACCGCGCATCCGTATAAGCGCCTCGAACATGACCAAAGACCTCATTCTCGAACAGGTGGTCCGGGATGGCGCCGCAATTCACGGGGACGAACGGACGCTTTTTTCGCGCACTCAAATAGTGGATGGCTCGCGCAAACAGTTCTTTGCCCGTTCCGGTCTCGCCGGTCAGCAGACAAGTAACATCGGTCTCGGCAATCAGGTAGACCTGGTCCGTGACCTCTCGCATCGCCTGAGAAGTTCCGATGATACCTGGCAGCAAGCTGGTTTGGGAACTGCTTGTTTTCTCCTGTGTCACGCTAATGTAACCTCTCCAGGCGCGCGGGAGCAGACCACGGGTCGATGATACTGCCGGAGCCCGGATCGTAGCTCGTCCAACCCGGTGCCGCGAGCATCTCGGCCAATTCCCTCTTGGACTGCATGTGTTCCCTCCGCCAAACGGCCCGCCGGTCCAGGATCGGAATACAATTCCAAGAGGCTGCGTCGACTTGTGCTCGTTCGAGAATGGAACGAACGATTCCGTGATCATATTCGAGGCTGCGGTTATCTGCAATAATCTAAAAGATAGTTAGGTCACAACATTTGTCGAGACTGTCGGACTATGTCGATTACATGGCGCGCGGCGACGTGCAGGGACATTGAGGAGGCCCTTTCTTTTCACGTAACGCACAGAGGCGACGCTCTGGTTGGGCCCGAGGCGGCTCTCCATTGCTGGAGAGAACTCGTTGCTGACCCGTTCTTTGCCTCGGCTGCATTGATAGCGGACCCGGCGATCCAGGGTCATTTCCTGGTTGGAGTTGGTGCGTCGGTCCTGGTTTCGCGAGCATTCGCGGACGCTGAGATCGCGAATCCACGCCCCGACATCAACTCAAGAATTATTGCCAGTATACATTCGGGACAGTCTGTGCTGGCAACGCGGACCGATGTTGCGCGAGCAAACGCCGCCAACGGCGTTGACGTCGTGGTCGTCGCCTGTGTCTGGCACGACCAAAGTATCGGCTCAACGGAACGGCATGATGTTCAAAACATTTTTGCCACAAGCTTTACTGAAGCGCTGGCGGGATATAAGGTTCGGTGTATCGTTCATGAGACGGCGAATGAACCGGCGAGGGAGTTCGTACAGCGTTCAATTGTGTTCAGCACCATCGCGCAGTTTTCGGAACGACGGCGGTTCATTCACCTGATGACTCGCGATTCGGCAAAAGCCGTCCCTGCTTCTCTCGGAAACGTAATTTTCAATTATCATGACCCCGTGCTCCGCCTGCGGGATTCGGATCAGCAACTCCTTCTGGCCGCTCTCCGGGGAGGTACCGATCAGGAGCTAAGCGCCGGGCTCGGCTTGGAAGTCTCCGCGATAAAAGCCCGCTGGCGCTCAGCGTTTGCGAGGATTGAGCAGGCCATGCCCGGCTTGATTGCTGATGCTGGCGGCCGCCAGGGCCGGGGTTTGCAGAAGCGCCATCGAGTATTGAGTTATGTGCGAAGCCATCCGGAAGAATTGCGTCCCTACGATTGGACGATGATCGACAACTCGTCCGGTGCGAACGGTACAGGCCGCGGGACTGCCCGCATCTCGAAACCAGCCTCGGCACTTTGAGCGATCTGAGTTCTGCGGAGTTCCATCATATCGTTCTGTGGGTGATTCTGGAATCGGAATAAGCATCGGCAGTTCGGTTCGTGCGACCCGTTGGTCAATAGCAGATCAAAAGGCCGCTCGTTAACAGCGAGCCGAAGAGCCTGCTTGCGGTGTATCCGTCTATGGCATCCTTCTGCACGGGGAAGAAGACGCCGCCATCGCGGACTATTTTATACGGTCGGCCCTTCCAGCGCCGCAAGATGTGGAGTTGCTGCTCGGGACTATCCGCACCGCCAACGTCGCCCTAACCATCCCGAAGCTCCAGGAACGGGTCAATCTCGCGAAGGGCAAGATTGAGAAGATTCTGGAGTTTCTGTTGCTCGTATCACCCGCACCAATTCAGAAGACACCCGCCGGCTACGTCCTGAACCCTGTGCGCTGGCAGATGCCGGTGGACAGGATCGAACGGATCACAAACCTGCGCCGGGGTGAGTTGGAGCGTATGCAGGTCTACATGGGCAGCCAGCACTGCCTTATGCAGTTCCTGGCTGAAGAGCTGAACGATCCAGATGCGGGACCGTGCGGCAAGTGCGTGAACTGCGCTGGGCTTCTCCTGCCCGAAGACTACCCGGAGGACCTTGCCCAGGCGGCAGTGGAGTTCCTGGACCGTCAAGAGAATCCTATCCAGCCACGAAAACGTTGGCCGCCCGGACTGGCTGATCCTGAGATGCACGGCAATATTGTCGCGGCGCAGCAGGCACAGGAGGGGCGCGCATTGTGCCGGTAGGGAGACCCCGGTCTCGGCACACTCGTGCGGCGAGGCAAGCAGCAGGAACAGCACTTCGATGAACAACTCGTTGAAGCCGCCGCCCGTTTGATCGGGAATCGCTGGCAGCCCGATCCAGCACCAAGTTGGGTCACGTGCGTTCCCTCAAGACGACATCAGACGCTCGTCCCGGACTTCGCGCGGCGCCTCGCACGCCGCCTGGGCCTACCGTTCGTCGAGTGTATCCACAAGGTGAGGGATACTGAACCCCAGAAAATACAGCCGCATCGCGCTCGACTTGCTGTACTGCGAAACTTCGAAATCGACAAACGTGCCGTTTAGCTCCGGCCGCCCGGTCTAATCCCACCGCCTTTTAGGCGGTCAGCTTTCAGCAGCCCATTCCGATCTCCGACAATAAGGGAAATGACGGAATACAGGCATAGCGCGCACGCGGTCTTCGATC
>Ga0302319_10002223_pt1 | contig 42388 bp, 29 predicted proteins | sample Bog_T0_2_FD_203319 | JGI IMG/M metagenome (GOLD analysis project Ga0302319, IMG submission 203319) | Peat permafrost microbial communities from Stordalen Mire near Abisko, Sweden - Bog_T0_2 | ecosystem: Environmental > Terrestrial > Soil > Wetlands > Peat | place: Sweden: Abisko, Stordalen Mire...
CCTTCACAAGGCCCCAAGACCCGCATCAACACTCGCAAAACACACGTTTCGAACGAAAATCAGCCCGGAGCAAGCAGAAAAGCCAAAGAACCGCGCACCACATAGGCAATTTTCAACAAGCTCCTAGAGGTGCGACTGTCTTTGGTATAGAAGCTCAGGAGGGGCTGCTTTGTAACCGCTCCGCCACAGAAGAGCGCTCTAAATGCGGAACTCTGATCCGCCAGGCGCATTCGCCCCCAGCGATGCGCCTGACCCTTTTTGGGGGAGGTTAAAGACCTAGGCAGTTAATCCTGCTCAGTGAATCCGGTCCAACTTCATTTCGACGCCAACTGTCCCGAACAACCGATGGTCCTGAGACTCCTTGAAGAGACGATTTAAGAAGCTGAGACCTGAACCAGTCCGATTCCTTAGATCGCTTATGTTGATTGATCATTTGGGATCGCCGGCTACTTGCCGGCCGCCGGTATTGGCTGTTGCTCTTGCGTCCCGGAAGCACAGGCGGGAAGCCCGTCTTCAATCGCAGTGCCCTCTTCGTGATCGTTCCATGTCTCGATCATGACGAAGGGCGGCGCATCGTCTGCCGGAAAATACTTGCGCCAAAAGCCGAATGTATCTGTAAACGTCTGGCCGCATCGCGCCGAGATATGCCGGTTAAGTCCCCAGTGCGCTTTCGAGTCGTCGAACGTGGCCCACGCGCCCCCTACCGCAATCTTGTCGGGATACTTTGATCCCATTGTTTCGTAGAACTCGCTCAGGTATTGCTCGCCCCAGTTGCTGCCGTCTGCTGCCCAACCCTTTTCTCCTGGGCTCACCCACGCGTAAAAACCATCGAATGCGCCCGCGTCTGACGTTGGGAGGTTTTCCTGGATCAGCAGGGGCGATGGATTCCATTTGTCAACCGCAGCGCGAACCCTCTTCCAGTCCGTGTGGCCTCCCTTGGGAAAGATGAAAATCACAGGCCTGCCTTCATATGTAAGGTATGCCTGATGCCCAACGGACTTTGAAGAGAGATAAGCGTCATGAAACATTGTGAAATCCGCGATCGCCTCATCCGTCGCGCCCTCTTCCTCGTCGGTCTCGTCGTACATCATTGCAATCTGAAACTTCTCATTGGCTGCCGATTTCTGCATCAAGCCGTAGCTACTGTCGATGAACGGCTCGCGGTCTCCATACCAGTCCACCACAAACGCAGAAATGCCCATCGACTTAGCCTTTCGAATCTGAGCGCCGAGAACCGCGGGATCTTGCGAAGAATAACCCACAGAAATGTGCTTCGGATGGCCAAACCAAGCCTCGTACAACGCAATTGTTTCCGGCGCATTGCCCGTCGCCTTGTGGTTCAAGTGCGATGCAGGGCCTTCCCCGGAATCCAGGCATCCGTGCGGGAGAAGAGAAAGAAAAAGCAGTGAAGTGGTTGCGCGAGTCAGCATTGTCTGTCCTGTTAGAAGCCTCGGAAACGTAGTGGGTTGTTATGAATCCGCCGAAACACCATCGGTGATGGTCTGGGCAGCCAGACAGTCCCTTTCAGCATCGTATGAGTTGTCGTCGTAAATGAGTTCAGAGTTCCAGCCTGAAGATAGCCCTTCTTGCAATTTGAGCCGGAGGTTCGGGGACCTGTGAGTAGCTTGACCCCAAAAACGAAGACGCTCCACGCACGCATTGTCTCGGGAAGCGTCGTGTTGCTATCTGGCTCCGGTCTCACCACCGCAATCAACCTCGCCTACAACATTGTCATCGCGCGGTTCCTCGGTCCGAATGGCTTTGGGCACGCTACGGCGGTGTACACCATTCTCACGCTCCTATCCGCAGTCACGCTCTCCTTTCAAATCATTTCTGCCAAGATTGTGGCCCAGCAAACCGTACCCGAGGGAAACACCGCCTTCTATCGACTCTTCCATCGCGGGGCGTGGGGATGCGGCATGCTTGCGGCGCTTATATTGCTGCTATTTCAAAAAGGGATCGCGCAGTATCTAAATCTGCCCACCCCGGTCCTGGTCGCACTTCTTGCAGTCGGTGCAGCTTTCTATATTCCCTTGGGAAGCCGTCGTGGATACATCCAAGGTACCTGCGGATTTCGCAGTCTGGCGACCAATCTTGTCGTGGAGGGAGCGGTTCGATTGGGTGGATCGTTGATGTTGATCTTTTTCGGCTTCGGAGTTGAAGGAGTGATCGCGGCCAATGCGGCCGCCATAGTGGTGGCTTATCTTGCCATCGCGCCGAAACTGGATGCCCCGGAAATGCAGAGCCCCGTTCGCTCTTCGTATGTCCTGCGGGAGACCTCCCAGGCGATGGTCTTCTTCTCCGGCCAGGTGCTGATCAACAATTGCGACATCGTGCTGGTAAAACACTTCTTCTCATCAAAAGAGGCAGGAGTATATGCGGCTGTCGCGATGGTGGGCCGAGTGATTTTTGCCTTTTCTTCAGCCGTCGTAAACAGCATGTTTCCGCTGGTGGCGGGCACGCGCGATGAGGAAAGAAAGGATCTTCGGGTCATCGCGACCTCACTCTTGCTTGTCCTGGGAACAGGTTCGGCTCTGGCCCTCGGCCTTGGCGTTACTCCGGCTTGGATATGGACATCGTTCTTCGGAACCGGATTCCAGATTGTCGGTAAGTACAACCTTCCGTATCTTCTGGCTCTATATGCCATCACAACGATTGTCTACTCCCTCAGCGTCGTGATCATCACCTTCGAGATGTCGTACAAGATCGCAAATACCAGTTGGGTGCAGTTGGCGTTCAGCGCAGTGGTTGTTGCGGGCATCTGCCTCTTTCATTCATCTTTGCTCGAGGTCATCGTTGTACAGTTGATTCTGATGGCCATACTTTTTATGTTCGTGGCTTTCCCGTTCCTTATCGAATCGCTGACGAATCCAACAGAACTGCTCAAGCCGGGAAGCTATCGACCCGTCAGGTTGATTCGGCGGGTGACGGAAGATGCGGTCATAGCGGAGTTCTTGAAGAGCGACTTCCAGTCTCCCGCATTTAGGGAGTATCAGGAATCTCTGCGCGAGATTGTTGAAAAGCCGAATCTCGGCGACGTCGATGAGAATGCAAAGCGCCGGGCTCTTCTATTCATTCGTCACCTTTCCCTGTGGAAAGAGATTCCAATTGGAACCGAATGGCATGAAGTGGAAATCAACGAGGAGGACCTCAACCAAATCAGAGTCTTTCCGCGCGCCCAATGGCGGAAGCTCGCGCGCGGCAACTTCTCAATCACCGAAATTGCAGAGGGTCTGCGCACGCGCCAGCACTTAGTGGATGCGCCATTTCTATCAAAGATTGCTTCGATCGGCGATCAACTACCCCAGGACGATCCCGGATTTGGTGCTGTTTTACTGATCGGTCTTAGCGAAAATGAATCATTGACCGTCCTTGACGGTAATCATCGGCTCGCTGCGGCGATCGTTGCTTCGCCAAGCAGGCTGAAGAAGCTTCGGTTCTTGTGCGGACTGTCGCCCCACATGACAGACTGCTGTTGGTACAACACGAACCTCGTGACCCTTTTTCGATACGCGAGAAATGTTTTGGCGCATGTTATGCGCAATCCAGAAATTGAACTTGTCCGCATTTTGGAAAAGGCCGGATAGCCTGGAACGATCACAAGGGGACACTGACAACCATCGGTCGGACTGTTCTCGAAAACACAAGTGCAGTACCAAGGTTTCAAATGAACAGCAGACTCATTGCAGGAGGTAATCATGACACTTCAAATGCGCCCCGTAGCAGTGAAACAGTTGCCGGAAGCATTGCACGCAAAGCAAGGGCGAACTTTTCTTGACGAGATGGAGAGTTGGATCAATGTTGACCGGCCGCGCATTGTGCTCGATTGCTCAAACCTTCGCCATATGAATGGTTCGGCTGCGCACGTGCTGCTTTGTTGCCTGGAGGAGGCCATGAAACGCAATGGCGACATTAAACTCGCATCGCTCCCTGAAACGGCAACAGCGGAGCTGAGCTCGATTGGACTCGACCGGCTCTTCGAAGTCTTCGCCTCCAATGCCGACGCGGTAAACAGTTTCCGCCGGGGTGGGGTAGATATAGCGCCGCACGCTCGCAGATCTGAGAGTTTGCGACAGCCTTCTCAGAATGCAGCCTGACCGCTGCGGAGTCGATGGTTCGCAGCGTTCGCGTTTGCGGAATCGCGAGGAAGAATATGAGAATCCTAAACTACTGGTTCGGAAAACACATCGCCGGCTGCCTCGTTATGTTGCTGGTATTCCCTCTTTCAGACAAAGCCGCACTCGCTCAACAAGCCGTCAGCGATCCGTTGCCGCAAAGTGTTCCCTCGCCACAAGCCGCGTCGCAGAATTCCACAGGCGTCAATCAGCCAGCGCAGGCCGATGCGCAACAACAGCGGGGTGGTGATGCAATGCCGGTCGGCACAGCCGCAGCTCCAGTGGAGAAGGCCTCGGGGGTCGCGGCTTCTCGGCCAGCCGGGGCTGTGATTGCGCCCGCCAAGCAACGGCGAGCGCGCGCCATCCTCATCAGGATGAGCATTGTCATCGGCGCCGCTGTCGCAGTGGGAACGGTCGTGGCGCTTTCACGTGCAAGCTCCAGCCGGCCAAACTGAAAATCTCAGAGTTGCGCGCAAAGGCATTTGGGAGAATAGTGATGGGTTCACCCCGAAAGAAGAAGCACCGGACTCACTTCGTCAGTTTCTCCGGCATCGATGGCGCCGGGAAAAGCACTCAGATCCAGGCGCTGCGTGCGGAGATGAAGAAGGAAGGACGACGCGTTCGGGTGATCAGGTTCTGGGATGACATTGCCAGGTTGACCGGCCTCCGGGAGTCAACGGGCCACAGGATATTCAAGGGAGACAACGGAATTGGAAGTCCTTCGGCTCCCATCAACCGGCGAGACAAGAATGTAAGGTCATGGCCCATGACCATGGTGCGGCTGTTCATCTATTTCGTAGACGCCCTCTCAGCGCGGGCGGTGGTGAAGAAAGCTTTGAACTCTGATGCCGATCTAATCATTTTCGATCGATATATCTACGACGAGCTCGCCAACCTCACATTGATCAACCCAGTGATTCGAGCCTATGTTCGGCTGATCGCGCGGTTCGTTCCAAAGCCTAAAATCGCATATCTTCTCGATGCGGACCCGAAGAAGGCGAGAGAGAGAAAACCCGAGTATCCTTTGGAATTTCTCTATACAAATCGTGAGTCCTATCTTGCTCTCACCAGGTTGGTGGGGGGAATGACCGTTATAGCGCCAATGCCGGTTCGTCAGGTTGAGCGTGTCGTCCTGAGCCACATTCAAAGGGATATATCATTTAGTATCACCGGGCTCGAGCGCGCGAGCTGCCTTCCTTCCATATCTAGCGGCGCCGAGAGAGCCGTTCCCGACGGTATAACGTCCCGTCCGGCCGCTTTCTAGCGATTCGCCAAAGCGTCCTCAACTGAGCCGCAAAACTTACGAGGGATCCACGCCGATTGCTGCAAACAAACAACAGCCGACTTGCATCCTATTGTGATGGGTCGGCAAATTCCGCATCCATCGTCAGGCGACCGCCACGGAAGGCTGCAACCATGCGACTGAAACTACCAAACGGGCAACGCGCTCTCGTGTTGCTTCTCACTTGTCTTGGCGCTCTGCTGCCTCTCCACGCGTGGGCCGCTTCCTGCAAGACCCAATCCCAGTTGACTTCCGCACAGCGAGACGCGCTCTCGAATGCCGGTCGCTCCCTGCTGCAGAACGTACAAAGCGGGGACATACACTCGCTTCAGGCAAATACGATTCCCGCCGTTGCATCCGATTTCGCCCGAATTGCCGATTCGGTCAACACATTGAAGCCGCTTGTGCAGGGAGCGACAATCACCATCGATAGCCTTTACTTGCTCGACGCTTCAGCCGAGCCCGCCGCCGCACCTCGAACAGATTTCTATTGCGGCACACCTGTCGTGGTTTTGAATTTCAACAACTTGCCGGCGGGAATGTATTCCCTGGTGATTCTGCACGCAACCGGAGTGACTCAGCCGCAACAGATCGCACTGATCTTGTCTGCAACGCCTGAGGGCCGCTGGATGCTCGCTGGTTTCTTCAGCAAGCCGATGATGGAGGTCGGCCACGACGGCCTGTGGTATTGGACACTGGCGCGCAAATATGCGGCAAGGAAGATGAATCTGGACGCATGGTTCTATTACCGCACAGCCGCATTTTATCTGAATCCGGTGGACTTCATGTCCAGTCCCAATTTCGAAAAGCTGCAGCACGAACAGGAAAGAGTAAAACCCGACACCTTGCCCGGCGCTACACCTTTGATGATCAATGGCCACGGATCGATTTTCCAAGTCGCGTCGATCGATACCTCAGCGGCACTCGGCGCGCTGGACCTCGATGTTTACTACAACCCTGACGATGCGCAGGCTGCCCAGCTGCACGATCCGCCGAGCGCGCGGAAACAGGTCGCTGACCTGATGATGGCGTTGCTCACACTTCACCCGGAACTGCGTGAGGCATTCCATGGCATGTGGGTACACGCACAGAGGGGGGACGCTACCCTCTTCTTGCTGGAATTGCCGATGGACCAGATAGCTCCCCGAACGCAGTTGCCGGCGACGAATTTGAATTCAGGCGTACACTCTACCGGGCCCGAGAATCCTCTCGTTCGATAGGGTCAGCGGGAGCAGCAACTTCGCGAAGCATCCGAGTCCCAAGTTATGTCCCTGATTTACAAGGGCACGATGAGCGGCGGCCGACCACCCAGGCGACATTAAACGACGGTAATGGCATACGCATTTCCGGGTGGGTCTACTTCCGAATTGCCACTTATCTGCGCTCAATCGGGCTCACATATGAAGGAGGGGCACGGATTCTGAACAACGCTTGTGCTGCTTGAAGGACCGTGCTTTAGGGCACACGCAGGGTGAACGAGCGACACCGCTAACAGCAGCATCCAGCTTCCCATTGCGTTACTCGGGGGTATTGCTTCTGCGAACTTGCGCTCCGCCGCAGCCAGTTTTCCCCCTTCACTTCGATAGACGGCTTCGATCAGGGGATCGCAGGTGGGAAAGTGACGATACAAAGTACCGACTCCCACGCCCGCCTGCTCCTTCTGGACGGACGCGGCCAGTCTTCCTGGGTCGGTAAGCCGTGCGGGGCCCGGAGCGATCGGGAAGGATCCGGCGGTTGATCGATCTTCCTGGGCAACAACATCAACTTACGCCAACAGCCCAATGCATTCATTGAGTCCACGCAACCTGCCTGTTTGGAGTCCCGGACCGTTTTGTCGGCGAATCCATCAGTATTGGAACAGTAATTGCCGCTCACAATCAGGGAATTGCAACCGAGATGGGGCTGGTCGGGACACTTTGAATCCCTGAATTGTCGACGCTTTCAACGATGTAATCGTAGGTCTGCCCGTCCTCGACCGTTGTATCCACGAATGTGACTTGCGAATCCACCGTCGAGTTCAACAGCTGGTACATGGAGCTGCCACTCGGCGATCTATACACGTTATAGCCCACAACGGGATCCGGAGAGCTACTGGGCGCGTCCCAACTCAGGTCGACGGCGTATGAGGCCGCTATGCCTGTACCGGCGAGGGCAATCAACGCTGTGCCGTTGGTGGAGGATGTGCTGGTGATGGTCAGCTGACCCGTCGCCGCACCCGCGGTAGTCGGGTCGAACTGCACCGCTAATGTCAATGTCTGCCCCGGAGTCAATGTTGCCGGCAACGTGGGCGCCGACAACGAAAAGCCGGTGCCTGTCACTGTTGCCGAGTTGACCGTTACAGACGCAGTGCCAGTTGAGGATAAGGTCACATCCTGCGTCGCGGGAGTGTTCAATACCACGTCGCCAAATCCCATGCTGGTGGTGCTAATGCTCAGCGTCGCGGTTCCCGCGTTAACCGTTAACGTCACGGTCTGCGTTGCAGTGTTGTAATCCGTGGTGTCGGTTGGTGTGAAGGTGACCGACAAGGTCTGCGATCCCACTGCCAGAACGGTACCTGCAGCGGGTGAATAGAGGAAAGTACCCGGGATCGATGAGGTTGCGTCGAGTTGACTGCTGCCCAAGGCGGTCCCGTAGGTGATCGCGGCCGGGGTCGCCCAGTAAATGACCGGCGTTGCAGTATTCACCGTGATTGAAACGGAGCTTGTGGCCGCCGCGTAATCGTTTGAATCGGTGGGGGTAAAGATGACTGACAGCTTCTGCGCTCCAGCCTTCAACATGGTGCCTGCGGCCGGCGAGTAACTGAAAGTGCCGGCCACCGATGAAGTTGCGTCCAGTTGCGTCGCACTCAAGGCGGTTCCATAAGTGATTGCTGCCGGAGCCGCCCAGCTGATGGTCGGCATCGCCTGCTTCACTGTGATTGGAACAGTGCTCGTTGCCGTTGTGTAATCGACCGAATCGGTTGGTGTAAAGGCGACCGACAATGTCTGTGTTCCAGCCTTCAACACGGTGCCTGCTACTGGCGAGTAAATGAAGGTACCGGCCACCGATGAAGATGCATCGAGTTGAGCGGCACTCAAAGCGGTCCCGTAGGTGATCGCGGCGGGGGCTGCCCAGTTAACGACCGGCGTTGCAGCATTCACCGTGATTGAAACGGAGCTCGTGGCCGTCGTGTAATCGATTGAATCGGTCGGGGTAAAAGTGACCGACAGTGTCTGCACTCCCGCCTTCAACACGGTACCTGCGGCCGGGCTATAGGCGAATGTGCCGGCAACCGATGAAGTTGCATCTAGTTGCGTCCCACTCAAAGAGGTTCCATAGGTTATCGCGGCTGGGGCTGCCCAGTTGATGACCGGCGTCGCAGCAGTATTCACCGTGATTGAAACGGAGCTCGTTGCCGTTGTGTAATCGACAGAATCGGTCGGTGTAAAGGCCACCGACAATGTCTGGGTTCCCGCCTTCAACACGGTACCTGCCGCCGGGGTATAGACGAAGGTGCCGGCCACCGATGAAGATGCATCGAGTTGAGTGGCACTCAAAGCGGTCCCGTAGGTGATCGCGGCAGGGTTTGCCCAGTTAATGACCGGCGTTGCAGCATTCACCGTGATTGAAACGGAGCTCATGGCCGTTGAGTAATCGGTCGAATCGGCCGGCGTGAAAGTAGCCGAAATCGTGTGACTGCCCGCGGTCAGCACGGCGCTCGCTCCCGGCGAGTAAGTGAAGGTACCGGCCACCGATGAAGATGCATCGAGCTGCGTGACGCTCAAGGCCGTTCCGTAGGTGATTGCTGCTGGAGCCGCCCAACTGACGGTCGGCATGGCCTGCTTCACCGTGATTGGAACAGTGCTCGTTGCCGTCGTGTAGTCAGTTGAATCGGTCGGCGTAAAAATGACCGACAGAGTCTGCACCCCAGCCTTCAACACGGTACCTGCCGCCGGGCTATAGACGAAGGTGCCAGCCACCGATGAAGTCGCATCGAGCTGCGTCGCACTTAAAGAGGTTCCATAGGTAATCGCGGCTGGGGCTGCCCAGTTAATAACCGGCGTTGCAGCAGTATTCACTGTGATCGAAACGGAACTCGTGGCCGTTGTGTAATCGACCGAATCGGTCGGAGTAAAAGTGACCGACAGTGTCTGCACTCCAGCCTTCAACACGGTGCCTGCTGCAGGCGAGTAACTGAAGGTGCCGACCACCGATGAGGTCGCATCGAGCTGCGTGGCGCTCAAGGCCGTTCCGTAGGTGATCGCGGCGGGGGTGGCCCAACTGATGACGGGTGTGGCCTTGTTGACAGTCAGGGTGACAGCTGCCGTCACGTTGGGGGAGAGGTTGATTCCAGCCGGGGTGAAAGTGACCGACAGCGTTTGTGAGCCAGCTTTGAGGACCGTTCCGGAGGGCGGCGTATAGACGAATGTGCCCGCCTCCGATGAAGTCGCATCCAGCTGCGCAGAACTCAGTGCCGATCCGTAGGTAATTGCTGCCGGAGTAGCCCATGTAATAAGAGGCGCCGGCTTGCCCACCGCCAGAGCGACGGTATCTGTTGCGGTCGTGTAGTCGACGGTGTCGGTCGGGGTGAAAGTGGCCGTGAGGGAATGCCTTCCCGGCGACAGCACCGCGCCTGAGTCGTGGCTATAGACGAACGTTCCAGCCGTTGTTGAGGTTGCGTTGAGCTGTGTGGCGTCCAGGGGGGTCCCGTATTGGATTGCAGCCGGTGCAGCCCAAGTTATGGTGGGCGTGGCCTTTTTCACTTTGATCGCGACGGCAACCGTTTCTGTCGCGTAGTCGGTCGTATCCGTTGGGGTAAAAGTCGCCGACAAGGTCTGCGGGCCGGCGCTGAGGACTGTGCTGGAGGACGGCGTATAGACGAAGTTGCCGGCCACCGATGACGTCGCGTCCAGCTGCGTTGCGCTCAAGACCGTTCCGTAGGTAATCGCGGCCGGCGTAGTCCATGTAATGACAGGTGCGCCGGCAAACCGGGATTTGGAGGCAGGCCGATCGCTTCCAGTGCTTTGGCCTGCTAGCACGTTGGGGAGAAAGCAGATAAACAGCAAGAATACGCGCATGCGCCGCCAAGTTTGACGCCAACTTGCAGTGCCAAGTTGAGCGGGAAGTGCAAGCCCGTCATTTTGAGGTGCATTATCTGTCAGAAATTCACAACTCGATGAGAATTGAACAAAAGTCATCTCGGCATCATCCAATAATGAAAGAATTTTTTACACACTCCAACCTTTGCCCGAAAGGAATCCCGTTTCGGCCTACCTACGGAAAGATCGGCAACAAATTCAAAATTGATTAGTGTCACATAGGATAAGGTAGTGCTTCCCGCCGGAAGCGACATCCGTCGCCCAAGAGTTGTTGTACCGTAACTTAGATCATATGGCCCTGGTTACAGTTTTTGCTTATGAATATCTGTTGCTATCTTACGCTACTTTCAGCCAGTACATTGCTCGACCTGATATTCAACGGCGGAGATTTTGCGCAATGTCCACAGTCTGCTTTATAGAATCGAATCGCAAGGAGAAAGTGGGCCGCGGAGAGCGTATTTACTGGGACGTGTACCTGCTCTCATAGCCCAAGGAACACTGTTCTCGGCTCGCATCCGCTCTACCCGCCCCGTTGCCCTCTTGGCGTAGGCCGTCTCCTTCGCTCACCTCCAGCGCTATCAGAAATGGCCCCAGACGCCGCTCTAGATTGCGCAGCCCCAAGGGGAAAGCTACCGGGCATTGGACCCGAATCTGTTGCGCCAAGCCGTCCTTGAGAGCCATTATTCACCATTGGATGCGCTTTCCTGACTGTCACAAATTGTTGTGGGTATGGGTTTGCAAACAGTTTAGCTAGGATCTCGTTATCTATTCGCGGTGTCCGCTGCTTTCTTCTCTATACCGATTGGATCAGTAAGCAGAGGCAAAGTCAAAGACGCCCGGTGTTTCAGCACTTCGCAAAACACCAGTCTGCGGATCGATCGTTCCCAGAACGGCGGTTCCCCTGAGCATATTGGTCTCTTGCTTGGATTCTCGTGCTGTATTGACCCCCAATGTCCGGAGATGCTGAAGGAATTCCAAATCATAGGTGCCTTCAGGAACAAGTTCCGGCTTTGTCGAAAAACTTTCGCCTGCTCTCTCAGGCTCGTTATTGACAAGCAGGGGTGGCGCGGCCATTACAGTGAGCGGATCGAGGTGGTTTGCAAGAGTCCCCACAAGGACGCGCACTGTCTCCGGAGTCAGCGATTCGCCTATGCTCGCAATTGCCAGCACGGGCCTCGTGCCAGCCATGGCAATCGCTGGCGTCATGTCATGAGGGACCAGGTCACCGGGTTTGATCATCGCCATACTTGCTTGCTGAAATCCCGCTGCATCGGAAATCGGAATGCCACCAACTACGATGCCGGTTGTGCCCCATAGAACCGTATTGATGGTGTGCACCAGAGCGGCGACATTTCCCCAGCGGTCAACCACGACCACCGAGTCGCTGTGATGGATATCTTCCGGTTGTGGCGGATCGCGAACCTCATCAAGAGCAGAGGCCTGCGCCTTGGCATAGGCCTTGGAGATGCGATCCACCGACAACGAACTTGACTCATTTGTACGAAGGTATTTGGCCATGTAGCTGTCGTATTCGACCTTTCGCAGGATCCGCGAGAGAGTCCGGAATGCCTTCGGGTCCTTTTGATAGGATCCCATCTGATCCAGCTTCAACTCTTCCGCCAGATTGAGCGCTTCGAGCACTTGGCTGCCGCCTCCATTGCTGTTGCCTGGAACGAACACTGTATGCCCCAGAAAAGTGGTGCTGAGCGGCTCTTCCCAGATCGGCCGGTAGCGCTTCATATCTTCCATCGTCGCTTTGCCGCCCTCGCGCTGCACGGCTTGAACAAATTGTTCTCCCCACGCACCTGTGTACATATAGCTGGAGCCGCTTCTCGCAACGGCGCGAAGGGTCTTCGCCAGCTCCGCCTGAACAAAGCGGCCTCCCGACTTTGGCAAACCATCGCCAGCCTGATTCATGAATGCCCGTCCTTCCGCGGTACGCGAGAGGTACTTTTCGCGCATGCTGAAGAACTTCTCGATCATGGGTGAAATTGTGACCCCGTTCTCCGCATACCAGATCGCAGGCTGAAAGAGTTCACGGAACGGAAGCCGTCCAAAGCGCTTATGCATTTGCTCGATGCCCGCCATAAACCCTGGGACCAGCGTCTTGCGTCCCTCTGCGCCCTCCGTCGGTTTCATACCGAAGGCCACCGGCCCCAGGTCGTCCACAGGGATACTTTTCGGGTCGGTTTCGCCAAGATAGGAGTTCCATCCGCCATTCAGCGTGGACACCTTGCCTGACTTCGCATCGTAATAAACAAGCTGTAGGATTCCGGCATACGAAACGTAGGACCCGAGGGCCGTGGTGATTTGCGTCAGAGCGACCGTAGCGGCAGCATCGGCCGCGGTCCCGCCTTGCCGCAGCGCTTCCATTCCCGCATGAACGGCAATGGGAGACATGGTTGCCGCCACCAGCCCCAACTGTCCCTCGACGACTTTTGCCTGGGCCGGCCACGGCACCATCTCCGCCTGCTCTGCACGCGCTTTTTCTTCCGGCTTCCACTTGTTAGGCGAGAGATCCGCACCAAAGCCAGGCTGAGGGCCCATGAGAATACAAATTATCATAGCGGCAATCTGCCGTTGCAATGTCATTTCGACTCCTGTTGATTCGTTTGTTGTTATTGTCTGGGCTGAGTTAAGATCGCAGACCACGAAGGATTGTTAGCGTTTTCCTGACCCGGAGATGGAATCCTGTGATTTGGTCAGCGAAGTTGCCGCGCCGACTGGGATTACCAGAAGCAACGTTGCCAATGGAACGAACCACATCGGCAGCAGGCGATGCATTTCAACAAGACTGATACCCGATAACGCTGCCAGCCAAACCTGCAGCCGCAGGTTCAATATCCCCAGGATGATTGCCCAAGCCAGGGCAACGTGGCCAGGCGCCCCTTGCAACGACGCTGCTTCAGTTCGTATGCGGGATTGGAGGAAATGCCACGCAAAGAGGACAGCCATGATCCCCGCTATAATTGCGGCCCACAATGGGTCGTGGGCGCGCAATGCGAGGTAAATGAGCCAGGAGAAAGATGCGACATAGATGCCGATCAGCACGACCAGGGTCGACCTGAAGGTGAGCGGCGTTCCGGTGTTCTCAGGTATCCCTGGCTCCTGCTCTATCTGCCTGCGCAACGACTTGAGCCTCCGTATAAAGGAGACCGCGAAGGCGGCGGCCACGATGGAGTAGAACCACCAGAACCCCGTCATCGCCCACAGAAACGTCTGGTTGCTCCATGTGTATCTCTGGTGCAATGTCCGCATCGCAAACATCCCGGCCTCGGACCAAGCCAGCGAGAAGATCAACATGCCGAAGAACGAGAGCCTTTGAAAGCGGCGTTCTCGAGCGGTGAGAGCGGCCCCCGAAGATATCCAATTTGCCAGCATGCCGGCGACAACGCCAACAAACGGGGCCAGTGGCGCCAGCCACGCGGCAGCGGAACTCGACTTGACCAGCGTAGCGCCCTTGCCCGCCATGCCGGCTCCCACGGTGGCCGCCTGAGCAGCGGGCAACATCGCGAGTACAGCGCTTGAAAAGTCCTGTCCGGGCGCGGTCCGGCTCAAGGTCCCTTCTACGAAAGCAATCACCTCTTCATGCAGTAGCTTTCGTCCCCGGGAGAGCCTTTGCTTCACCGCGTCCTGGCTCAACTCCAACTCGGCCGCGACGCGCTCAATCGACTTCTCCTCGCGATAGAACAGGATGAGCGGTTCACGATAAGTAGCGGGAATCCGCTCCAATGCGCGCCAAAGGATCGTTTCTTCTTCGCGGCTCACGGCCTGCGACACGGGCGACGCCTCAAGGGAATGCGGTTCCTCAATGCCTTCCAGGCTGTCGGCCGCGTGCAGCGGCTCGCGTCCCTGGCGCCTGTATTCTTTCCCCACCAGGAAGCGTGTGATCCCGCACAACCAGGAGCGCAGCCGAGTCGGATCGCGCAATTCGGAGAGCTGTCTCCACGCAGCAAGGAATGTTTCCTGTGCCAGGTCTTCACTCAGACTCAAGCTGCCGGTGGCGTTATAGGTGATGGAGCAAACAAGCGACTGGTACCGCTTGACGATGGTCGCAAACGCTGCGCGATCGCCCGCCAGAGTCCATTCCACAAGTCGCGCGTCGTTGTTGCATGATGCTTTCGTGGTCACCGTCATGCCTCATCGTATAAGTACCCGGGCAAGGTGAAGAGGTGACACGAATATTTGGAGTCGCCTTCAGGATCTGATCTTCGAGTCAAATACTCAGAGGGCGAGAACGCCCACAAACTCCGCGTGTCTCAATATCAAAATCAAGCGCGTATACTCCTGTAGCGAGATCGGTCCACGAAATTCCCAGGGGCTGGGAATAGGTAGACGTTGCTTGTCTCGAACGATTTGAGCACAGGCCCAGACGGCGTACCTTCCGTCCTACGACCGCTCCAATAGCCTCTTAGCATGGCCCGCACTTGATTGACCACCCGATGCCATCAGGATTCTCACACGAACCTTTACGGCCTTGCCTGCCGCTGGTCATTACAAATGCGGTAACACCTTCACAAACGACAACACCGATTCCGACAGGCATCCTGCTCAGAAATCTCTCCATCCCGTCCTGGCCAGCCCTGGACCAAGCACGGCCCACTCTGCATTCATGCGCGAGAATTCGGCTTTCTCTTTTTGTTTCTGGAGCGCGTAGTCTTGGGCGTCGATGATCATATTTACTGTTCTCGCGTCGTTTGTGCCTGTCGCCTTCGCAAGTTCGATCAGTTCATTTAGCTCGATCCACATCATGGCTTTTCGCCTCACAAGCGTCAATTCAACAGGAAAATCTCCTGGTTTTGGGTGACGTGCATCACATTTGCTTGTTTGACAGTGGGCAGAACGGCACAGCGTTGGGGCCTGCATCACGTTTTCACCTCCCTAGATCGAAGCGAGCCTCTCGGAAACGAGGGGCTTTCGTGTACTTGGGTGTTTTTGTATTCTGCTGTTACTCACGGGAAATACAAACTCACCGGGAGACCTTGATGGCACCCCCATGCTTCCAGGCGAAAGAATCAGTGCCACCTGTCGGGGGAGTGCATAATGTGCCGCTCGTGCGCGATCCGATTCCCTTTGATTAGAACAATCTTCTAATACTCTGACAGATCGCTTGCGCGATTCATCGTTGTTGGAATGTCCTCATGTCTCAGCAGGTCGTTTTGCACGCCCCCCCGGGCACGTTCTTTGCATCCAGCCAAGAATGGCAGGAACGGCGCAAGCCGTGCCAAGTTACCTGGCCCAGCTTGAGTTTGGTCGCTGCCTGCGGTATTCCCTTCGACAGCAGCATCGACGTGCTCTGGTAGCCTCAAGTGCGCGACTAACTCACTCTCTCCCGTAGTCGCTTTGTGTGCCTCGAACAGCGCCAGCAACGCATCATCAAATGGGAGTAAGGAATGCCTAAGTGGGGCACTTATCCGATTCAAAACAAACAGTCTTCCGTGTCCGTTTCCCCTTTACGGTTTCACCGAATCGGACCTCCTATGCGAACCCAATGGCCCGCTCGACTTTGCGTATAGTACCCTCTTGATAGCGTGCCCTCTTGGCTTTCAGGTTGCGCTCCCTTCATGTGTTCCGGTGTTTGTCAGGACACCGCGACCAAATCCCAGGGAGTTAAAGGGATCGCAAAACCTTTGCAAGATATTGTAACTATAATGTAATCAACGTGGCCCCGTAGCTCAGGTGGATAGAGCAGCAGTTTCCTAAACTGCGTGTCGGAAGTTCGAGTCTTCCCGGGGTCACCACTCTCTGGCGAACCGTGGCATTGAATTTACGACCATCGGGCTTTTGACTTCGCCGGTTGTTCCGGCTATAAATGTCGATGTCATGGAAAACGATTCCATGAGACACCGGCTGCCTGAAACATGGGGGCAGCGCAATTCACCACGGCAAACGCCAGGATGCTCGGGAAAGCGGTGAAAGTCCGCTACTGCCCCGCAACTGTGAGCGCCGCTTCTTCGCGGGCCGTCAATCAGGCTCGAGACGAGGCAGAAATTCAGCCAGGTCCGTTCGCGGCATGCGAATCGTTCCGGGAAACCACTTGAGACGAGGGCCGTGTCGGTGCTCGTTTTTGGGAAGGTGGCTGAAGAAGGCGCAAGTCAGGAGACCGGTCCTCGGCGCTAAACCCCGCTTGCGTTCCGAGGGGAACGAAGGAGCTATGCATGCCTGTTTCCGCAGTGGCGCGCGCTCGCCTGAGCCGCGTGATTCTCTCTCTTCTGGTCCTTGTTCAACTTTCCACCGGCGCGGCGGTATGCAATGCTGCGTCCATTCGCGGCGTGGTCACCGATCCGTCGGGAGCCAAGATTACCGGCGCCAACGTGACCCTCCTGAGCAATGGCAAAGTGGTAGCCGCCGGTGTTTCAACGGCCGATGGCAGCTTTCAACTTTCGACGGGAACCACGGGGCGATTCTTCCTGGTGGTTTCGGCCAAGAGTTTTCGGCAGGTGCAGACGCCTGGGTTCTATGCCGCCGCTCTGGACTATGTTGAGCGCAACGTGGTGCTGGAGCCAGAATGGGTGCGGGAGTCGATTGTGGTGACGGCGACCGGGACGCCCACGCCGCAGGCGCAGACCAGCGCGGCCACAAGTGTTCTCGGGCCGCTGGACCTGGCGCTTCGCGACAACCTGGCGAGCGGATTGCGGCTGATGCCGGGAACGTTCGTTGTGCAGTCGGGGCAGTTGGGCGCTGTGACCTCTCTGTTTGTGCGCGGCGGCGCTTCAACCGACGACAAGATTCTGCTCGACGGTGTAGACGTGGGCGACATGGGCAATCAGTTCGATTTTGGATCGCTGTCGACCACCGCCCTGGAAAGCGCCGAGGTCTATCGTGGAACAAACTCGAATCTCTACGGCGCGGGCGCGGACAGCGGCGTGGTGAGTCTTACCACGCCTCGCGGAACGACCAGCTTTCCGTCGCTTCTTTTCCATGGCGATGCGGGCAGCTTCTACACTTCGCGCGAGGAACTGGAGGTTGCGGGCGCGCATAACAAATTCGATTACCTTGGCGCATTCAGCTGGCTTGAAACATCCAACGACCTTCCCAACGATGAGTATCATGTGGCGACTTCGGCAGCAAACGTGGGCTGGCAGCCGAACGGGAATACCCAGGTTCGCGCAACGCTGCATTATGGCGTGGATGCAACCGGCGTGCCCAATGCCTGGGACTTCTTTCACGTCGCGGATAGCGCAACGCAAAAAGACCAGGACCTTTTCCTCTCCGGCTCGGTTGACAACCAGACCACTGCCGATTTTCATCAAACCGCGCGCTACGGGATGACGCGCAAGCGCGAGCAGTATCATCTGTGGTCGCCTTCGGGCGATTTGATCACGTATGACATGTATGGAGACCAGGCGTACTTCGGCCAGCCGGTCGTCATCACCGGCGCCAACGGATATACGGTGTCCGGTCGCGCAATCCTCGACTTTCCGTCCTTCTCGGCTACGGGGTATCCGGAAGAAAACCAGCTCGTCAACAATCGCGATGAGATCAGCTACCAGGGCGATTATCGTTTTACGCCACACCTGATTGCGACGGCCGGCTTTCACTACGAAGATGAACGCGGCGCCGATCCGCATGGTTCGTTGACCCCTGTGGAACGCACCAATTATGTCTATCTGGCGACGGTTCATGGCGACTTCAAAGATCGTTTCTTTTATACTCTGGGCGGAAGTTTGGGGCACTACTCGATCTTTGGAACCCAGACTCCGGCGCGCGCCGGGATTACCTATTATGTTGTGCGGCCGCGCAAGGGAATCTTCAGCGGAACGAGGGTGCTTTTCAATTTTGGCAACGCGGTGCAGGAGCCGACGCTCGAAGATCAGTTTTATTCGCTCTACAGTTTCTTGCAGTTGAATGGCGGGCAATCTACCATCCAGCAATTGAACATTTCGCCGATCGGCATGCCGACGACGCGTCTCTACGAAGGCGGCCTGGAGCAGGCGTTCTTCGGCCAGCGCCTGGTATTTCGCACCAGCTTCTTTCACAACGAATTCGGACGGCAGATCGAATTCGTTGGTCTCGACCTGGTTCCCCAACTGATTCCCGGGCTGACTCCTGGGCAGCAAAATGGCCTTGAGCAGACGCTGCAGGCAGACTTCGCCTATGAGTTGGCCATCAACTCCGAGGCCTATCGCGGGCTCGGCGTTGAGACGACGGTCGAGGGCGGCATTGGGCGCAACATCTTCCTGCGCGGTGGATACACATACCTCGATGCGGTCGTGCAGCGGTCGTTCTCCAACGACGATGTGGCGCTGCTGGGGCCCCTTCCGACCTACAATGGCGCTCCCAATGGCATTCCCATCGGCGAAGACTCCCCGCTGCAAGGCGCGCGGCCTTTCCGGCGGGCACCGCATACGGGATTCGCGACGGCTACCTACGCCACGCGAAAATTGACGGGAATGCTGACCGCAGTCTTCGCCAGCCGGTCAGACGACTCGGACTTCCTGGCCTACGACGACATCATCGGCGGGAACAGCTTGCTGCTGCCGAACCGGAATCTGGATTACGGATACGCCAAGCTGGACCTGGGTGGGAGCTACCAATTGCTGAACTGGCTGGGAGTGTACGCTCAGGCGGAGAACTTGACCAACAGCCAGCACATTGCGCCGATCGGGTTCCCTAGTTTGCCGCTCACGGTGCGCGCCGGGCTGAAGATTCAGTGGGGGGTTGGGGCGGGGAAGTGAGGCGTCGTCTCCCTTAGCCGTGGGGCCACACTCGAATTGACGGTTGACTCAACTACGGCTAAGCCGTATGCTTCTGTGATGCGGTATGAGTGGGATGCGGAGAAGGATGCCGTGAACCGTCGTAAGCATGGATTGAGGCTCGGCGATGGAATACCGGCACTCGAAGACCCAGATCGCGACATCTCAATTGACGACAGATTCGATTATGGAGAAGTCCGAATTGTGACGGCTGGTCGGAGCGGCGGGAAAGTTCTCATCGTCGTTTCAACCGAGGCAAGCCTAGATTTCGAAGGCGAAGAAATCACTCGAATCATCTCGGTGAGAAAGGCGAAATGGTATGAAGAAGACTGGTTTAATTTCGGTAGAGCATAACCCAGGCGATCCGCCGATTGAGACGGATACGGATTGGGCTGCGGTCGAGGCTCTGACCGACGAACAGATTGAGGCCGCCGTTCGCGACGACCCTGACGCCGCTCCGATTCGCTTCTTTGAGTTGTCGGGGTTCCTACCGATCCCCAACGTGAAGAGGCTTCGTGAAAAGCTGGCTCTGACGCAGGAAGAGTTTGCATCGACCTACCGGATTCCGGTGGGGACATTGCGGGATTGGGAACAGTGCCGCAAGAATCCGGATGCCACGGCGCGTGCCTACCTGACGGTCATTGCGCGGAATCCGGAGATGGTGGCGGAGTGGTTGAAACGGGCGGCGTAATTCCCGCATACGGTAAGCTGTTTAGCTGCGTAGGAAGTCTTTGGCCTTCTGGATGAGCACGTCGCGGCCGATGTCGGAGATGGCGTTGGTCAGCGGGATGCCCTTGGGGCAGACTTCGACGCAGTTCTGCGCGAATCCGCACTCCTGGATGCCGCCATCGCCGGCGAGGGCGCGCAGACGCTCTTCCTTGAGGACCTTGCCGGTGGGGTGATCGTTGAAGAGCTTCACCTGCGCGATCGTCGCGGCACCAACGAAGCCGGTGTCGTCGTTGAATTGCGGACAGACTTCCATGCAGCAGCAGCAGCTTATGCAATTGGAAAGCGGGTAGCTCGCTTCCTGCTGTTGCGGGAAGACGCGCGGACCGGCTCCCAAATCGTATGTCCCATCAATGGGCACCCAGGCCTGAACGGCTTTGAGATTTTCAAAGAGGACGGAGCGGTCGACCTGCAGATCGCGCACCAGCGGGAACTTCGATAGCGGCTCAAGCTTGATGGGCTGCTCCAGATTGTCTATCAGCGCGGAGCAGGCCATACGCGCCTTGCCGTTGATCCTCATCGCGCAGGAACCGCAGATCTCCTCCAGGCAATTGGAGTCGTAGGTGATGGGCGTTGTGTCGAGGCCTTCGGCGGTCACCGGGTTGGCGGCAATCTCCATCATGGCGGAAATGACGTTCATGCCGGGACGCCAGGGGAGTTCGAATCGTTCCCAAACCGAGGGAGCATCGGGGTTGGCCTGGCGCTTGATTTCGAGTGATACGGTCTTCGTTGCCATGATCCCTTTCGTTGTTGCTCGGCGAGCCTTGAATCGTTGCCGCAGGGGCTAAAGCCCACAACACTTCAAGCAGCCTTTGCGGCACGACTGAAGTCGTGCCCTTTCAAAACTGAGACGTGCGCCGTTCATTTGGTTGCCGTGTAACTGCGCGGGCGCGGCTTGATGAATTGCGTGTCCACTTCTTCGTATTCAAAGCGCGGGCCTTCGAGCGCGCCGGTAAAACTGGCCTTGGTGGTCTTCAAGAACTTCTCGTCGTTGCGGTCGGGAAAATCGGGCTTGTAATGCGCGCCACGAGACTCGTCACGCAAGAGCGCGCCAAGAGTAATGGTGCGCGAAAGTTCAAGCATGTTCTTCAACTGGCGTGCGAAGGCGAAGCTGGTGTTGGCCCACTGGCTGCGGTCAGAGAGATTCACGCTCTTATAGCGGTCGAGCAGCTCGACGATCTTTTCATCGGCCTGCTTCAGGCCTTTGTTGTAACGGATGACGGTGACGTGCTCGGTCATGGTTGATCCGAGCTCGCGCCACAGCTTGAAGGGGTTTTCCGTGCCTTCATTCTTGAGCAGCTTGGCGTTGATTTCGGCTTGGCGCGCAAGCTCGGCTGCTTGGCCACCATCCCCTTCCGCGGCTTCAAGTCCCTTTGCATACTTCAGCGCATTCGGTCCGGAGACAAACCCTCCAAAGATGCAACTGACCAGCGAATTCGCGCCCAGGCGATTGGCTCCGTGGTACTGGTACTCGCATTCGCCGGCGGCAAAGATGCCGGGAATATTCGTCATCTGGTTGAAGTCAACCCACAGGCCGCCCATGGTGTAATGCATGCCGGGGAAAATCTTCATTGGCACGTCGCGCGGATCGTCGCCGACGAACTTCTCGTAGATTTCGAGAATGCCTTCGAGCTTGCGATTGAGAGTGGCGCGGTCGATGTGGGTGAGATCGAGATAGACCATGGGCTGGCCGTCAATGCCGAGGCCGAGCTCGTAGACGACCTTGTGAATGGCGCGTGTAGCCACGTCGCGCGGAACCAGGTTGCCGTACTTGGGATACCACTCCTCAAGGAAGTACCAGCGGTCAGCCTCGGGGATCTGCTTGATGGGCCGCTTCTCTTGAGCGTTGCGCGGAACCCAGACGCGGCCGCCTTCGCCGCGGGCTGATTCCGACATGAGTCGCAGCTTGTCTTCGCCGGGAATGCAGGTGGGATGCACCTGGATGAACTCGCCGTTAGCGTAATACGCGCCCTGCTGGAAAATGGCGGAGTCCGCCGAACCCGTGCACACCACGGAGTTGGTGCTTTTTCCAAAAATTGCCCCGTTGCCGCCGGTGGCCAGGATGATTGCGTCGGCAGGGAAGCTGCGCAGTTCCATGGTGCGAAGATCGAGGGCGGTGATGCCACGTGCGATTCCCTTGGAGTCGATGACTGCGGAGAGAAACTCCCAGCCTTCGTATTTCTTGACTTTGCCGGCGGACTCGTGACGGCGGACCTGCTCGTCGAGAGCGTAGAGAAGCTGCTGGCCGGTGGTAGCGCCGGCGAATGCGGTGCGCTGGTAGAGCGTGCCGCCGAAGCGGCGGAAGTCGAGCAGCCCCTCGGGAGTGCGATTGAAGGGCACTCCCATGCGGTCGAGCAGGTCAATGATGCCGGGAGCGGCTTCGCACATGGCCTTGACGGGCGTCTGGTTGGCCAGGAAGTCGCCGCCGTAGATGGTGTCGTCGAAGTGCTTGTCGGTGGAGTCGCCCTCGCCCTTGAGGTCTTTGGCGGCGTTGATGCCGCCCTGCGCGCAGACCGAGTGCGAGCGCTTGACGGGAACAATCGAAAACAGATCAACGGCGCCGCCGGCTTCGGCGATCTTGATGACGGCCGCGAGTCCGGCCAGCCCTCCGCCAATCACGATGATTCTTGGTGTTGCCATTGAGTCTTCCTTGTACCTTTCCGCGTGGGCGCCGGTGTGATTATTCGCCGGCTTCAACCCGAGTGATCATGTGATCGAAATACAAAAGCAGGTCCTTCGACTCCGCTGAAGAACGCTTCGCTCAGGATGACAGTATTGTTGCTGAATCCAACCCGCCCGGGACGACAGAAAATGAGACGACTGGAGCCTCAACTACCGGCGCGTTTTGATACTTCGGCTCGATAAAGGCCCAGATGCTGGCCAGGCCGATCACGAGGATCACGACACCGAACGCGGCGCAGACGTAGCCAAAGCGCTTGCGTGCCGTCGCGCCGGGCGTGATGCCCCACTTTGCCGCGAACAGCCAGATGCCATACGAGAAATGCCAGCAGATGGCGATCATGGCAATTATGTAGATGGCGAGCATCCAGGGGTTCTGCAACTCCACCTGCACCTTATGGAAAGCATAGTAGGGATTCTCCGGAAGGCTGACGCCGGAGAACCGCTGGCGATAAACGTGCTGCCCGATATAGAGAATGGCGATGAGGCCGGTCCAGCGCTGGGCTACGTACATCCAGTTACCTGCCCAGGGGTAATAAACAATGTTGGACTTCCCGCGCAGCCATATCCAGACGCCGTAGAGGCCGTGATAGAGGATGGGCAGGAAGATAAAGACCCATTCCAGCACGCGCACCATGGGCAGGCTGTTAAGGAATTTGACCTGTGCGCCGTAGGCCGCAGGGCCTTTGAGAGCTTCGAAGTTCGAGAGCAGGTGCTCCAGCAGGAAGGCGCCGATGGGGATGATGCCCAGCAGCGAATGCAGCTTGCGCAGGAAGAAGGTGTATCCCTGGCCGGCGCGTAGCGGCTGGACGCCGCGTGCAATCTTGTGCGCGGCAGGTTGTTGAGCGGTGGCCATGAAGGTGTCGGCTCCTAAGAGGGTCGGGGTTCAGATGGGTGAACGCCGGGTTCCGGGACAGAATGCGCGTCAGGCGGTATCAGATTGAGGGACGCAGAGGCGTTGCATTGTCGCAGTTGCATTATTGGAGTCCGACAACAAGGTCGTCAAGGCATGCATCCCATCCTTTCCATTTGTTCGAAGATATCTTCCTGAATTCAACCGGATAGCATAGGCAGCAGTGCCGCAATGGCACGGCCGCGATGGCTGAGGGAAAGCTTGGATTCGAGGTCGATCTCGGCCATGCTTCGATCCAATTCAGGGAGATAAAACAGCGGATCGTAGCCGAAGCCGCCGGTGCCGCGGGGCGCTTCCAGAATCACGCCTTCAACGGCGCCTTCGGCGGTGTGGAGCGGCTGTCCGTCGCGAGCCGCAACCAGAACGCAGCGGTAGCGCGCCTTGCGTTGGGCGAGTGGCACACCGGCCAGGCGCTGCAGCAGGACCATATTGTTCCACACGTCGGTATTGTCGTTGGCATCCGGGGAGTCGACCAGGCCGGAGTCGGCGGCGAAGCGGGCGGAGCGGACACCGGGACTGCCGTTCAGCGCGTCGACTTCCAGGCCGGAGTCGTCGGCAATCACCAGTTCGCCCGGTGCAAGTTTCGAATAGTACACGGCCTTGAGAGTGGCGTTGGCGGCGAAGGTGTCGCCGTTTTCTTCCGGAGCCGGGACGGTCGCGAGCGCGGGAAGCGGATCGAGGTTGACACCGTGAGCCTCCGCGGCGGTGCGGAAGTCGCGCAGCTTGCCCTGGCTTGTTGTCGCAACAAAGAGGCGGAGAGCCATGGGGAAAGTGTAACGGCTACGAGCGAGCCGGGCCGGAGGCAGGTCAGCAAGCCGGCAGATTTAAGAGCGCGGAGAATGTCTTTGACAATTCGGTCAGCGTTTATTTAGGGAACCTCTGATTAAGTCGTTGTTTTGAAAGGGCACGACTTCAGTCGTGCCGTAAGTGCCGCAAAATGACCGTGGGCTTTAGCCCCTGAGGGAATGCCGGTGGCTTATTCAGAGCTTCCTTAGATTTCTCCAATTCAAAAATTATTTCAGATGAATATCAAGCTTGCTCCGGCAAACGGGGCGAGGCCGCGCGGACGGCGGCTGCGAGATCAAAGAGGTTTCGCGGGGGCTAAAGCCCACATTCCTTTTTGCGGCCTTTGCGGCACGACTGAAGTCGTTCCCGGTTACAAAGCAACGGGACATTGGTCGTTTCAGGAGTGAGCCTGAGCAAACTTGATATTCATCTTATTTCATTTGGTAAATTCGCCAATCACCTCGGCGCAAGACAGGCGACTTCCCAAAACAGGTCAGAAAGCTGCACAATGGTCAGGCTTTCATCCAGAGGCGGGTGTGCGTGATGGAAAAGAGAATTGTGCGCTTTATTGCGGTATTTTTCGCGTGCGGAGTGTTGATGGCGGCGGCATTGAGCGCGTCGGTAATTCCGAAGCTGAAGCCAAAGCCAAAAGTGCCTGACGCCGCGCCTGGGACAGGCTCAATGGAGCTAGGCGTGGACGATCTGAAGACGCCGCTCGGCATCGACGATGCGGCGCCCAAGTTCTCATGGCAGTTGAAGGACCCGGCGCGGGCAGCGAAGCAGACGGCCTACCAGGTGGAAGTGGCGACGAGCGAAGACGCGCTCGCCAAGCCGGACGTGTGGGACAGCGGGAAGATCACCTCCGGCGCAAGCTTGAACGTGAAGTATGCGGGGCCGGAGTTCAAACCCGGTACGCGCTACTTTTGGCGGGTGAAATTGTGGAATCTGAATGGGAAGCCGTATCCCGATAGTCCCTCAAGCTGGTGGGAGACGGGCCTGCTCAAGCAGGACGCGTGGCGCGGGAACTGGATTGGCTTCGAAACGGCGGAGGAGGCAGCAGTGCGCCACGCCTCGGCAGTGTGGATTGCCAGCCCGGACGCGAAGGTGCTCGACGACGAGAAGAGCTCAGAGCAGCACACAGCATATCGGGAGACTGTGACGCTGGCCAAACCGGTGAAGAGCGCCACGCTTTACGCCACGGGGCAGGACACGCTTTTAGCCTGGGTGAATGGGGCGCGGGTGCTGACAGCAGAGCCTCTGCCGCCATGGAAGCAGATGCCGTGGAAGAAGTTCCAGCGCGCGGACGCGACGGACAAGCTGCGCCAGGGCCCCAACACCATCGCCATTGAAACCGTGCATTACGTGTTGAACCCCAACAACGCGGAAAACGACAATGCGCCGATGATTGCTACGCTGGAAGTGCAGTACGCCGACGGAACGATTGCAACGTTTGCGACCGACACCACGTGGAGGACGGCCATCCACGCGGCGGGATGGCATGAGGGAGACTTCGACGACTCGGGCTGGAAGGCCGCGGTTGCCTGGACGCCGGGACCACGGGTCGCTCCGCTGGGGCATCCGTGGATTCCCGACTCGGTAAAGGCGCTAAGGCAGACGTTTGACGTGAAGGCGCCGGTGAAATCGGCGCGCTTGTATGCAACGGCGCTGGGGGCTTACGAGCTGTTCCTGAACGGCAAGCGTGTCGGCGACGACGTGCTTGCGCCGGGATGGACGGACTACCGCGAGCATGTGAAGTACCAGACCTATGACGTGACGGCCCAGCTGTTGAGCGGGAAGAACGCAATCGGGGCGCTGCTGGCGCCGGGCTGGTATTCGACGCCGCTGGAGTGGTTTCAACAACCCAACAACTACGGAGACACGCCGCCGGCGCTGCGCGCGCAATTGCGCATCGAGCACACAGACGGCACGGTGGAGTGGGTGGCGGCAACGGATGCAAGCTGGAAGGCAAGCACCTCGGACATTTTGCATTCGGAGATCTATGACGGCGAAAGCCAGGACGCACGCTCGAAGCAAACGGGCTGGGACTCGGCTGCGTTTGACGGCGGCGCGTGGAAGAGCGCGGTCGCGATTGATCCCAAGCCGGTGCGGATTGAAGCCGAGGACTTTCAGCCGATCCGCGTGGAGAAGACTCTCGAGTCGAAGGCGTTCAACGAGCCCAAGCCGGGTGTTTACGTCTATGATTTCGGCCAGAACTTTTCCGGCGTGGAGCGGCTGCGCGTTCAGGGCCCTGCCGGCACCGATGTGAAGCTGCGGTTCGCAGAAATACTGAATGACGACGGGACCATCTATACAGAAAACCTGCGCACGGCCAAGGCTACGGATCATTTCATCCTGAGCGGCAACGGGGTCGAAGAGTTTACGCCGCAGTTTACCTTTCATGGGTTCCGCTACGTGGAGCTCACCGGCTTGCCTTCAGCGCCGGCCCGGGACGCGATCAGCGGTCTGGTCTTCCATACTGACGCGCCGTTCACCGCCAAGCTTGAAACAGGCAACACCATGATCAACCAGTTATGGAGCAACATTCTCTGGGGCCAGCGATCGAACTTCATCGGCATTCCCACCGACTGCCCGCAGCGCGATGAACGCCTGGGCTGGATGGGCGATGCGCAGGTCTTCTGGCGCACCGCTGCATACAACATGGACCTGGCTGCCTTTTCGCGCAAGTTTGGCGGAGACATGCGTGGCACGCAGGCAGATACGCCCTACTACGGCATCTACTCGCCGGGAACGGTGACCCCAAACGCCGGTTTCGCGTCGGGATGGAGCGATGCGGGCGTGATTATTCCGTTCACCTCATGGCTGCAGACCGGCGACACCAGCATCATCGACCAGAACTGGACGGCGATGGACAAGTATATGAATGCCATCGATGCCAGCAATCCAGATGGGCTTTGGGTGCATGAAGCAGGCATTCCATTTGGCGACTGGCTGTCGCCTGAAGGGAAGACCGACTACGCGCTGATTGCAACGGCGTATTGGGCGTACGACGCGACGCTGATGCGGGAGATGGCGCAAGCCACCGGGCGCAAGTCGGATGAAGACAAGTACGGACAGATCTTCGCCAAGGTCTATGCTGCGTTCGAGAAGAAATTCGTGCATGACGATGGCTTTGTGGCCGGTGCAGACAACAGTCCTTCGCCGTTTGGCCAGATTAACAACCCCGACGCAGCCAGCAAAGGGGGCGACACCCAGACTGGATACGTACTGGCGCTGCACATGAATCTGCTGCCGGGCGAGCTTCGGTCAGCGGCATCGCAGAAGCTGGTGAGCAAGATTGAAGGCAATCACGGATTGCTCGGCACCGGGTTTCTGGGCACACCGTATTTGCTTGAAGAGTTGACCCGCAGCGGGCATTCCTTGCTGGCATACAAACTGCTGATGAATACCGACTATCCTTCGTGGGGCTACCTGGTGCAGCATGGCGCGACGACCATGTGGGAGCGGTGGAACGGCGACCAGATGAAGTCCGACCCCAGCATGAATTCCTACAACCACTATGCGTATGGCGCGGTGGCAGACTGGCTCTATCGTTCCGTGGCCGGCGTGGATGCGACGCCGGAGGATGCAGGCTTCCACACTGTCGTGCTGCACCCGTTGTTCGATGCGCGCTTGGGAAAGGTTTCGTTTGATTACGATTCCTCTTACGGACCGATTCACTCCGACTGGAAGATGGAAGGAGCGACGGTCGATTGGCATGTCGTCATCCCGGCTAACACCACGGCCTGGCTTCCGCTGACTGCGGCCGAAGCCGGCGGCTACAAGCTGGAAGGCGCCACGCTTGCCCAGAGCAAGTTAGTCAAAGCAGCAACCCACGACGGTAAGACCGGCTACGAGTTAGGTTCAGGGAGTTATGACTTCCAGGTAAGTGTCGAGTAACAAGGTCTTATGGCGGAATAACTTCTTGAATCAGTTTCGAGTTGCCCGCCGCCGAAGGAGAGGAATCAATTTGTCGATTTTCGCAGGGATCGGATGGCATTTGCTCGGGGCGGCCTGCGCCGCCTCGTTCTATGCGCCCATTGGAAAAGTGAGGCGTTGGTCGTGGGAGACCACGTGGGCCGTGGCAGGCTTCTTTTCCTGGATTCTGCTGCCAATCGGCGTGAGCCTCTTCCTGCTGCCTGACTTTCAGGGCTTCTACGCGGCAATGGGCCCGCACCTGCTGCTGAAGGTTGCCCTGTTCGGGGCCATGTGGGGCGTGGGCAACGTGAGTTACGGACTCACCATGCGCCACCTGGGCATGTCGCTTGGCATCGGCGTGGCCATCGGAGTCACGCTGGTGGTGGGCACCCTGATTCCTCCCCTGCTGCACGGGCAGGCGGCGATGCTGTTCTCGACGCGCAGCGGCCAGTTCACCATGGCAGGCGTTCTGGTGGCGCTGATCGGCGTGGCAACGGTCTCCTATTCTGGACACCAGAAGGAACTGCAACTGAGCGGGGAGACCCGCGAATTCAACGTGAAGCTTGGCTTGCTGCTCGCCGTGATGTGCGGGATTTTTTCCTCCGGCATGTCGTTCGCAATCGATGCGGCGCGTCCCATGGAGGCCGCCGCGCTGCACCTGGGCGTGAACCCGCTCTACGCCGCGCTGCCGAGTTATGTGATCATAATGGGCGGCGGCGCATTGGTGAACCTGAGTTACTGCTTCATTCGCCTGGCGGCGCTCAAGCGGCTGTCGCTACGGGCCGATCTGGCGCAGCCGGGCGGCACGGTTCTACGCAATGGCCTTCTCGCGGCCGCGGGCGGAATCATGTGGTACCTGCAGTTCTTCTTTTATGCCTGGGGGGCGGCCAACGTCCCGCAGCGGCTGTTCTACGTGAACTGGATGCTGCACATGAGCATGTATGTGCTGTGCGGAGGACTGGTGGGGCTTGCGCTTGGTGAGTGGGCTGGGGTTTCCAGCAGGCCGGTGCGGCTGCTGTGGGCGGGGATCCTGGTGATTATTGCGGCGGCCAACCTGGTTGGGCTCGGCATGGCGTCCTAGAAAACGGGCGCTTCAGCGGCCCTCTCAGGTCTCATCTGCCGCGGGAACATTTGAGTAGAGCCGGTCTCCAGACCGGCTGTACTGGCGGCGTCCACGCCGCCAGAGTCCGTGTGCGGGCCGGAGGCCCACACGACAGCCGACCTGGAGGTCGGCGCTACAATTTACGGATAAGCTCTTAGTCGATTGCCTGCTCAACGCGGAGATCGCGCGACGAAGCGCCCACGCTGATCGTGCGCTTCCCGGTTGCTGTTTGCCACGCGCCATCTTTGGTGGACCAATACTGCAACTGACGCGGATCGACATGCAGCGTGACGGTTTTGGATTCGCCCGCGCCAAGGTGAATGCGGTCGAATGCGACCAGGGCGCGAACAGGGAACTGGACTCCCGCGGGAACTTCGCTTGGCGCGCCCAGATATACCTGGGGAACCTCGTCTGATTCCACGCCGCCGGTGTTTTTGATATGGACCTTGACTTCGAGCCCGCCATCGGACGCCTTCTCAACCTTCAACCCCGAATAATCGAAGGTCGTATAGCTGAGGCCGTGGCCAAAGGCAAACAACGGAGCGATATTCTCCTTGTCGAACCAGCGATAGCCTACGTTGACGCCTTCACTGAACGTGGTCTTGTGATCCACGCCGTTCAACGACCGCTCCGGATGCTTCGGGTCAGTGGCGGGGTAATCTGTCAGGTTCTTGCCCCAGGTAACCGGCAGCCGGCCTGCGGGGCTGGTTTTGCCGAGCAGCAGGTTGGCTGTCGACCAGCCGCCTTCGTCGCCGGGCCACCACATTTCCAGTACCGCCTTCACTTTGTCTACCCAGGGCAAAGCGACGGGCTGACTGGTGTTGAGCACAACAATGGTATTGGGATTGACTGCGGCGACTTCTTCAATGAGCTTGTCCTGTTCGCCGGGCAGTTCGAAGACCGGGATGAGCCGAGTCCACACGAAAACAACGGCGACCTTGGCGTTCTTTGCGGCGGCAATGGCCGCGTCATGGTCGGCCTTGCGCTGTTCGGGCGTATACCAATTGAACCGAAGTTGCACGGGCGAGTTGGAACTGTCCGGGCTGATCGAGATTTCGATTGCATGCGGGCCGGCGGTCAACTCAACCGCGCGGCGCAGGTTGTCCAGCCCATCGGGAGTGGGGACGACGTTATCCTGGTTGGCTTGCAGAATGTCGCCGTGTATCCCGCCCTGCCACGCGCCAGTTCGCGCCAGTCGCTTGCCGTCCAGACGAATGGTGGCGTCAGCTCCCATCACCTGCACATAGAGCCAGTAAACGCCGGCGTCTGGCGGCGTCAACATGCCCTTCCAGGTGATTGTGGAGTTCGGTTCAAGAGCATTGCCGCCTTTCTGCGTGAAATCCAACTGCGCATCAACCTCAGAACCGGAACCAGCGCTCGCCGCGTTGGCAATTTCCCGCGCCAGGCCGGGCTTGCCGTCGTGGCTCAGGACATTTGCGGGCACCAGCGTGCCGGTCATGTCGTCGTTCACGGCGTATTGAATATTTTGGTTTCCTGAGATTTTCCTGAGAGCTTCAAGCGGGCCAACCTGGCGCTCTGGAAGACCCACAGACCGCTCGCCGTTGATGCCGATCGCGTCCACCTGGCCGGCGGTGGGGCCGATCAGGACAACGGAATCAAGTTCGGCGGCCTTCAACGGCAGCGCTTTGCCGTTGTTCTTGAGCAGGACGGCAGCTTCTTCACCGGTCTTCTCAATGATCTTTGCGTTGGCCTCAATGGACTGCTCGGTGACCTCATGCTTTGACTGGCCGTCAAGGTAGCCGAAGCGGACCATCTCGTAGAGCACGCGCCCGGCAGCGCGTGTAATAGCTGCTTCGTTCACTGAGCCGTCCTTGAGGGCGTCCGCCATCTTCTCCGGATTGAGCTTTGGGCCGGTATCGCTCCAATCTTCGGGCTTGGACATCGGTTCCTCAGGGAAGTGCGCGCCAACCACGTCGTCGTTGGCTCTGGCACGCCTGCGAGGCGGCGGAGGCGGCATCGGTTGCAAATCGAAAAACGAGGAAATGCTGAATGCTGCACCCGGCGTGGGTTCACCGGGCATCTCCATGTCCAGGCCGGCGCTGATGAAGGTGACGGCGTGGAGCGCCCCCCAATCGGAGGTGACGAAGCCTTTGAATCCAATCTGGTCGCGCAGAATCGTGGTCAGCGTGTCCTTGTTGCCGCAGGCATACGTACCATTGATGAGGTTATAGGAGCACATGATCGACGAGACATCGGCTTTCCGGATGGCGGCGTCGAACGGCGCCACATACACTTCGTGCAGCGTCTGGTCGTCGACATACGTGCTGCGGCCGTCGGAGTCGTAGCCTACGTAGTGCTTGATCTGGGCCATCACGTGTTGCGACTGAATGCCCTTGACCTCAGCCACTCCCATCTGCGCGGTGAGGAAGGGATCTTCGCCAAAGGTGTTGTACCCGCGGCCATATTCCAGGTCCCGATCGATGTTGACAAAGGGTTGCAGGGAGACGTCGATGCCCAATGCGCGGTCTTCACGGCCGATGACCAGTCCGTTATCCTCCGCAGTTTTGACGCTGAATGTGGCGGCGACTCCCATGGTGGCTGTCTCGCCCTGGGAGGGATGGCGAGTCAGTACGCCCGGCGGGCCGTCGGCGAAACGCATGCCCGGAATGCCAAGCCGCGGAATGCCGCCGAGATAGCCAGCCTGGCCCTGGTATGCCGCTGGATCCTCCTGCGTGCCGTGGATCAGGGTCAGTTTCTCCTTGAGGGTCATCTGGCTGAGAAGTTTGTCCACCCGGGCGTCGCCGGTAACCACGGGAACGGCCTGTGCCTGCGCCATGGGGGCGAAAAGAAGCAGCGACGCTGCCGCGAACGCGGTTCGCTTGACCACGCTTGAAGTTCTTGCTTGAGGATGTATCACTCTAGGATCTCCCGTTATCTGGATGAGGAAGGTCCGGTTCGGGACCCAGCGGCATGGCTTGTCAGTTGCATTCCAGACCGCGGATAATCTCGGAACGGCTCTGCTCCAATGTCCGTAACGCCGAGAAGTCTAGATCAATCGACCCCCGGCTGTCTGCATCGGATGACCCAGGCATTTGGATGGCTTCGCAACCCTCGGTCCGGTGTTAAAAACTAAGCTGATGGGAGGCCATCCAGGCGTGGCCCGCATGGTATAGTTTCGATACCGGATCATGGCTCTCCAGCGTCTATTTCCCGTCCGGCTTATCTCAGCGATCAAGGTGATCATTTGCAGTTCAATCATGTTTGGCTGAGGTTGTATTCGGCATGGGGCTTCAAGAGTTCCGCGGCCGGGTGCTTTCGGCTCATCTACATTTCAGTTCTTGTTTGGATCTGTTTGCTGGTGTCGCAACGTGCCTGGTCCCAGGATGAAACTTCACCGCACACGGATTCATCTAGTGCTGCATTCCCGGACGCCATGAGTTCCTCCCCGAATCTCATTCATCTTCCCGATTCAAGCAGTCTGGACGGCATGATTGCGCCCGCGGAGAATCGCAATGGGGCGGGAATGAACGATGCGCCGGCTCAGCAAACGCCCGCGGAGAGGAACGCATTGGATGAGCGATTTGCGTTCACGAACCCCGAACCAGCGGCGGATAGCGGCCAGGTGCGGATGGTTACCCAGGAAAAGCCGAAGGCACCGGTAGGACCGATTGAAAGCGAACTGATCGTCGAGGCGTTGTATTCCTACGGCAACTACAAGATTTTTGCTTCCGGCTGGGACATGAAGCTCTTTACCGCCGGCGTGGAATACGATCGCCATTCCTGGGGCTATTTCCTGAAAGCGCGGGTGGACTATGTGGCGGAGTTTCTACCACTCGTTCTTCTCGACAAGCCCGTGAACGTGGATATATGGGGCTATCCGGAACCTTACCCCAAGGGAAAATACAATCGCGAATATGTGCCCGGAATAGGGTTTTCGCCGATCGGTTTTCGCATGTTGTGGCGGGACAAGAAAGCGATCAAGCCTTACCTTGAAGCCAAGGGCGGAGTGCTTCTATTCACGCAGAAGGCGCCCTCGTCGGAATCAAGCTACGTGAACTTCAGTCTGCAGTCAGCCACAGGCGTACAGGTAAGGATGAACGATCGTTGGGGGCTGCGCCTGGGACTGTTCAGCGACTTCCATTTCTCCGATGCGTTTATCGTGCCGGTCAACCCTGGGCTGGACGTGATGAACGCCAACCTGGGCATTGTCTACCACTTCACCCCCAAGAGCCGTTAGAGAGCGGACAGACAATCAAGGCAGCGGCAGTTCGGAGTCGAGACCGGCGACTCGGAGATCTGCGCGGAGTCTCTCCACGGTCGTGAACTGAATGGATTTGAATCCCAGTGCCAGCGCAGCCTGGATGTTGACCGGTTTGTCGTCCAGGAATAGCGTTTCCTCGGCGCGGGTGCCGAGTTCTTTGAGGACGTGGAGATAAATTGCCGGATCGGGTTTGGCCATGTGCAGCTGATAGCTCCATACCAGAACGTCGAACCGCCGAATCCAGTCGAACTCCTTTTCGATGTTGTCATGCACGTTGTCGCCCATGTTGGAGAGGATCGCGGTCAGCAGGCCTTTCTGCTTGAGCTTCCTCTGCCACGCCAGCATGACCGGGTTCTGGGTGGTCCACATGCGGGCGTCCCAGCGGTTGAGCTTCTTCACTGTCCCGCTGGGCAGCTTCAGGCCCGCCTCCTTAATGAATTTCTGCCAGAAGGCCAATCCGGTCAGCTTCCCCTCGTCGTAGGCATGGCGGTTGGCCCAATAGAGCGGCTCGAAACGCTCTTGCGGCAGCCCGGTGATGCGCAGCAGGTTTGCGAGCGCCTCCGGCTCCTGCGGGCCAGTTAGCACCATTCCATAGTCGAAGACCACCGCGCGCAGAGTCAATGTTTCTCCCCGGCTCCCATGTATTGTGGAAAAAGGCGCCATGTCTATTGTGCCTCAGCAAAATGCGGACGTTGAGCAAAGTGCGGAGACGGATTGAGAGGAATGACGAATGCGTTTTTCGCGGCGGACCGGATGGAACACGGAGGAGAGCGCGCTGGCGCGGGCTTTCCGCCTGCGCGACGCAGCCGGATTGCCGATTGCGGACCTGACAGCGTCAAACCCCACCCGCTGCGGGTTTGCTTATCCTGCCAATCTGCTGCAGGCGCTGGCCCATCCTCGAGCGCTGGATTACGACCCGCAGCCAAAGGGCAGCCTGCGCGCACGGGAAGCAGTCTGTGCCTACTATACGGATCGCGGAGCACTGGTACGGCCGGAGCAGGTTGTGCTCACCACCAGCACCAGCGAGGCGTACAGCTACCTCTTCAGGCTGCTCTGCGATTCAGGGAGCGAGATTCTGGCCGCCCAGCCGGGCTATCCGCTCTTCGATTTCCTGGCTGTTCTGGACGACGTGGAACTGAGAGCAGCCCCGCTGGTCTACGATCATGGCTGGCAGATCGATCCTGAGGGTTTTCGCCGCGCCATCACCCCGGCTACCCGCGCAATCGTGATCGTGCATCCGAACAACCCTACCGGGCATTTCACCAAGCCATGGGAGGCCGCGGAACTGGCGCAGTTGTGCCGGGAGTTCGACCTGTCGCTCATTGTGGACGAGGTCTTTCTCGATTACGGATTTGCGGGAGGGGAGAGCAGTTTCGCGGTTGGGATTGATGGGGTTCCGGTTTTTGTGGTTAGCGGTTTGAGCAAGATTGCCGGGCTGCCGCAGATGAAGACCGCCTGGATTGTGGCTACGGGTCCGGAGGCTCCGCAGGCGCTCGACCGGCTGGAAGTCATCGCAGACACCTTTCTATCGATGAATGCACCGGTGCAATCTGCGTTGCCCGATTGGCTGCATGGGCGGGCGGCGATTCAGGACCAGATCCGTGAGCGGGTAGCGGCAAATCTTGTCGAGTTGGATATGCAGTTGGTCCAGGTCGCGGAGATCCGCAGGTTGGAGACCGAAGGCGGCTGGTATGCCGTGCTGCGAATACCGGCTCTCGAACTCGACGAACCGACCGTACTGGCGCTGCTTGAGCACGGCGTCTGGGTGCAGCCGGGGTACTTCTTCGGAATGGCGGAGTCCGGGTGGCTGGTAGTGAGCTTGCTGGCGCCAGTACTCGAATTCAGAACGGGAGTAACCGGGTTGGTTAACTATTTTCAAACGCATCAAGGTGGTAATAGTACTCGATCTTAACGTCAAGTCAGACTTGAAGTATTTCACTGCATATCATTGACAAAACTAAATAACTATTCCATGCGATTACGAAATTTACTTGTTGCGGAGAAAGGGATTCTTCCTCCGCTCGACACCGATGGTGGTCGCCGGACCATGGCCGGGAAGTACCTTAGTTTCGTCGGGCAGCCCAAGCAGGCGGGTTTGAATCGAGTCGATGATCTGGCCGTAGTTGCCGCCCGGCAGGTCAGTTCGCCCGATGCTGCCGGCGAACAGCGTATCCCCGGCAACCAGCAGCTTGAGCGGAGCAAAATGCAGGCACACCGAGCCCTGGGTGTGGCCCGGGGTATGGATAACCTGCGCCGGGAGCGAGGCAAGTCCAACGATCTCGCCGTCCGCGAGCGATTCATCGGGCGGTGCCGTCTCCGGCATTGCGATGCCCAGCCAGCCTGCTTGCTCTTCCATGATTTCGATCTGTGGCAGGTCGTTTTGATTGAACAGGATGGGCGCGCCGGTAAGCCGTTTCAGCTTGAGCGCGCCGCCGACGTGGTCAATGTGGGCATGAGTGACAAGAATCTGCTTCAGCTTGAGGCCGAGTTCAACCAGGCGGCGCTGGATGCGGCCGATCTCGTCGCCAGGATCGATGACGATAGCCTCGCCGGCCTGCTCGTCGCCCAGGATGGTGCAGTTGCATTGCAGCGGGCCGACGGGGAACGTCTCAATGATCATGCTCCCATTCTAAGGCGGACACCTGCAACGGCGACCGCCAGTTTACGGAAGGTGACGGCGTAGAACTTGCCTTCCTTGAGCATCTCGACGTGGATGTCTTCCATTTCCGGCGGCACCAGGTCGACGGGCACTGTGACAGCCTGCTTGCGGTCCCCGTAAAAGCTGCTCGTATAGGGGATCTTTTCATAGGTGCTCTTCACGTACTCTTCCGTCTCGTCTTCGATCATCAGAAGGCTGCCCGGCTTGGCCACGCGAATCATCTCGCGAATCGCCTTCGCCCGGTCGCTGAAGAAATTGAAGGCTCCGGCGGTAAACACGACGTCGAAGCTCGAGTCGGCAAAGGGAAGGCACTCGGCATTGCCCAGGTAAAGGTCGGCGTCCATTCCCCAGCGGCGCATATTGACTTGGCAGTTGGCAAGCATCTCGGCGGAGAGATCGAGGCCGGATAGCTTGACTCCGCGAGGCAGGTACTTGAAGTTCAGCCCGGTGCCAACCGAGGTCTCCAGAACCGAGTCGCCCGGTTTCACGTCGAGAAGGTCCATGTAGTTGGCAAAGTAGGAGTCCCGTTCCAAGCCGCGGAGTGCGGTGGCCACGCGCTGGGTGTCGTCGTAGAATCCGCCGATCGTCTCATAGAGATGGTTATACTTGCCGTTGTCGCCGGTGAGGTCGTCGGGACCAAGGAAGTTCGGGATTCCGTTGCGAATGGGGAATCGCTCGCCGGAACCGCTGACGAGTGATTCCCGGCCATGCTCCGTGACTACGCGCAGAGGGGAGCCGGTGGAGGGACTTCGCAAAAGAGCCGCTGCTTCTGGTTTTTCTGCCCAAGGGCGCTGCTTCCCGGGATGAAGGACGGCCCAGACCGTCAGCGCGGCTGCCGCGGCAACGCATGTCCACGCAAAAACGGATGCGGTGAGCATCGGAACTGCGGTGGATGGCCGAAAGAGCTCGAAACCAAGCGCAACAGCGGAGATTATGGCAAAGATGCCGGCGCCGAAGGCGACTTTGGAGCGCTCGAACTCGTTGTTCCATATCCACAAGACAACTGTGGCGAACCAGAAGACGAAGAATGTGTGGATTCCGGTTCCGGGCGCGGCCCCTGTATGCAAGGACGGCTGGATCAGGATGTGGTTGATTGCGGCCGCGAGGGGCAGCGGAAGCGTGGAGAGCAGCCCCGGCAGGCGGAGACTGATGAGGCGATGAAAAGTGTAGGGCAGAACGCCGAGCACGGCTGCGAGCAGCGTCCAGACCAGATATTTCAGCGCCGGCGCCGGACCGGTGAGCGGAAAGCTGCGCCAGCCCATGAGCAGGGCAGGGATGAAGGCTAAGGCCAGCATCCAGACGAATCCGCGGCGTATCTTTTGCGTGCCAACGAACCATACGCCGAGGATGGGGCCGGTCCAGTTGCCAATGGGATTAAAGAAGAAGCCGACAATGAAAAGGCTGGTGACAAACCATGCGATGATCTGCGCCGAGCGGTTGGAGCGAATTTCGGTAGGCATCTTGCGGGTCACTTTCTGGTGCGTGGGAGATATGGATTGCACCGGTTACGGACATTTCCAGATTCAGTTCACAGCAGCCCTGCGTGGGCTTGGTCTGCGGCAGAGGGTTGAGGGGCCAAGAAATCTGCCTCGGCGGCGGTAAGCATGGCCAGCGCAGACTCGCTCCACTCCAGTGCTGAGCGAAGCTGGGCTAGCCCAAATTTGAGCGTGAGCATCCAGAACCGAAATCCGGGATGGTGCGAGTTGTACGCCTGGGCCAGGGATTCCAGTTGGAGCAAAGTCGCGAGCATGTTGCGGTTCTTCTCCTGGAAGTTGCGAATGTGCGCTATCGAAACACCGGGAGCAGCCTCCACGCCAAAGAACAGCTTGAGGAGGAATTCGTCACGGGGCGGGTCGTCGCGGTAGGGAACGGCGAGCCATTCCTGCAAAGCGCTTCTCCCGGCGTCGGTAATGGAGTATTCCTGGCGCTTGGTCCGGGCCTGGGAGGCTGACTTGCTCGGGACGATCAGGCCGTCCCCTGCCAGGCGCTTGAGGGTGGGGTAGATCTGGCCGTAGCTCTCGCCCCAGAAAAATCCGACACTCTGCTGGATCGTCTTGCGGATCTCGTATCCCGACTGGTCGTCGTGGATGGCGAGGATGCCTAGGATGACATAGGCTGTCTGGCTGAGATTCATATAGCTGCAAGATATATCTTCTAGATATATATGTCAACAGAAATCTCAAGTATAAACAAGAATCTTGAGCAATTTCTCGGACAAGAAGAAAAGGCAGACCGCATGGCCTGCCCTTCCATGATCGGAAACCTGGAACTGCGAGGTTATTTACCCGGCTTGGCGGGCGCGGAGATGGGCGCGGCCTTGGTTCCGTGCAGGACGGAATGGGAAGCGGTGGAGCGGTCGTAGAGGATGGTCAGGCTGATCGACGTGACCATGAAGAGGACCGCGGACCAGGTGGTGAGCCGGGTGAGCACGTTGGCCGCTGCGCGGGGGCCGAAGGCGGTCTGCGAACCCTGGCCGCCGAAAGCGCCGGCGAGGTCGGCCGAGCGGCCCTGCTGGAGGAGAACCACTCCGATGAGGAACAGGCACACGAGCACATGGATCACGACGACGAAGTAAAGAAGAATCTGCATTTCGAGAGCTGCTTTCCGACCCTTGCCCGGTTGAACCGGAGCAGTGTCTGGTGCGGAGGAGGGGACTTGAACCCCTATGCCTTGTGGGCGCCAGCACCTCAAGCTGGTGCGTCTGCCAATTTCGCCACCTCCGCTTGAGGTGAACTCATCGAGTATACCAAAGGACGAGTGGGATGAGGAAGGCTGTAAGGGTGCGCTCCTGGTTCGCGGCACCGGCTCAATGCGCGGGCTGGGGCTTGGCGGCCATCTTCGCGCGCAGGCTCTTCTCGGCGTCAGCGGACCAGTATTTGCAGTCGAGTCGGATGAAGACGGAGGTGTAGGGAACCGTCATGTTGGTTTTCAGCACCAGGACGTTGAAGTGTTTGGATGCATCTTCAATATTGGCGATCACGCGGTCGTGGGGCAGGGACTCAAAAGGATAGCTGCGGAGCAGGTCGTTGATCTCCGTACGGTAAGCGGATACGCCCGGCGCGTTTTCCTCGGCAATGAAAGGCAATTCGGCATCCATGGTGATGACCGGGCGCACGTGAATTGACCTGTCGATTGCGCTCAGAACGTGGTGAAGAACTTCAAGCTGGCCGGCGCCGGTTTCGATGGTCTCGATGCCCGTCGCCGATTGCAGCGGATAGGCCGAGTCGACGACCAGAATCCAGTTGCGATGGCCAAGCAGGGGCATGGACTCGTTGACGACATCCCGCCATCCAGTTGCAGCGGGCGCGGCGGCGGTTTGCGCGGAAAGGCCGGCGGCGGACGCAAGCAGGAGGCTAAAGACAAGGAGCGCGTTGCGCATGAGATGGGTCCTCGCAAGATCTGGGTGCTGAGCATGCACCGCTTCGCATCCCGACAAAAACATTACACGATTTGAGAAGTTGACGCGCTAAGGCGTGAATCCGTTCAGGCCGCAAGCGGAGCGAATTGGAGAGGGCGAATCGATGGCCGGCAAGAAATCTCGCGGTGTGTCGGCTCAGAGACCGATGAGGCGCTGCATCCAGGCGGCGAGGGCCTGCTGGTCTGCTGATCCAGCTGCCTGCGCGGCGTGGACGTTGACGCGCTCCTGAGGGTCGCGATTCTGGCTGATCTTGAATTTCCCTTCGATGCGCGAGATGGGGATGCGGAAGCCGACGATGCCGGCCAGCATGGTGCGGCGGAATCCGTAAGGCATCGCACGCCATTGCTCGGCAAAGGCGGGTTCGTTTTGCTGGATCAGCCCGGCGAGGAGTGCGTCCTTGCCGGCTTCGTCTTCGACCAGCGAAAGCGTGCCGTAGGCGTGGATGGCAATGTAGTTCCATGTGGGAACGGAGAGCGGGTCCGTGTAAGAGGTGGGCGAGACGTAGCTGTGCGGGCCAGGGAAGACGATCAGGGTTTCGCGGCCGGCGAGCGCCTGCCAGTGGCGATTGGCCTTGGCGAAGTGGCCTTCGATGAGGCCGTGTTCGCCTTCGTCTTTGACGACCAGCGGGAGATGGGTGGCTGTCAGTGGGACCGGAGATTCCGGGCTAGATTGCGGTCCGAAAAGGATGGCGAAGGAATAGGCCTGCATGGCTTCGATGAGGATCGATCGGTCAGTGACCTGATTGAATTTGGGGCTGTACATTGGGCTCCTGGAGAACCGGGGCAGTTACGATTGCGTAATTCAACCTTAACGGTCGGGCAAGGGGACTGCAAAATCCTGGCGGCTTGAAATTCCGACGGCGCTGCTGGAAGCCGGAACGCGGACATTGGCACGCGCAGGATTGATGCGTCTGAGGATGAAAATGAAGTTGATGGAGACACCGCGAATGGAAGAGTTGGAGGAGGTGCAGCCGAAGCAGCGAGGGATTTGGCCTGCGCTGGGGCTTCTTTTTCTAGCGCCGCTGGTGGCCGAGTTCCTGCTCGGAAACCTGCCCCTCAGGCTGTTGCCGGCGCTAATTGTGCTGGCTCCGCTATACGGGGGCGGGGCATTGCTTATCCGCGAGCTCGTGAGAAGAACCGGGCGTGGATGGCCGAGCATCGTGCTGCTGGGGATGGCCTACGCGATTTTTGAAGAAGCATTCACGACACAGTCGCTCTTCAACCCCAACTATTTGAAAATGAATCTTGGCTTGCTGACGCCTGCATTCATTCCATGGCTGGGGATCGGCGCCTGGTGGACGCTATGGATGTTTATGGTCCATTCGCTCTGGAGTATCTCGACGCCGATTGCATTGGTTGAAGCCTGCGTGCCCGACCGGGCCCGGACGCCCTGGCTGGGGCGCAGGGGGCTGGAGGTTGTCGCGCTGTTGTTCTTGCTTGGGGCAATCGCGTCAACGGCGATCGGCTATAAGCAGGACCATTATATGGCGTCAATTAAGCAATTTGTAGGTGCGGGGTTAGTGATTGTTGCGCTGGCAACATTGGCTTTTGTGATTGCGCCACGGCGCGGATATGCCGCTCACGGAACTGCGCCGTCGCCGTGGCTGGTTGGTTCGGTGGCGTTGCTGTTTGGCTCTGGCGCTCTTTTTGTTCCCATGGGTTGGGGGTGGGGAGCGGTGGCCGCTCTGCTCGGGCTTGACGCTCTAATGCTGCTGATGGTAACCGTCTGGTCGCGGAAGGACGCCTGGGGACTGAAGCATCAGCTCGCGCTTGGCGCCGGAGCGGCTTTTGCGTATGGATGGCACGCGTTTCTCCAGCACCCCGCAGTGGGGAATGTGGACCCTGCCGTGCGGGTTGGAAACGCGATCTTTCTTACAGGTGCATTTGTGCTGGTCTGGTTTGCGGCGCGGCGCAACGCGTCCAAGCCGGGGAGCGCCCTGTAGCGATTCCGAAGTCGAGCTTCTCCAGCGTCACAAATCGGCTATTGTATCCGCTCGAAGCGAAAGCCGGCTTCGCGCAGTGCGTGGCTGATGGCGGTGATGTGGGTTGCGCCGCGGGTTTCGATGGTCACGTCGATTACGGTTTCGCCGAGGCTGACGCCGTAGTAGGCGCGGTTGTGCACAGTCTCGACAATGTTGGCGCGCTCGCGGGCGAGAATCTGCGTGAGCTGGAGCAAGGCGCCGGGACGGTCTTGCAGGTAGACGCGCATGCGCAGCAGGCGGCCGTCCTTTACCAGGCCGCGCTCGATGATCTTGGCCAGCAAAGTTACGTCGATGTTGCCTCCGCAGACAAGAACGACAGTACGCCGATGGCGCAGGTTGGTCTTGGACTGGACGACGGCGGCCAATGCAGCTGCGCCTGCGCCTTCGGCGAGGGTTTTCTCCTGCTCGAGAAGAAGCAGAATCGCGCTGGCAATTTCTTCGTCGTCGACGGTGACGATCTCGTCGACGTAGCGGGAGACGAGGGGGAGCGCCAGATCGCCCGCGCGGCGCACAGCGATTCCGTCGGCGATGGTGGCTTCGGCTGAGATGGTGACGGGATGACCGGCCTCGCGGGCGCGGAGCATGGACGGCAGTTTTTCCGGCTCGACTCCGATGACGCGGATTTTGGGGTTGGTCTCCTTGAGGGCGCAGGCCACACCGGCGATAAGCCCGCCACCGCCGATGGGAACCACGACCGCTTCGATGTCCGGCACCTGCTCCAGCAATTCGAGGCCGATGGTGCCCTGGCCGGAGATGACTTCCGGATCGTCGAAGGGATGGATGAAGGCGCGGCCTTCTTCCACGCGGCGGCGCAGC
>Ga0302319_10002226_pt1 | contig 42377 bp, 42 predicted proteins | sample Bog_T0_2_FD_203319 | JGI IMG/M metagenome (GOLD analysis project Ga0302319, IMG submission 203319) | Peat permafrost microbial communities from Stordalen Mire near Abisko, Sweden - Bog_T0_2 | ecosystem: Environmental > Terrestrial > Soil > Wetlands > Peat | place: Sweden: Abisko, Stordalen Mire...
GCGAGGACCCCGCAAGCCGTCACTACAACCAGCCGATCAGGCTCGACCGGGGGTGCGGCGGCGACCCGCTGCGGCGCGACGACCACCTCTACGATTTCATCGTCGAGATCGATCACAACAGCTCCCCTCCCGTCAGGAGCCGCGGCAGCGGGGTGTTCCTGCATCTGGCGCGCGGCAATTTCGGGCCGACCGCGGGATGCGTTTCGATGACGAAATCGGCGATGCTGCGGCTATTGGCCCGGCTCGGACCGGACACCAGGATCGTGATTGGCTGAACGGCTTTCAGGGAGGGCAGCAACAATGCTCGATGAAGATCAGATCACGGCGGCGTCACGTACCCTGCTCGGGCACTGGCAGGCCGGCACCAAGCTCGACAACCTCGAAGCCTCGCTGCGGCCGCGCGACCGCACCGAGGCCTACGCGATCCAGGCGAGAATCGCGGATCATTCGAACGCTGAGCTGTTCGGCTGGAAAATCGCGGCCACCAGCGAGGCCGGCCAGAAGCACATCAATGTCGATGGCCCGATGGCCGGGCGGATCCTGCCCGACACCGTCATCGCCAACGGCGGTACGGCCTCGATGGCCGGCAATGAAATGCGCGTCGCCGAGCCCGAATTCGCCTTTCGCATGGCTGCCGACCTGCCGCCGCGGCCGCAGGCCTACACCGTGCGAGAGGTTCTCGATGCGGTCGGCACGCTGCATCCGGCGATCGAGATTCCTGATTCGAGGTTTGCGGATTTCGTCAGCGCGGGGCCTGCGCAAATCATCGCGGACAACGCCTGCGCCCATCTGTTCGTGCTCGGCGCGCCGACCTCCTCGAACTGGCGCGAGCTCGATCTGGTCGAGCAAAGGCCACTCATTACGCTGCGCGGAAAACGATACATCGGCCACGGCAGGAATGTGCTCGGCGATCCCAGGATCGCGCTGGCCTGGCTCGCCAACGAGCTGCGGCAGCTCGGCATCACGCTGAAAGCGGGCGAGGTGGTGACGACCGGCACCTGCCATCCGCCACTGCCGATCCAGTCGGGCGATCTTATTCGAGGCCGATTTCGGGGTACTGGGCAGGGTATCGGTCGGATTCGAGTAGATCGGGGGTTTTCGCGCCGGCCCCGTCCGCGAGGAGACGTCGGGGGCGTTCCGGCTTTCGCCGGAACGGTGAATTGAATTTCTACCGGTGCCCGAAAATCGCCGAGCCGACGCGAACATGCGTGGCACCGAACTGGATCGCGATGGCGAAGTCGGCGCTCATGCCCATCGACAGCTTCGTCAGACCGTTGCGCGCGGCGATCTTGGCGGTCAGCGCGAAATGCGGCCCCGGCGCGTCGTTGACGGGCGGAATGCACATCAGGCCGGAAATCCGCAAACCATATTTGTCGCGGCAGCCGGCAATGAAGGCGTCGGCGTCGGCCGGCGCCACGCCGGCCTTCTGCGGCTCCTCGCCGGTATTGAGCTGGACGAACAATTCCAGCGTGCGTTTCTGAGAATCGATTTCCTTGGCTAACGCTTCGCAAATACTCGGACGGTCGACCGAATGAATGGCGTCGAACAGGGCCACGGCCTCCCTTGCCTTGTTGGATTGCAACGGCCCGATCAGGTGCAGGGCGATGCCAGGATAGGCCGAAATCAATGCTGGCCACTTCGCCTTGGCTTCCTGCACGCGATTCTCGCCGAAAACGCGCTGTCCGGCAGCGATTACGGGCACGATCGCCTCGGCCTCGAAAGTTTTGGACACCGCAATCAGCGTTACCGAGGCGCGCTCGCGGCGCGCCTCCTTGCAGGCGCGCACGATCTGATACTCCACATCCGCGAGCCCGTTTGGTGAATGCGCGGTTACCGGCGAAGGATTTTCGGATGCCATGTCGTACTGTCGCTCGTAAATTTACGGGGTAATTCGAATTTTACCGAGTTCGGGAAAGGGTTTTTGAACCCTTCCCTCTACCCTCGCGTATGGGGTCGGGGGACGAAGATGTCACACGTCAGTTTCAACCGCAAAAGAGCCAAACTCAAGCAGGTTCTCGGAATCCGAGCGCGACTTGTATTGCTGGCGCTGATTCTGGTGGCGCCGCTGATGCTGGAACGCGCCCGTTCGCTCGAGGACGCCCGCAGCAAGCAGATCGCGGCGGCCTCCGCGGAATTCGCCAATCTCGCGCAGCACAGTGCCGACGCGCAGCGCGAGGTCATCTCGTCGGTCGAGACCGTATTGAAATCGGCGGCCTATATCCGCGCCGCCGCGGGCGGTATCGGCCGCAGTTGCGACATCCTGCGCGCCAGCCTGCCGGCCAACCTGCCCTGGATCCGTACCCTGCTGATCGTCGGCAAGGACGGCCGCGTCCAGTGTTCCACTAACAACATCTACGTCGGCCTCGATCTCAGCGACCGCAGCTATCTCAAGAAGGCCCGCGAGACGCGTGCCCTTGTGTTCAGCGACTATCTGTTCGCCAGGGTTGTCAACAAGCCGGTCGTGATGGCGGCCTATCCGGTATCCGCCATCAGTGACGACGCGGATTCGGTCGTTCTCGCCGGCGTCAGTCTCGACTGGATGTCGAAGATCATGACCAATCTCGGCGGCCGTCCCGGCATCACGGCCGCCCTCGTCGACAGCACCGGAACCGTGCTGGCGGCGCCGCCGGACGAGGCCGGCACGATCGGCCATCCACTGGATTCCATACCGCTGCTACCAAACATAGCCGAAGAGGCGATCGGTTCGGACGCGCCGCAAGGCTCGCTTTCGTTAGTCGCCGCCGATGGCTCGCGGCGGGCGATCAGTTTTGTCCGCATTGACGGCACCCAGTCGCGCCTGATCGTCAGCATCGACGAGGACCGGATCGCCGCCGCCATCAATCGCGATATCCGCACCGCCTACCTGCAGCTCGGCTTCGTCTGCCTGTTCGTCCTGCTCGGCGCGCTGATTGCCGCGGAGAAGCTGATCATTCAGCCGATCGGCATGATCACGTCGATGGCGAAGCGCTTCGGCGAGGGCGACTGGTCGGCACGCGCGGCATGCAAGGCGCTGCCGTCGGAATTCGTACCGCTGGCGCGCGCCTTCAACGCGATGGCGGCACAGCTCAGCCAGCGCGAGCGGGAACTGCTCGCCAGCAACGACCGGCTGACCGTGATCGCATCGATCGACATGCTGTCGGGGCTCGCCAACCGGCGGGGCTTCCAGAGCCGTCTCGACTTCGAATGGATGAAGGCCCAGCAATATGACAGCCAATTGTCGCTGCTGATGATCGACGTCGATCACTTCAAGCTGTTCAACGACACCTACGGCCATCCCGAAGGCGACGCTTGCCTGACCCGGCTCGGCGAAACCCTTTCCGGAATCGCCGCCGAAACCATGGGCTTTGCCGGGCGCTACGGCGGCGAGGAGTTCTGCCTGCTGATGCCGAACACCGATCAAGCCCGCGCGATGGAGATCGGCGAGATGGTCCGCGCCGCGGTCGAGGGCCTGGCGATGCCGCACGCGACTTCCAGCTATCAGACCATCACCGTCAGCGTCGGCGTCGCCTGCACGCGGCCGAACAATACCCAGCAACCGGGCGATCTGATCGAGGCGGCGGACGCCGCGCTCTATGCCGCCAAACACCGCGGCCGCAACGCCGTGGTGGAACACGCCTTCGTGCGCCTGACCGACGGCGGGATGCAGCTCGCCGGCTGAACCCTACCGCGGTTGGCGCGCGCCTGGAGCGATCCGAGCTCGATTTTCCGCTATCTCCCGGCAGGCCGCGCGGACCGCCAGGGCCGTTGACCCCAAAGCTGCTTTTATGGCCTAGTCCGCCGTCCGGAAGACGGCCCCGAATCCATCGAAAAGCACTGCAATTCCATGACCTCCGAACGCTACAACGCACGCGAATCCGAGCCGCGCTGGCAACACCAGTGGGACGAAAAGGCGATCTTCGCCTCCAAAAACGACGATTCCAGGCCAAAATACTACGTGCTGGAGATGTTCCCCTACCCCTCCGGGCGCATCCATATCGGGCATGTCCGCAATTATACGCTGGGCGACGTGCTGGCGCGCTTCATGCGCGCCAGGGGATTCAACGTGCTGCACCCGATGGGCTGGGATGCGTTCGGACTGCCGGCGGAGAACGCCGCGATCGAACGCAAGGTCGCGCCGAAGGCGTGGACCTACGACAACATCGCCGCGATGAAGAAGCAGCTGCGCTCGATCGGGCTGTCGCTGGACTGGTCCCGCGAGTTCGCGACCTGCGACCCTGGCTACTACAAGCACCAGCAGAAGATGTTCAACGACTTCCTGCGCGCCGGCCTCGCCGAGCGCGAGAAGCGCAAGATCAACTGGGATCCCGTCGACATGACCGTGCTCGCCAACGAGCAGGTGATCGACGGCCGCGGCTGGCGCTCCGGCGCCGTCGTCGAGCAGCGCGAGATGAATCAGTGGGTGTTCAAGATCACCCGGTATTCGCAGGAATTGCTGGACGCACTCGATACGCTGGACCGCTGGCCCGACAAGGTGCGGCTGATGCAGCGCAACTGGATCGGCCGCTCCGAAGGCCTGCTGGTGCGCTTTGCGCTCGATCCGGCGACGACGCCTGACGGCGAGGCCGAGCTGAAGATTTTCACCACCCGGCCCGACACCCTGTTCGGCGCCAAATTCATGGCGATCGCCGCCGATCATCCTCTGGCGCAGGCGGCGGCTGTCAAGAATCCGAAGCTGGCCGAGTTCATCGCCGAGACCAAGCGCATCGGCACCGCGCAGGAGATCATCGACACCGCCGAGAAACAGGGCTTCGATACCGGCATCCGGGCTATTCATCCGTTCGACCCGACCTGGAAGCTGCCGGTCTACGTGGCGAATTTCGTGCTGATGGAATATGGCACCGGCGCGATCTTCGGCTGTCCCGCGCACGACCAGCGCGACCTCGACTTCGTCAACAAATACGGTCTCGGCAACATCCCGGTGGTGTGCCCCGAAGGCCAGGACCCGAAGACCTTCGTCATCACCGATACCGCCTATGACGGCGACGGCCGCATGATCAATTCGCGCTTCCTCGATGGGCTCACCATCGAGAAAGCCAAGGATGACGTGGCAAAACGCCTGGAATCCGAGGTCCGCGGCAATGCGCCGGTCGGCGAGCGCCAGGTCAATTTCCGCCTGCGCGACTGGGGCATTTCGCGGCAGCGCTATTGGGGCTGCCCGATCCCGGTGATCCACTGCCCGACCTGCGACGTGGTGCCGGTGCCCGACCAGGACCTGCCCGTGGTGCTGCCGGAGGACGTCTCCTTCGACAAGCCCGGCAACGCGCTCGACCATCACCCGACCTGGAAGCACGTCGCCTGCCCGCAATGCGGCGGCAAGGCGCAACGCGAAACCGACACCATGGACACCTTCGTCGATTCGTCCTGGTACTTCGCCCGCTTTACCGATCCCTGGAACGAGAACGCGCCGACCACGCGCGGCGTCGTGGACCGGCTGATGCCGGTCGATCAGTATATCGGCGGCGTCGAGCACGCGATCCTGCATCTGCTGTATAGCCGCTTCTTCATCCGCGCCATGAAGGCCACCGGCCATATCGGAATGGACGAACCCTTCGCCGGCATGTTCACCCAGGGCATGGTGGTGCATGAGACCTACCAGAAGGCCGACGGCTCCTATGTCACGCCGGCCGAGGTCAGGATCGAGGTCGGCGGCAGCGGCAAGCGGGCCGTGCTGCTGACGACGGGCGAAGACATCTCGATCGGCGCGATCGAGAAGATGTCGAAGTCGAAAAAGAACACCGTCGATCCCGACGACATCATCGCGACTTATGGCGCCGACGTGGCGCGCTGGTTCATGCTGTCGGATTCGCCGCCCGACCGCGACGTGATCTGGAGCGACGAGCGGGTGCAGGGCGCCTCGCGCTTCGTGCAGCGGCTATGGCGGCTGGTCAACGAGTCCGCCGAGATCGCCAAAACGGCCCCGGCGGCGCGGCCGCCGGCATTTGGCGCCGACGCACTGGCGCTGCGCAAGGCGGCGCACAGCGCGCTCGACAAGGTCTCCACCGGCATCGAAAAGCTGCATTTCAACGTCTGCCTCGCCTATATCCGGGAATTTTCCAACGCGATCGCCGAGGTGCTGGCGCGCGAGGGGCAGTTGTCGTCCGACCTGTCATCGGACTTGGGCTGGGCGGTCGGCGAGGCCGCCATCATCCTGGTGCAGTTGTTTGCCCCGATGATGCCGCATCTGGCCGAGGAGTGCTGGCAGGTGCTGGGGCAATCCGGCCTGGTTTCCGAGGCCGATTGGCCCAAAATCGAACGCGATTTGCTGGTTGAAGACACGGTGACGCTGGTGGTTCAGGTCAACGGCAAAAAGCGCGGCGAGGTCACACTGGCCAGCAATGCCCAGAATCCGGAAATTGAGGCTGCCGCTCTGGCGCTCGATGCGGTAAAACAGGCCTTGGATGGCAACGCCGTCCGCAAGGTGATCATAGTTCCCAAGAGGATCGTGAATGTCGTTGGCTAGGATTCGCATCGCCGCCCGGCTTCTCGTCGTCGCCGCCCTGGCGGCGCTGACTGCCGGCTGCTTCCAGCCGATGTATGCCGAACATACCGACGGCACCCCCGGCCTGCGCGACAAGCTGCTGGGCGTCGAACTGCCGCCGATCGACAAGGCCAATGCCTCGCGCGAGGCGAGGGTCGGTGTGGAAATCCGCAACGCGCTGGCGTTCAAGCTCTACGGCGACGCCACCGGCACATCGCCCACCCACCGGCTGGTGATCCGCTTCAACGCCAGCCGCTCGTCGCTGATGGTTGATACCGGCACCGGGCTGCCCACCAGCGAGAATTACGGCATCGACGCGCAATACAATCTGATCGAAATCGCAACGAACAAGTCGGTCATGACCGGATCAACGTTCTCCCGCGTGTCCTACGACATCCCCGGCACCTACCAGCGCTTCGCCCGCGCCCGCGCCTTCCGCGACGCCGAGGATCGCGCGGCCAAGGAAATCGCCGACCATATCCAGACCCGGCTGGCGTCGTTCTTCGTGGCGGGGACCTGACCTGTCCGTCGTTCCGGGGCGATGCGAAGCATCGAACCAGGATGTGCAATGCACATCTGAGGTCTGGTCCTTCGGGCCATCGCGGAATGACGACCACTGAACCCGAGAAAGACTAATCGTGGTCGCGCTTCGCGGAAAAGAGATCGACGCGTTTCTCGCCCGCCCCGATCCGGGCCGTCCGATCATCCTGCTCTATGGTCCCGATGCGGGACTGGTGCGCGAACGCGCCGATGCGCTGCTGGCGTCCGCCGTCGACGATCCCAGCGATCCGTTTTCCCTGGTCAAGCTGGACGGCGACGAGCTATCCGCCGAGCCGTCGCGGCTGGTCGACGAGGCCATGACGATCCCGCTGTTCGGCGGCCGCCGCGCGATCCGCGTCCGCGCCGGCTCCCGCAGTTTCGCCAGCGGCATCGACACGCTCGCCGACAGCCCCCTGAAGGACTGCCGCATCGTGATCGAAGCCGGCGAGTTGCGCCCGGAGTCGCCGTTGCGCAAGGCCTGCGAACGCGCCAAGACCGCGGTCGCGATCTCCTGCTATGCGGACGATGCGGGCCAGCTCGCCCGGTTGATCGATTCTGAACTGAGGGCTTCCAACCTGGGCATCGCGGCCGATGCGCGCGCGACGCTGGTGTCGCTGCTCGGCGGCGACCGCCAGGCCTCGCGCAATGAGCTGAAGAAGCTGACGCTGTACGCGCACGGCCAAGGCGAGGTCACGCTGGACGACGTGATGGCGGTGGTCGCGGACGCCTCCGAGCTGAAGATCGATCCGATCGTCGACGGCGCCTTTGCCGGAAAGCCGGAGCTGGTCGAGACCGAATTCGCCAAGGCCCTGGTCGCCGGCACCTATCCCGGCATGATCATTTCCGCGGCCCAGCGGCAGGCGGCTTGGCTGCACAAATCGGCGCTGTCGGTCGCCGAGGGGACGCAGATTTCGGCGTTGCTCGACAGCGGCTTTCCGCGGCTGCACTTCTCGCGAAAGGCCAATGTCGAAATCGCGCTGCGCAATTTCAGCCCGGCCCGGCTGGTCGGGATCATCGACCAGCTCGCCACGGCAGCACTCGAAATGCGCAAGCAGGCCCCGCTGGCCGCCGCCATCGCGCAGCGCGCGCTGCTGTCGATCGCGGTGAATGCGAAGCGCCGGGGGTGAGATGCCTTCTTCCCCCTCTCCCGCTTGCGGGGGAGGGTGGGGGTGTTGACGCAATCGCGGAGACATCGAATTGGCGGAAGCAGTTCCCCCACCCGCCGCGCTTTGCGCGGCGACCTCCCCCCGCAAGCGGGAGAGGTGAAGTGAGATCCGCGATTCGTATCTAACCCTTGGTGCTCAGCCGGCGCACGACCTCGTCGAGCTGATCGAGGTCGCGGTAGCGGATGTGCACGTTGCCGCCGGGATCGCGGTGGTCGATGTTGACGCTGAGGCCGAGCGCGTCGCTGACCTGCTTCTCCAGCTCGACCGTATCGGGATCCTTGACCTTGCCGCCGCGCGCCTTCTGCGGCTTGCGCACCGGGACGCCCTCGACATGGGCCAGCGCCTCGGCCTGGCGCACATTGAGGCCTTCCTCGACGATGCGCTTGGCGCTCGCGAGCGGATCGGGCACGCCGATCAGAGCGCGGGCGTGGCCGGCCGACAACTGTCCGAGCGCAATATAGGCCTGCACCTCGGCCGGCAGCTTGGTCAGCCGCATCATGTTGGCGACGTGGCTGCGGCTCTTGCCGACGATCTTGGCGATCTCGTCCTGGGTGCGTTTGAACTCGCCTGCGAGCGCGTGATAGCCCTGCGCTTCCTCCATCGCATTGAGGTCCTCGCGCTGGACGTTTTCGATGATCGCGATCTCGAGCGCGTCGCTGTCGCTGACGTCGACCGGCACGATCGGCACCTCGTGCAGGCCCGCGATCTGCGACGCACGCCAGCGGCGCTCGCCGGCGATGATCTCGAACCGGTCCTGCGCGCCCTTCACCGGCCGCACCACGATCGGCTGGATCACGCCGTGCTGCCGGATCGAATCGGCGAGTTCGCCGAGTTCGGCATCGGCGAATTCGCGGCGCGGGTTGCGCGGATTGGGCTTGAGGAATTCGATCGGCACCTTGCGTTGCGCGCGCGGCCGATCGACATGCGCGGCCTCGCCGCCGACATCCCCTATCAGACTTGCAAGGCCGCGGCCCAGTCGCGAACGCGCTTCGTCGGCCATCGCCAGCTCCCTTGGATTCACTTAGCAGCACTCCGGAATTAGAATCTCGTCTAGGGTGGATCGTAGGGTGGGCAAAGCGAAGCGTGCCCACCAGGATATTTGTTGACGCTCGATGGTGGGCACGGCGCAAAGCGCGCCTTTGCCCACCCTACGGTTCTCGTCTCAATGCGTCCTTAGCTCGCGCTCGCGCTGGATCACTTCCGTCGCGAGCTTGAGATAGGCCTCGCTGCCGACGCATTTGAGATCGTACACCAGCACCGGCTTGCCGTAGGACGGCGCCTCGGAGATGCGCACGTTGCGCGGGATCATGGTGTTGTAGACCTTGCTGCCCATGAACTGCCGGACGTCGGCGACGACCTGGTTCGACAGGTTGTTGCGCGAGTCGAACATGGTCAGCACGATGCCGTGGATCGACAGATTGGGATTGAGCGTCGAGCGCACCTGCTCCACCGTCTGCAGCAATTGCGACAGGCCTTCCAGCGCGAAGAACTCGCACTGCAGCGGCACCAGGATCGCGTCGGAGGCGGCCATCGCATTGACGGTGAGAAGGTTGAGCGACGGCGGGCAGTCGATCAGCACATAGGTGTAGTCGGCCTCCGGCGAGACGTTGTTGTTCAGCGCGGCGATGGCGTCGCGCAGCCGGAAGGCGCGGCCGGGGGTGGATCCGAGTTCGAGCTCGAGGCCCGACAAATCCATAGTCGACGGCGCGATGTGCAGCCGCGGCACCGCGGTCGGCACCACCGATTCGCGCAAGGAGGCTTCGCCGATCAGCACGTCATAGGTCGAGCAGTTGCGGTTGCGGCGGTCGATGCCGAGCCCGGTGGAGGCGTTGCCCTGCGGATCGAGATCGACGATCAGCACGCGCTCGCCGATCGCGGCGAGCGCGGTGCCGAGATTGATCGCGGTGGTGGTCTTGCCAACGCCGCCCTTCTGGTTGGCCAGCGCCAGGATACGCGGATGGCCGGGCGCGGCTGGCGCCTTATCCTCCTGATATACTTGATCAATTACGGTCATGCGCGGGTGCCATAAGCTTTGGCGGACGAGGTGCGCCGCTCGATCCGATCGAGCTCGACGATCCAGCCGTGTCCACCGGTGCGGCTGGAATGCAGATGGGGATCAATCTTCCAATATTTAGTGGCTTCGGTCAATTCAGCCTCTACATCTTGGCCCTTGAGAAACAGGGCTTTAGCGCCCCGTCTCACCAACGGTTCCGCAAAGCCGATGAGTTCGTGTAGCGGAGCCAGCGCGCGGGCAGTGACGCAATCGACGTCGCCCGCGATTCTATCCACACTATCCCCGATATCAGCCAGGTGAACCGTGCCGGGGGAGTGCGTGACGCGGATGGCTTCCCGCAAGAACGCGGCCTTTTTGGCGTTACGCTCGATCAGGTGGACCATTGCGCCCGGGGTCTCGGCCAGCGCGCAGGCGAGCACCACGCCGGGAAAACCGCCGCCACTGCCGAAATCCACCCAGACCTTGGCAGCGGGCGCCAGGGCCAGGAGCTGCAGCGAGTCCGAGAGGTGCCGGGTCCAAAGCTGCGGCAATGTCGAGGGCGCCACAAGGTTCGTCTTGGCCTGCCATTCCCTCAGCAACTCGACATAGCAGTCCAGCCGCGCCTCTGTTTCACGTGAAACAGGCGTCAGGGCAAGCGCAGCAGCTTTGTCGGGGCTCGGAATGGGGGGCGTGATCTGCACGGTACTTTCGCCACGGATGATTTCGGACTGGATCGTCGTTCGCGGAGTCTTACTCAATGCCACAAAGCCGGCTAGCGCTTCTCGTTAGTAGGCCCTTGCTCTCGCAGATTAGGTCGCTCCTTTGGACCAGCTAACCGGTCCCCAAGGCTGTGCATCTGCCCAGGCCTTCGCATCGTCGACTGTGAGATGCTCGCCGGATTTTCCAAGGGAGCAATAATATAGAAAGCCGTCCACGGTATCCGGAACGGGTCGACTTTCGTCCCAATGGTCAGTCTCCCAGTCATAACGAGAGCTAGCCCACTTTGCTTGCTTTCTTAGAATCGAAATCGGACTTGGGACTTGCTGATCGTACAGCCACGTCCCGGTCGCCACGAGTTCTGCATTGTCGTCCATACGCCATGTTACACGCGGCACTCGCTGCGGGGAACTGGCAGATCAGCTTGGCCCGCTTTCCGCAGCCCGAAACACCATCCGTGTTTCACGTGAAACGCTCAAGCCGTCGCTACCGACGTTTTCTTCCGGGCTTCCCGGCGCAGATAGGCCGCCAGGATGCCCAATGCCGCCGGTGTCAGACCATCGAGCCGGCCCGCCTGCCCCACGGTTCGCGGCCGCGCGGCCTCTAACTTCGCACGGGCCTCGTTGGAGAGCCCGGGCACGGCGCGGTAGTCGATATCGCCGAGGATCAGCCCCTCATCCCTGCGGAAGGCATCGACATCAGCGGTTTGACGCTTGAGATAGACGTCATACTTGGCATCGATCTCGAGATGGACGGCGATGGATGGGTCAATGGCCGACAATTCCGGCCAGATGCCGCGGACTTCGGGCCAGCCGATCTCGGGATAGGCCAGTAGCTCAAAGGCCGAGCGGCGCTGGCCGTCCCTGTTGAGCGTCAGGCCATGCTTGGCGGCCTCGTTCGGGGTCACCGACAGCGATTGACTCAGGGTCTTGGCGGCATTCAAGGCCGCCATCTTGCCGGCGTGGCGTAGCGCGCGCGCGCCACCCACACAGCCGAGCGCAATTCCCTTGTCAGTCAGGCGCTGATCGGCGTTGTCGGCCCGCAAGGTCAGGCGGTATTCGGCCCGCGAGGTGAACATCCGGTATGGCTCGGTGATGCCGCGGGTAACGAGATCATCGATCATGACACCAAGATAGCCGTCGGCGCGGTCGAAGACGACGGGCTGCGACGCCCCGGCGGACAAGGCCGCGTTGAGGCCGGCAACAACTCCCTGGGCGGCGGCTTCTTCGTAGCCCGTGGTGCCATTGATCTGCCCGGCCAGGAACAGCCCGCGCAGACGCCTGGTCTGCAGGCTGGCATCGAGTTCACGGGGATCGACGTGGTCGTATTCGATCGCGTAGCCCGGACGGACCATCCGCACCCGCTCCAGACCTGGAATCGTCGCCAGGATCGCGCGCTGCACTTCTTCCGGAAGCGAGGTCGAGATACCGTTCGGATAGACGGTCGAATCGTCCAGCCCCTCCGGCTCCAGAAAGATCTGGTGGCCGTCGCGATCGCCGAAGCGGACGATCTTGTCCTCGATCGACGGGCAGTAGCGTGGACCGGAGCTCTTGATCTGTCCCGAATACATCGGCGAGCGATGCACATTGGCCCGGATCACCTCATGGGTCACCGGCGTTGTCCGGGTAATTCCGCACTGGATCTGCGGCGTGGTGATGCGGTCGGTCATCACCGAAAAAGGCTCCGGCGGATCGTCGCCGGGCTGCATCTCGACCGCGGACCAGTCGATGGTGGTGCCGTCGAGCCGCGGCGGAGTCCCGGTCTTCAGCCGCCCCAGGGTAAAGCCGGCGGCTTCGAAGGATTTTGAGAGGCCCAGCGCCGGTGCTTCGTCGACGCGGCCGGCGGGCCAGTTCTTCTCGCCGAGATGGATCAGCCCGCGCAGAAAGGTGCCGGTGGTAATGACGACGGCGCCGGCGGACAGCTCGCGGCCATCGGCCAGGCGGCTGCCGGTGACGCGACCGTTCGAGACGATCAGCGTGTCGGCCTCGCCCTCGATCACGCTGAGATTGGCGGTCTCGCGGATCGCGACCTGCATCGCCGCTGCATAGAGCTTGCGGTCGGCCTGGGCCCGCGGGCCGCGCACCGCCGGACCCTTGCGCCGGTTGAGCATGCGAAACTGGATCCCGCCGGCATCGGCGACACGGCCCATTAACCCGTCCAGCGCATCGACTTCGCGCACCAGATGACCCTTGCCGAGCCCGCCGATCGCGGGGTTGCACGACATCGCCCCGACCGTCGCAAAACGGTGGGTGACCAGCACCGTCTTCGCGCCCATGCGCGCGGCGGCGCTCGCGGCTTCGCAGCCGGCGTGACCCCCGCCGATGACGATGACGTCGCAAGATCCTTGGCAGGATTCTTGGCAAGAATCTTGGAATGAGGATTGGCCTGAAAACATCCGCGGACTTTTATCGCGGGGTGGCGAAACCCGGAAGGGGTAAGTTGGCCACGGATGCATGTTTCACGTGAAACAGCACGCGTTCCGACCCGCTAAGAGCGTTTCACGTGAAACAAAAATAAATAAAGAAATGAATCAAAGTATGAATAAAGAAATATTTATTTTCCTATACAAAATTCCCGGAAGATGACATCCAGAATGTCTTCAACGTCCACCCGGCCGAGTAGTCTTCCCAAGGCATAGGCCGCGGCCCGCAGGTCCTCCGCAGCGAGTTCCTCGCCTTGACCCACCACCGAAATGCTGCGCCGCAGCGAAGCCGCCGTCTGCTGCAGCAATTTCCGTTGCCGCTCCCGTCCGATCAACGCCCCATCGTCCGAGCCGAAATAATCTTCCGCGAACGCCACCAGCCCTGCGACCAATTCCGCGATGCCGTCGCCGCGGCTCGCCGAGATCCTGAACTCCACCAAGTCCTCCAATGTCGCGGCCGCGCGCTTGGCGCCGGAAACGTACGGCCCGGCCGGGCCGAGGTCGATCTTGTTGCGGACCCTCCACACCGGCGCGCCGCCCTGGTGCGAAATCTGGCCGTGCTGCGGATCGCTCATCCACAACACCAGGTCAGCCTCCCCGGCGCGCGCCCTCGCCCGGCGCACACCCTCCTGCTCGACCGGGTCGTCGGTCTCCCGAATCCCGGCGGTGTCGATCACCGTCACCGGATAGCCAGAAAGATCGAGCTGGACCTCGATCACATCGCGCGTGGTGCCGGCGTGCGGCGAGACGATCGCGACCTCGCGCCGCGCCAGTTGATTCATCAGCGTCGACTTGCCGACGTTCGGAGGGCCCGCGATCGCGACCACCAACCCGTCGCGCAGGCGTTCACTGCGCCCCTGCGCGGCAAGCACTTCCTCGATTTCGCCGAGCAGCGACCTTACCTTCGCCAACGCCGGCGCGATCAGCTCCGCCGACACATCGCCTTCGTCGGAGAAATCGATGCCGGCCTCGATCAGCGCCGACGCCTCGATGATTTGCGCCCGCCAGTCGCGCGCTCTGTCGCCGAGCAGCCCCTTCAACTGACGCAGCGCCTGGCGGCGTTGCCGCTCGGTATCGGCATTGATCAGGTCGTCGAGGCCCTCAGCTTCGGTGAGATCGAGTTTGCCATTTTCGAACGCGCGCCGGGTGAACTCGCCCGGCTCTGCCGCCCGCAGATCCGCCATGGCCGAGAGCGCGGCAAACAGCGCCGCCAGCACCGCGCGGCCGCCATGAACATGAAATTCCGCGACGTCCTCTCCGGTCGCGCTGGCCGGTCCCGGAAACCACAACACGACAGCATCATCGATCGGCTGGCTGTCCGCCCCCCGCAACAGCCTCCGCGTGGCCAACCGGGGCTCCGGCATCTTGCCCGCCAGCGTGGCTAGCGTGGTCGGGGCCTGCGGCCCCGATACCCGCACCACGGCGATCGCGCTCGGCGGCCGGCCCGAAGACAAGGCAAAAATGGTCTGCTCGCGCGGATGCATCGCTTATTTGTCCCCGGGCCGTTGAGAGCGCAACGAAATTTCGACTTTGCGCAGGAAGGTATCCGGCCTGGGACCATCGACGAAGGCGCTATAAATGCTGCAGCAATGCTGCAGCATTTTATTAAACTCCTGTTGCAGAAACTACTTTACGGATATCAGGTTCGGCCGCCATGCTGCGTCGCAGCAAGTTATTATTCGCCAGCCAATCCAGCGACTTAACAATCCCGCGCCGAGGCCGTGAAGGCCTATATTGCGATGCAGCATTACTGCAGCATAAGTCGCGCCCTAGCGCAGCATGAAAAAGGGCGCCCTTCCCAGGACGCCCTTTTCCAGAACCCGGCGAAATAGCTCAGGTATTCATCGACTCGAAGAATTCCGAGTTGTTCTTGGTGTTGCGGAGCTTGTCGAGCAGGAAGTCGATCGCGTCCATCGTGCCCATCGGATTGAGAATCCGGCGCAGCACGTACATTTTCTTCAACAGCTGCGGATCGGTGATCAGCTCTTCCTTGCGGGTGCCGGAGCGCGAAATGTCGATCGCCGGGAAGGTACGCTTGTCGGAGACCTTGCGATCGAGAATCAGTTCGGAATTGCCGGTGCCCTTGAACTCTTCAAAGATCACTTCGTCCATGCGGCTGCCCGTATCGACCAGCGCGGTGGCGATGATGGTCAGCGAGCCCCCTTCTTCGATGTTGCGCGCGGCGCCGAAAAAGCGCTTCGGCCGCTGCAGGGCATTGGCGTCGACGCCGCCGGTAAGCACCTTGCCGGATGACGGCACCACGGTGTTGTAGGCGCGGCCCAGGCGCGTAATCGAGTCCAGCAGGATCACGACGTCGCGGCCGTGTTCGACCAGCCGCTTGGCCTTCTCGATGACCATTTCGGCAACCTGCACGTGACGCACCGCCGGCTCGTCGAAGGTCGAAGAGACGACCTCGCCCTTCACCGAGCGCTGCATGTCCGTGACTTCCTCGGGCCGCTCGTCGATCAGCAGCACGATCAGATAGCATTCCGGATGATTGGCCGTGATCGAATGCGCGATGTTCTGCATCAGCACGGTCTTGCCGGTGCGGGGAGGCGCTACGATCAGCGCGCGCTGGCCCTTGCCGATGGGTGCGACGATGTCGATAACCCGCGCAGAAAGGTCTTTTCTGGTGGGATCTTCGAGCTCGAGCCGGAACCGCTGATCGGGAAACAACGGCGTCAGATTGTCGAAATTGACCTTGTGCTTCGACTTCTCCGGATCTTCGAAATTCAGCGTGTTGACCTTCAGCAGCGCGAAATAGCGTTCGCCTTCCTTCGGGCTGCGAATGTGGCCTTCGATGGTGTCGCCAGTACGAAGCCCGAAGCGGCGAATCTGCGACGGCGAGACGTAGATGTCGTCCGGCCCCGGCAGATAATTGGCGTCCGGCGAGCGCAGGAATCCGAATCCGTCGGAGAGAACCTCGACGACGCCTTCGCCGATGATGTCCGTCTCCTGGATCGCGAGCTGTTTGAGGATGGCGAACATCAGCTCCTGCTTGCGCATGGTGCTGGCGTTTTCGACCCCTTTTTCCTCCGCGAACGAGACGAGCTCGGCTGGCGTCTGGGCTTTGAGGTCTTGAAGTTTCATTTCCCGCATTGGGATGGTCCTGTGGAGTAGCTTGGGAGAGGGATTGCGAGGTGGCTGTTAAGAAAATGCGGACGAGGAAGAGGAAGGTCCGCAGGTCTGAGCAAGGAAAGCGCCGGAGAGGCTTCAAACCTGATGCGGCGGCCGGTTCAACGAGGAAGCCGGAACGCAACCACATCCGCCTGCGTGGGGTGGGATTTCGACAATATAGAAAATTGCCCGGCTTTCCGCAAGCCGCCGCAGCGCCTGAGATTTCGGCAGCGGCAACCTCAGAACGGCTTGACGATCACCAGGACCACGATTCCGATCATCAAAATGGTCGGTACCTCATTGATAAAACGGTAGAATTTCTCGCTTCTGACATTGCGGTCAGCGGCGAAATCCTTGACGCAGCGGGAAAAATAGCCGTGGACGCCCGACAGCAGCAGGACCAGCAAGAACTTGCCGTGGAACCAGCCCGCCGAAAACCAGTGGCCGGCCCAGGCGAGGTAGAGCCCTGCCAGCCAGGTCACGATCATCGCCGGATTGATGATCGCCTTGAACAATCGCCGTTCCATCACCTTGAACGTTTCGGACTGTTTCGATCCGGCTTCCGCCCCGCAATGATAGACGAACAGCCGCGGCAGATAGAGCATGCCCGCCATCCAGGCAATCACGGCGATTACATGCAGCGCCTTGATCCATTCGTACATCGGGGAAACTTCGATCATCCGGTATTCCGTCGCTTGATCCGAAACATGGGAACGTTAGGTCTGTTTTCGACGTTGGCAAGCAACCCCAGATCCCGACCTGAAGCGAGACATATCCTCAAAGCAGGTCTTCTCTAAACTAATAATATTAGAATCTTAGGTTTGAGTCTGAGTAGCAGTGGATTTGGCCCACGCAAAACCATCCCGCGGCTCTCCCGGCTTGTTCACATCCATCAACAATTCTTTGGAGTTCGTGCATGGTCCGAATAAGCCTATCGGGTTCAAGTGCTTGCGCTGGGTTATAAGGCGTTTATCAAGAGACAAGTCCGCCTTACCCCACTATCATCGCGACCGGCGCTTGGAGTTGTCCCTGAGGCGGGCCCTGTGAAGAAAAAGCCGGGTTATCCCTGATCGGTCCGTCCGCGACCGATTCTCTCAGGTAAGGTCCACAGGGATTCACAGGTTACACAGGGGTTCAGGTGCCCGCTACCGGCAGTTATTTTCATCTTCATCTGGTCTCTGATTCGACAGGTGAGACCCTGATCACAGTGGCGCGCGCGGTGGCCGCGCAATACGCCAATGTGACGCCGGTCGAGCACGTCTATCCCCTGGTGCGCAGCCAGAAGCAGCTCGATCGCGTGCTCGATGAAATCGAGGAGGCCCCCGGCATCGTGCTCTTCACGTTGCTGGAGAAGGATCTGGTCGCCCGGCTGGAAGCCAAGTGCCAGGAGATCAACATCCCCAGCCTGTCGATCATCGGGCCGGTGATGCAGCTGTTCCAGGCCTATCTCGGCGCCGCTACCACCGGCCGCGTCGGCGCCCAGCACACGCTGAACGCGGAATATTTCAAGCGCATCGACGCGCTGAATTACACGATGATGCATGACGACGGCCAGCATGTCGAAGGCCTCGAGGATGCCGACGTGGTTCTGGTCGGCGTCTCCCGCACCTCGAAGACGCCGACCTCGATCTATCTGGCCAACCGCGGCATCCGCACCGCCAACGTGCCGTTGGTGCCGGGCATCCCGGTGCCGCACCAGCTGGAGGCGCTGACCAAGCCCCTGGTGGTCAGCCTGCATGCGACGCCGGAGCGGCTGATTCAGGTCCGGCAGAACCGGCTGTTGAGCATCGGCGCCGGTCCCGGCAATGACGATTACATCGATCGCCAGACGGTCGCCGACGAAGTGGCGTTTGCGCGGCGGTTGAGCGCCAAGTTCAATTGGGCGCAGCTCGACGTGACGCGGCGCTCGATCGAGGAAACCGCCGCAGCGATCCTGAAACTGTTCACCGACCGGCAGCGGCAACGGCTTCCCGAATGACGCTCTGGCGTGGACCATCGCCATTGATCCTGGCCTCGCAGAGCCGCGCGCGCAAAATGCTGCTGGCCAACGCCGGCATCGATGTCGAAGCGGTCCCGGCCGACATCGACGAACGCGCCGTGCAGCAGGCTTCCAATCTCACAACGCCCGGCGAGATCGCCGCACTGCTCGCTTGCGAGAAAGCTCGCGCGGTCTCGGCGGGGCGGCCGGGCCGGTTCGTGGTTGGCGCAGATCAGACCCTGGCGCTCGGGATGCGGTTGTTCAGCAAGCCCGCCGGACGCGCCCAGGCCGCGGAGCAACTGCGCGCATTGGCCGGCCATGGCCATGAACTGCACTCCGCCGTTGCGGTAGCGCGCGACGGCGAGATAATGTTTTCGGACGTCTCGGCAGCGCGCATGTTCATGCGGCCGTTGAGCGACGCAGCGATCGCGGCCTATCTGGACCGCGCCGGCGACGCGGTGACGTCCAGCGTCGGCGCGTATCAGCTCGAAGCGCTGGGCGTGCATCTGTTCGAACGGATCGAGGGCGATCACTTCACCATCCTCGGCCTGCCCCTGCTGCAACTGCTGGCGTTCCTGCGCGGCGAGGGCCTGCTCGGCTTTTGAATCGATCTGACAAACGGCGACGTGAATGAAAATCCTTGGGCTGACCGGTTCGATCGGTATGGGCAAATCGACCACCGCAAAACTGTTCGCGGAAGCCGGTGTCCCGGTTTACGACGCCGACGCCACCGTCCACCTTCTGTACGAAGGCGAGGCCGTGCCCCTGATCGAGGCGGCGTTTCCGGGCACCACCGCGAACGGCAAGGTCGACCGTTCCCTTCTGTCGGTGCGCGTGGTGCACGATGCCGCGGCGATGAAGCGGCTGGAGGGCATCGTTCACCCGTTGTTGGGCGCCTCGCGTCAAAAATTCTTCGAGGACGCCGAGCGGTCCGGCGCGCCGGTGGCGGTGGTCGATGTTCCGCTGTTGTACGAGACCGGCGGCGAGAAGCGGGTCGATGCGGTGGTGGTGGTGACGACCTCGCCGGAAAATCAGCGCGAGCGAATCCTGGCCCGTGGCACCATGACGCACGAAGCGCTCGATGCGATCCTGGCGCGGCAGCTGCCCGACGCCGAAAAACGCAAGCGGGCGGATTTCGTGGTGGATACCTCGCACGGTCTCGACCCGGTGCGGGTCCAGATCCGCGACATTCTGGAACAGGTCGTTAAAATGCCGCAGCGGCGGACCTGATTCGCCGATCTCCGGACCAGCTCCATGCGCGAAATCGTTCTCGATACCGAAACCACTGGCCTCGATCCGCTGCGGGGCGACCGGCTGGTCGAGATCGGCTGCGTCGAGATCGTCAACCGCATGCCGACCGGCCAGGTCTTTCACCGGCACATCAATCCCGAGCGCGACATGCCGGCCGAAGCCTTCGCCGTGCACGGGCTTTCCGGTGAATTTCTCGCCGACAAGCCGCTGTTCGCCCATGTCGTCGACGAGTTCCTGGAATTCATCGCCGATGCGCCGCTGGTGATCCACAACGCCTCGTTCGACATCAGCTTCATCAACGCCGAACTCGACCGCATCAAGCGGCCGGCGATCGGTCGCGACCGGCTGGTCGATACGCTGCTGCTGGCGCGGCGCAAGCATCCCGGCGTGTCGAATCGTCTCGACGATCTCTGCTCGCGCTATGCGATCGACAACTCCCGCCGCACCAAGCACGGCGCGTTGCTGGACGCCGAGCTATTGGCCGAGGTCTATATCGATCTGATCGGGGCCCGGCAGTCGCAATTGATTCTCGCGGCCGAGACCCGCGATACCCGCTCGGGCGGCTACGGCGAAATGCCGCGGCGGCAGCGCGAGGCGCCGCTGGCGCCGCGAATCACCGATGAAGACCGCGTGGCTCATCGGGCTTTTGTCGCCACGCTGGGCGACAAGCCGATCTGGAACGAATTCTGGGGAGGCTGAGCGGCCCAGGTATTTTCCGAGCCGACGGGCTGGATCTGGGGCACGGTTTCCGTCAGGAAAATCCGTCGAATCAGGAAATCAGCTCGGCTTGCCCTGAGCAGCCTGCTCCGCGGCCTGCCGTTCCATGTTCTGGCGGTACAGACCGACGAAATCGACGGGATCCAGCATCAGCGGCGGGAAACCGCCATCGCGCACCGAGGTGGCGATGATTTCGCGCGCGAACGGAAACAACAGCCGCGGGCATTCGATCATTACCAGCGGGTGCAGGTTTTCCTTGGGCACGTTCACGATCCGGAACACCCCGGCATAGGCCAGATCGAAGCTGAACATCACCTTGCCGGCGTTTTCAGCCTTGCCTTCGACCGAAAGCGTCACTTCGTACTCGTTTTCGGCGAGATTGTTGGCGGTAACGTTGATCTGGATGTTGATCGCCGGCTGCTGCTGCTGCGGCGCCAGGGAGGCCGGGGCGTTCGGATTCTCGAACGACAGGTCCTTGGTGTACTGCGCCAGCACGTTGAGCTGGGGAGGAGCGCCCGCTTCGGGAGGTGTGCCGTTGCCGTTGGTCATGGAAATCTCTCCTGGAGCGTTTTCAAGCGAGCGGCGAGGCGGTTTTGCGTCCGAATTCGCTCGTGAGGTGCGAAAAGCCTGTATCGGGGCGAGTGGCTATCATAGCCCCGCCTCATTCCACAAGGACGACAATCGCCGGCCGCCGGTCAAGATGCAGCCCGGGAGGCGGCAAGAAGTTGCAACCGCCCGGCGCGGTCGCGCAGGGCGCCCTCTAAATTGTTGAATATGCGCGATTTCCGGGCACGCCGGGGGTTTCCCCTCGCCCCCAAAACGCGCTACAATTTGGTTCTTGGCAAACTGGCCGAAGCACCGGCTTTGGCCTATTTTCACCGGCATGCTTTGTCATGCCAAAACGCGCCATTGGCCGGGCCAAGTTTAGTGCCTACATGCTGCTGACCCGCCCCTGATATAATCTCTGTCGTTCTCGTAAGGGAACGCTCTACCGCCGGACCCGTTGCCGGCGTGAGAACCAGAAAGCGAAGCGACGTGGATATTTACACCATCATCTTCCTGGCGCTGGCCGTCTTCATCTTCCTGCGCCTGCGCAACGTGCTCGGACAGCGCACCGGAAACGAGCGGCCGCCCTACGATCGGCCGGCGCGCAACGTGGTGCAGGGGCCGCAAGACAACAATGTGGTCCCGCTGCCGGGTGCGGTAATCGACCAGGCGCCGCTGGCGCCCACGGCCGAGGTGACGCCGCCGACCGACCGCTGGAAAGATCTGGCCGAACCGGGCTCGGCGCTGGCGCGAGGGCTGGACGGCATTGCCGCGCAGGATTCCGCGTTCGATCCGCGCCACTTCCTGAGCGGCGCGCGCAGCGCCTACGAGATGATCGTGCTGGCATTCGCCAACGGCGATCGCCGTGCGCTGAAGGACCTGTTGTCGTCCGAGGTCTATGACAGCTTCGAGGCCGTGATCAAGGATCGCGAAAAACGCGAGCAGAAGACCGAAACCCGCTTCGTGTCGATCGACAAGGCCGAACTGGTCGGCGCGGAAGCCCGCGACAGGGCGGCGCAGCTGACCGTTCGCTTCGTGTCGCAGATGATTTCGGTCACCCGAGACAAGGCCGGCACGATTGTCGACGGCAATCCGGATAAGGTCACCGATATCACCGATGTTTGGACATTCGCTCGCGACACGACTTCACGCGATCCGAACTGGAAGCTGGTTGGGACGGGAAGCGCTCACTGACGCGCGTCGCTTGCGGCGTTTTGCCGCCGCGTTCTGTGTCATCGCGTTCGCCTTGTCGCTGGTTCCGTTTGCGGCGACGGCTGCGCGCAAGCTGTATCATGCCCGCACCGCACCGGCGGCGCAGCGGCAGCTGCCCTACCCCCTTCTCGAATGGCCGCTCCAGATCAGCGGCAGCCAATATGCGCCGGTCGGCTTCGGCGATATCGCGGGCTGGAGCGATGACGATCACCTGCAGGCCTACAAGGCGTTTCGCCTGAGCTGCAAGGCAATCTCCGCGCCGCCAACGCCCCCCGACAATTCCAGGGCGCTGGGCATTTCGTTGCGCGACCCCTGCCGCGCCGCCCGCGCCTCCGATATTTCCGACAGCGCCGGGGCCAGGGCTTTTTTCGAGCAACATTTCCTGCCGCTGCGCATCTCGCGGCTCGGCGAGGATGACGGCTTCGTCACCGGCTATTACGAGCCGGTTATCGACGGCTCGCGGACGCAGACCGACGTCTACACCGTGCCGGTCTATCGCCGCCCCTCCAACCTTTTCGTCCGCGGCTTCAGGCAGGATTCGCCGAGCCTGCCCAACAAGGGCCAGGTGTTCCGCAAGATCGGGCGCCGCAAGCTCGTGCCCTATTACGACCGCGCCGAGATCGAGGACGGCGCGATTGCCGGCCGCGGCCTCGAGATCTGCTGGCTGAAAAGCCAGACCGACCTGTTGTTTGCGCAGATCCAGGGCTCGGCGCGGGTCCGGCTCGAGGATGGCTCGACCATCCGTATCAATTACGACGCGCATAACGGCTATCCCTATACGGCGGTCGGCCGCATCCTGATCGACCGCGGCATCATTCCGAAAGAACAGATGTCGATGCAGAAGATCAGGGAATGGATGGAGCAGAACCCCGATGGCGCCAATGAGCTGCGGCGGCAGAACCGCGCCTATGTGTTCTTCCACGAGGTGCCGCTGTCCGACAAGGATGAGGCGGTCGGCGCCCAGGGCGTGCCGCTGACGCCGGGCCGCTCGATCGCGGTCGACCAGGCGCTGCATGTCTACGGCACGCCGTTCTTCATCGAGGGCCAGTTGCCGATCGAATCCGCGCAGGCGAAGACGCCGTTCCACCGGCTGATGATCGCGCAGGACACGGGATCGGCGATCACGGGGCCCGCGCGCGCCGACCTCTATTTCGGCGCCGGCTCGGACGCGGGAAAGGTGTCCGGCCGCCTCAGGCACAACATGCATTTCGTCATGCTGGTGCCCAGGAGCCTCGATCCGTCGGCGAGGGGCCGCAAGATGCCGGTGCCGGATCCGCGGCCGTCGGAGAAAATCGCAAAGCTGTTTCCGCAGCTCGACCCGTCAAAGGGTGAGCCAAAGGATGCGGCCAGCGGTGCGAAACCGGCGCAACCCGCGGCCACGGTGGCGCAGGCTGCGGCCGCGCCGACGGTGGCCGCCAAACCGGTGCCGCTGCCGGAAGCCCGGCCGGACATCAGACCGGTCCTTGAGCCGCGCCACCACCGTCGCTACCGCCATTATCGCAGCGGCCGATGAAGCGTTCCTCGCGCCCGATCCCGGAATTGCCGGCCCCCCCGCGCCGCAAGCGCGGCCTGAGCGAGGAGGAGCGCGCGCTGTGGGAGAGCGTCGCCAAACAGGTAAGACCGCTGCGAAAAAAGCCGCGCGCGGCGAAAGCACCGGCCGAGGCCGATGCGGCGGATGCGCCGGCCGTGACAAAGCCCGCGGCGTCGACAGCGAAGCCGCCCGCACCCGTCAAGCTCGCCCGAGCAAAACCTGAGCCGCCGCCGCTGGCGCCGATCGGTCGCCGCGAACGCTCGCATCTGTCGCGCGGCAAGAAGCAGATCGACGCAAGGCTCGACCTGCATGGCATGACGCAGACCCGCGCCCACCACGCGCTGTCGGGCTTCTTGCACCGCGCCCACAGCGACGGCCTGACGTTTGTCCTCATCATCACCGGCAAGGGCAAGATCGGCGCCGAATCCGAACGCGGCGTGCTGCGGCGCCAGGTGCCGCAATGGCTGAGTCTGCCGGAGTTTCGTGCGCTGGTGGTCGGATTCGAGGAAGCCCATATCGGCCATGGCGGCGAGGGCGCGCTCTATGTGCGGATCAGGCGGGCGCGGCTTTAAGCGGCTCTAGAACGGCCTGACGATCCCGACCCGCGGGATCAGGGTCACGATCCAGCCGAGCGTCGTGGTCTTGCGATCATCGCCTGCGATCGGCGGCACGGTTTGCGACGCCGGCAGAGTTTTGACCGCGTGCAGGATCAGGAACATGCAGACCGCCCAGTTCGAAATCCATCGCGAATAGTCGAACACCATCGCGAACATGACCAGATAGGCCGCGCTCACGATCGCGATGCCGCCGATGACGATACGGCGATGCCAATCCTCCGCGAGCGCGCGGATCGAACCGGCAAGATATTTCCAGAGCGGCGTGTGCAGCCAGATCAGCAGCGCGAACACGGGTAGGCCCAGGATGTTGGAGGGCATGCGCGCCCAGGTGTCGGCGATCTCCCGGGACAGCGGCTGATACCAGATGTAACTGAAGCTCAAGAGATTGGTTCGGCCGGGGTCGGCCATCCGGCTCTGCAGATAGCCGACGAACTCGGCTTCCGGCACCGCCATCGTCCCCCAGAATTGCGCGGCGAAAAACAACAGCGCGACACAAAGCGCCGCGGCGACGCCGACGATCACGTTCTGCCGGTTGAAACCCTGCACCAGATAGTGCCGCAGCAGCACGATGAGCGCGATGGTCGGCACATACATCAGCAGATGGATGTGGTGGATCAGGATCAGGACGATCGACGCCAGCGCAGCGAGCAGGACGAATGCAACGGAGCGCGCCGGCACCAGCAACAGGCCAATCGCCAGCGCGCAGCCGTAAATGTCAAAATGCCCCAGCGTATGCATGAAATTCTTCAGAAAGAACGGCGAGCCCGCCATGAACACGAACAGCGGCAGCTGCGCTTTGTCGAACCCGAAGGTGCGCCGGAACAGCTTTATGAATAGCCCGAGCGTGACCAGCCAGACGGCGCCGCCGAGCGCGAATACCAGCCATACCGGCACTTTTGCGAAAAACAGCGCCACCAGTGCGCCGATCAGCGCGCGCTTGGTGAAACCGAAATGATAGTCGACCAGAAGGTGGATGTAGGGGACGTAGGGCGGCAGCGTGATCTTATAGAGAAACACCCCGACCAGCACGGCGACGTTGACGGCAAGCATCAGGCGCCAGGGGTTGTCCCGCATATGCAGATTCATTCGGCACCCGAACCGGCCATCAGACCAAGTGTAAACTTATCACACGGCGGATGAGTGGGGCGCAACGCGCGATTATCCTCGATGCCGTCCCGGCTTCCGTCGGGACGACAATCTGATAGCGACCTACAAGATAAACCGGCTCAGGTCGGCGTTCTTGGCGAGGTCGCCGACATGCTTCTGGACGTAGTCGGCGTCGATCTGGATGGTCTCGCCGTGGCGGTCGGGGGCGGCGAAGGAGATTTCGTCGAGCACCCGCTCCATCACGGTCTGCAACCGCCGCGCGCCGATATTCTCCACCGAGGAATTGACGGCGACCGCGACGTCGGCGAGCGCGTCGATGGCGCCGTCGGTGATGTCGAGCGTGACGCCTTCGGTCTTCATCAGCGCGACATATTGCTTGATCAGCGACGCTTCGGGCTCGGTCAGGATCCGGCGCATGTCGTCGCGGGTCAGCGCCGAAAGCTCGACCCGGATCGGCAGGCGGCCCTGCAACTCCGGCAGCAGGTCCGAGGGCTTTGCGATATGGAACGCGCCCGAGGCAATGAACAGGATGTGGTCGGTCTTGACCGCGCCGTGCTTGGTCGAGACCGTGGTGCCTTCGATCAGCGGCAGCAGGTCGCGCTGCACGCCCTCGCGCGAGACGTCGCCGCCGACGCGGCCGTCGCGCACGCAGATCTTGTCGATCTCGTCGAGGAACACGATGCCGTTGTTCTCGACCATGTTGATCGATTCCTGCACCAGCTGGTCGGTATCCAGCAACTTGTCGGATTCCTCGTTGACCAGCAGTTCGTGGGAGCCCTCGACGGTGAGGCGACGGGTCTTGGTCCGGCCGCCCATCTTGCCGAAGATATCGCCGATCGAGATCGCGCCCATCTGCGCGCCTGGCATGCCCGGGATTTCGAACATCGGCGTGCCGCCGGAAGATTGGGTCTCGACCTCGATTTCCTTGTCGTTGAGCTCGCCGGCCCGCAGTTTCTTGCGAAAGGAATCGCGGGTGGCGGCGCTGGAATTGGCGCCGACCAGGGCATCCAGTACGCGTTCCTCGGCGGCGAGCTGCGCGCGGGCCTGCACGTCCTTGCGCTTGCGTTCCCGCGTCTGCGCGATCCCGACCTCGACCAGGTCGCGGATGATCTGCTCGACGTCGCGGCCGACATAGCCGACCTCGGTGAATTTGGTGGCCTCGACCTTGATGAAGGGCGCGCCGGCGAGCTTGGCCAGCCGCCGCGCGATCTCGGTCTTGCCGACGCCGGTCGGCCCGATCATCAGGATATTTTTCGGCAGCACTTCCTCGCGCAGGGAACCGGTGAGCTGCAGCCGTCGCCAGCGGTTGCGCAGCGCGATGGAGACCGCCCGCTTGGCGTCGGCCTGGCCGACGATGAAGCGGTCGAGTTCGGAAACGATTTCGCGGGGGGAGAAGTCGGTCATGGGTCCTAGGTAGGTTGGAAAATGCGGAAGGACAAGCGGGGCTAGATGATCGGCGGTCCTGCCTGCCATTGCCGGATCGCCTCGAAGGGGTGGATCAGCATGATGACGTTCAGGGTCAGATTGTCCCGGATATGGAGCCCGACCAGGATCTCGAAGGCCAGCGCGAGTGCGACGGTGATCGCCACCGGCAGCTTTCGCGCCAGCAGAAAGCCGAACACCATCGACAGCGTATCGGACAGCGAATTGACGATGCTGTCGCCGAAATAGTCCAGCGACATCGTGGCCGATCGGTAACGCTCGATGATCCAGTTGGAATTTTCGAGCACCTCCCAGCCACCCTCGACCAGCATGGCGAGAATCAGGCGACCGGCCCACGGCAGGCGCGGCAGCATGACCCAGGTCGCGGCGTAGAACAGGAAGCCGTGGATGATATGCGAGAACGTGTACCAGTCGGTGAGGTGTTGCGAATTCTCCGAGCTCTGCACCACGCCGTGCCAGAGCTTTACGTAGCCACAGGCGCAGATCGGCAAGCGTCCCATCGCATACAGGATCGATGCCTGTAGTCCGAGCAGCACGACCGCGATTGCGAGCCAATACCATGCCGAGAGCCGGGTGGCAGCTGAGCCATTGGGCGCGAGCGTCATGGCTCGCGGGCCATCGGAGCGGCCCGGCCCGACGTTACCTGGAAAGCAAGATCCGGCGCCATCGCTCAGCCGCTCTACAAGGTCTCGAGGGTCACATTGCGATTGGTATAGACGCAGATGTCGGCGGCGATATCGAGCGCCCGGCGCACGATGGTCTCTGCATCCTTGTCGCTGTCAACCAAAGCGCGCGCGGCGGCCAGCGCATAATTGCCGCCGGACCCGATCGCCATCACGCCGGCTTCCGGCTCCAGCACGTCGCCGGTGCCGGTCAGCACCAGCGAGACATCCTTGTCGGCGACGATCATCATCGCCTCCAGCCGCCGCAGGTAGCGGTCGGTGCGCCAGTCCTTGGCGAGTTCGACCGCCGCCCGGGTCAATTGCCCCGGATACTGTTCGAGCTTGCTTTCCAGCCGCTCGAACAGCGTGAAGGCGTCCGCGGTAGCCCCGGCGAAGCCGCCGATGACGTCGCCCTTGCCGAGCTTGCGGACCTTCTTGGCGTTGGATTTGATGACGGTCTGGCCGATCGAGACCTGCCCGTCGCCGCCGATCACCACCTTGCCGCCCTTGCGGACCGTCAGAATGGTGGTGCCGTGCCAGACCGGCGACTGGGGTTGTGATGCTTGCATGGAGTTCCTCGCGATTCGCCCAGATTTAGGGACTGACGGGCGAGGTTACAATCGCTGGCGTTTTGAGCCGGATTCCGGTCACCATAGGCCGAACTTCCTCCATATCGGGCCATCCCGCAGTAGCGAAGGCCGGACGAGCCTGTTAAAAGGGCGCGTTTTCGGCCACTGGAAAGCACTTTTCATGCGCAGCGCCACCATCAAGCGCAAGACCAAAGAGACCGACATCGAGGTTGCTGTAAACCTCGATGGGTCAGGCGTGTCCGATATCTCGACCGGCATCGGCTTCTTCGACCATATGCTCGATCTCCTTGCCCGGCATTCCCGCATCGACCTCACGGTCAAGGCGGTGGGCGACCTCCACATCGACCATCACCACACGACCGAGGATGTCGGCATCGCGCTCGGACAGGCGGTTAAGCAGGCGCTCGGCTCCATGGCCGGCATCACCCGCTATGCCTCCATCCACATGCCTATGGACGAGACCCTGTCGCGGGTCGTGATCGACATTTCGGGCCGCCCGGTGCTGGTGTTCAAGGTGGACTTTCCGCGCGACAAGGTCGGCCAATTCGACACCGAGCTGGTGCGCGAATGGTTCAACGCCTTCACGATCAATGCCGGGGTGACTTTGCACGTCGAGACCCTATATGGCGAGAACAGCCATCATATCGCCGAATCCTGCTTCAAGGGTCTGGCAAGGGCGCTGCGCGCGGCGGTCGCGATCGATCCACGCGCCGCGGGCGAAGTGCCATCCACCAAGGGTCAGCTCGGCGGCTGATTCATCGTTTTCGGCGGAGAGACGCGATGCCGGTTTACACCGTTCATGCCCGGGCAGCGAACAGCGCTGCTGTTGCGCCGACCGATCGCTTTGCCTTCGTTCGCGACGGGTTCCATTTCTGGGCATTCCTGCTCGGCCCTGTCTGGTTGGCCTGGCATCGGTTATGGCTGGCGCTGATCGGCTGGCTCGTGCTGATGGCGGCGGCCGATGTTGCCATGACAAAACTCGGCGTTGGCGGTGGCACCGTGCTGCTCGCCGATATCCTGCTGGCGCTGCTGTTGGGTTTCGAAGCGGCGAGTCTCGAGCGCTGGACGCTGTCGCGGCGCAACTGGCATGCGCTCGACATCGTGGTGGCCGACGGCGAGGAAGCCGCCGAGCGGCGCTTTTTCGACCGCTGGACCGCCAAGCAGCGCGCGCTCAGCAACGACCAGGTGGCGGTCGACCGCGGCGGTCCGCCGCCGACCCGGGACGTTCCGGGTCAGCCGTTTTCAAAGCCGCCGCCGCTGCCGCAAAGCGAAATCATCGGACTGTTTCCGGAACCGGGAGGCCAGCGGTGAGCGTTGCCATCATCGATTACGGCTCCGGCAATCTGCATTCGGCCGCCAAGGCGTTCGAGCGCGCGGCGCGCGGCATGGAGAATCCGGCGAAGATCGTGGTGACCCGCGATCCCGAAACCGTGTATCGCGCCGACCGCATCGTGCTGCCCGGCGTCGGCGCCTTCGCTGATTGCCGCCGCGGCCTCGATGCGCTGGACGGCATGATCGACGCCATGACGGAAGCCGTGCGCAGCAAGGCGCGGCCGTTCTTCGGCATCTGCGTCGGCATGCAGCTGATGGCCACGCGCGGCAAGGAGCACGTCACCACCGAAGGCTTCAACTGGATCGCCGGCGACGTCGAGAAGATCACGCCGCGCGAAGAGAATCTGAAAATCCCGCACATGGGCTGGAACACGCTCGACGTCGTTCGCGAGCACCCCGTGTTGGAGCGCCTGCCGCTGGGGCCGAAGGGCCGCCACGCCTATTTCGTGCATTCCTATCACCTCAATGCGACCAACGAGGCGGACGTGCTGGCGCGCGCCGATTACGGTGGGCCGGTGACGGCGATCGTCGGCAAGGACACCGCGATCGGCACCCAGTTTCACCCCGAGAAGAGCCAGCGTTTCGGGCTGGCCCTGATTTCGAACTTTTTGAAATGGAAGCCGTGATCCTCTTTCCAGCTGTCGACCTCAAGAACGGCCAGTGCGTGCGCCTCGAACAGGGCGACATGGCGCGCGCCACCGTGTTCAACCTCGATCCGGCGGCGCAGGCCCGTGCCTTCGCCGCGCAGGGTTTCGAATATCTGCATGTGGTCGATCTCGATGGCGCCTTCGCCGGCAAGCCGATGAACGCGCTGGCGGTGGAGGGAATGCTCAAGGCCGTCACCATGCCGGTGCAGCTCGGCGGCGGCATCCGCGATCTGAAAACGGTCGAAGCCTGGCTCACCAAGGGCATCGCGCGGGTGATCATCGGCACCGCGGCGGTGCGCGATCCCGAACTCGTGAAAAGTGCCGCGAAAAAATTCCCCGGTCGCGTCGCGGTGGGACTCGACGCGCGCGACGGCAAGGTCGCGGTCGAGGGCTGGGCCGAGACCTCAGAGGTCACCGCGCTCGAGATCGCGCAGCGCTTCGAGGACGCCGGCGTCGCCGCCATCATCTTCACCGACATCGCCCGCGATGGCCTGCTGAAGGGCCTCAATCTCGACGCCACCATTGCGCTGGCCGAACGCATCTCGATCCCCGTGATCGCCTCCGGCGGCTTTGCCTCGATCGAGGACGTCAAGGCGCTGCTTCAGCCGCGCGCCAGCAAACTGGCCGGCGCGATCGCCGGCCGCGCGCTGTATGACGGCCGTCTCGATCCCGCTGCCGCCCTGGCGCTGATCCGCAACGCGCGCGCCGCGGCCTAGGAGTCATTCTCAGATGTTCAAGGTCCGCGTGATCCCCTGTCTCGACGTCAAGGACGGGCGCGTCGTCAAGGGCGTCAATTTCGTCGACCTGCGCGACGCCGGCGACCCGGTCGAAGCCGCCGTCGCCTATGACGCCGCCGGCGCGGACGAGCTATGCTTTCTCGACATCACTGCCACGCATGAAAATCGCGGCATCATGCTGGACGTGGTCCGGCGCACCGCGGAAGCCTGTTTCATGCCGCTGACGGTCGGCGGTGGGGTGCGCACCGTCGAGGACATCAAGACATTGCTCCGGTCGGGCGCCGACAAGGTGTCGATCAACAGCGCCGCCGTCAGCCGCCGCGAATTCGTCAAGGAAGCTGCGGAAAAATTCGGCGAGCAGTGCATCGTGGTGGCGATCGACGCCAAGCGGGTCAAGCGCGGCGGCGGCTCGGAGCGCTGGGAGATATTCACCCATGGCGGCCGCAATTCCACGGGAATCGACGCCATCGAATATGCCCAGGAAGTGGTCTCGCTCGGCGCCGGCGAAATCCTTTTGACCTCGATGGACCGTGACGGCACCCGCCAGGGTTTTGACATTCCGCTGACCAGCGCGATCGCCGACAGCGTGCCGGTTCCGGTGATCGCCTCCGGCGGCGTCGGCAATCTCGATCACTTGGTGGACGGCATCCGCCAGGGCCACGCCACCGCAGTGCTGGCGGCGTCGATCTTCCACTTCGGGGAATTTACCATCCGTGAGGCCAAGGACCATATGGTGCGGGCCGGGCTGCCAATGCGGCTCGATCCCTGACGACTCCCCGTCATAAAAGTGCTAAATGTATTGTGTTGCGCCCCGGCCGAAGCGGGCGCGTGAGTTGAGTTGATGCCGCCTTTCACCCTGCACGATCTCGCCGCCACCATCGATGCCCGCGCGGCGTCGGGAGGAGAGGCATCCTATACCCGCAAGCTGCTGGACAAGGGCGCGGAGCACTGCGCCAAGAAATTCGGTGAGGAGGCCGTGGAGACCGTGATCGCCGCGGTCGAGAACGACCGCGACCATCTGATCTCGGAAAGCGCGGACCTGCTGTTTCATCTGCTGGTGCTGCTGAAATCGCGCGGCGTCAGTCTGGAGGAGGTCGAGACCGCGCTGGGTCAGCGCACGACCATTTCCGGACTGGAAGAAAAGGCGTCGCGCAAGCGCGATTGAAGCGGGACGTTAAATCGGGGACGGCTGATGGACATTCGGGCACCGGAGCAGCAGTACAATCCCTACCGGATATTCTCGCGCGAGCAGTGGGCGGGCCTGCGCGACGACACGCCGATGACGCTGGAGCCGGGCGAGTTCGAGCGGCTGCGCTCGCTGCACGACCGCCTCGACATGAGGGAAGTCGAGGAAATCTTTCTGCCGTTGTCGCGGCTGTTGTCGATCTATGTCGATGCGACACACCGGCTGTATCAGGCGCAACGCCAGTTCCTCGGCATCCGGGATCGCAAGGTGCCCTACATCATCGGCGTCGCCGGTTCGGTGGCGGTCGGCAAATCGACCACCGCGCGCGTGCTGCAGGCGCTGCTGGCGCGCTGGTCGCCGCGCCCGAAGGTGGACCTGGTGACGACCGACGGTTTCCTGTTCTCCAATGCCGTGCTGGAACGGCAGGGCCTGATGCAGAAGAAGGGCTTTCCGGAGAGCTACGATCTGCCGATGCTGCTGTCGTTCCTGAGCGACATCAAGGCCGGGCGGCGGCCGGTGCGGGCGCCGGTCTATTCGCATCTGACCTACGACATCATCCCGAACCGATGGGTCGAGGTCGACCGGCCGGATATCCTGATCGTCGAGGGCGTCAACGTGCTCCAGACCGGCCGGCTGCCGCGCGACGGCAACGCGGTGCCGTTCGTGTCGGACTTCTTCGATTTCTCGGTCTATATCGATGCCGAGGAAGCGGTGCTGCGCGAATGGTACGTCCGGCGTTTCCTGGCCTTGCGCGACACCGCGTTCACCGATCCGCGGTCGTATTTCCACCGTTATGCGCTGCTGTCCGACGAGGAAGCCACCGCCACGGCGCTGGCGATCTGGGAGCGCACCAACCTCGCCAATCTTGAGGACAATATCTTGCCGACCCGGCCGCGCGCGACGCTGATCCTGAAAAAAGGCGCCGACCACGTCGTCGAAACCGTGGCGCTGCGCCGGCTCTAGGGCATGATCCCGAAAAGTGGGAACCGGTTTTCGGAATAGATCATGCCCCAACGAAACGCTTCTACGCCGCGTGCCGCGAGGCATCTGCGCCGAAATGCTCGATGTAGCGCGCACTGATCGCCGAGACCGGCATCACGATCAGCACGTCGGTGGTGCCGAACTGATGGTCGATGACGGCACCGTCGCCGATGACGGCGCCGAGCCGCAGATAGCCCTTGATCAACGGCGGCAGTTCACGCAGCGCGGCCTTCGGATCGATCGCCGGCTTCGCCATCCGGTTCATCTCGATCCAACGCGAGGGATGCGCGGCGGCGCGCCAGGCTTCGGGGGCCTGCGCGTAATGGTGCAGGAACGACAGCGGCAGCGCCAGCCGGTCGGGATCGGTACCCTCAAAACTGGCGCAGCCGATCATGACGTCGAGCCGGTGCCGGCGGACATAGGCCCATATCCCATGCCACAGCAGTTCGACGGTGCGCTTGGTGCGATAGCACGCAGGAGCGGCCGAGTTCGAGAAAGCGCAGATCCGGATGACGATCGATCAGGCCCGCTATGTCGAACTCGCTCTCGGTGTAGAAGCCGCCATGCCGCTCCGCCACGTCCTGGCGCAGCAGGCGGTAGGTGCCGACCACCGGCTGCCTGCCGCGGATCGAGGGCCGGGCGGCGTGATCGATCACCATCAGATGGTCGCAGATCCTGTCGAACGCATCCTTGTCGCGGCTGGCGAGCAGCGTGGCGGCGTCGGCGATCGCGGTGCCGTCCCTGTAGAACACCCGATAGCGCAGCTTCTGGGCGCGTTTCACCTCGCGCCTGCGCTCGGCCAGCCGCACCTCCAGCGCGCCGATCCGCCCCAGCGTGGCGGGCGGGTTCGGCAGGCGGATCGGCGTGCCGGCGCCGGACAGCAACGGCAGCGGCTTGAACCAGGTCATCGCCGTCTGCGCGGCGCTGCCGACATTCTCCGGCCGCAGCATCCCGATCAGGCGCTGGGTCGATCGCGCCAATTCGCCGTTCTGCATCAAATCCCTTAGCGACCGCGCGGGTGCCGAATCGAATCGGCGCGGTCTGTGCGGGATCACAGATCACGCCCGTCCGACAGCCATGTGACGCCGCCGTTGCCGGCGCATGACAGGCGGGATGCCGGCGTATCCGGCCGGCATCCATCTCGAGACGCGCGGTGTCGCGGTCTATTTCAAAGCCAGCGGCTTCTCCTCGTCGAGGAAACCCATCAGTTCGCGGAAGAACTGCATGCGGTTCTTTTCCATCATCACGGTATGCGTTCCCTGGCTCAGTTCGATCAGCCGCTTGTACGGCGTGTTCTTCAGCTGCGCGAAATAGCCCTGCGCCAGATAGCTCGGCAGGTCGGCGTCCCATTCGGCGTGGAGCAGCAGCGTCGGCACGGTGATCTTGCCGGGATCGTACAGGGCCTTGCCCGCGCTCCAGTAGTTGAGGCTGTCCTGGGCGACGCCGTTGGTCGCGCGCAGCATCGGCGGATTGTGCTTTCCGGCCTCCGGATCGGTCGCCCAGGTCGCATCGGCCCAGGCATCGAACACGCCGGGCGGAATCAGGTCCGCCTGCTTGTCCGCGGGCACGTCCTTCAGCCAGCGCGCTTTGGCCGATTCCTTCGAGACCAGCCGGTAGGCGCCGAGCGGGGGCGCGTTGGCGGCGGCGGGAGCCGGCGGCTCCTTGCGGATCCACTGCGGCGCGTAGAGCACCAGCCGGTTGACTTTGTCGTTGTGCTCGCTGGTGTACAATCCGGCGATCGAGGTGCCCCACGACCAGCCCATGACGTCGATCTTCGAAACCTTGCGCTTGCCGAGGATATAATCGACGGCCGCACCAAGATCGTGGGCGGCGACCGCCGTCGATACGATCGGCTTGTTCGCTTCCGGCGGCTGGCTCATTTCGGCGGGCCGGGTCGAGCGGCCGTAACCCCGGACGTCGACCAGATAGACGTCGTAGCCGCGCGCGGCGATCAGATCCATCATCGAGACGCCCTCGATCGGAAGATCGAACGCGGTTTCGGCCGGGTATGTCGCGCCGTGCACGAACACCAGGATCTTGTCCGGCGAGGTTGGCTTGCCGGCCGGGTGCTTGTTGCGCACGAACAACTGGATGCCCGCATCGCCCGACGGGATCATGGTATCCGTTGTTTCCAGCTTCCTGTCCTTTGCCAGCGCGGCTGTGCCGGCGAGGCTGCCGGCAAGCAGACACGCCAAGGATATCTGCAAAAACCCTTTTGTCATCGAGGTCCTCCCGGGACGTTTTGATTTTGGGGCGGCGCGGGCCGCCCGGTCTCCGGTTCGCTTGATGCGGACCGGCAACCCATGCTGGGTCCGATCCCCGGCAGCGTCAAGCTCCGCGCCCGCCTACACCGCGAGCTGCCGCGAAGCGGCAAGCGCCGCGAGCGCTTCGGCGAGTTTTTCGCGGTCGAGCGGCTTGATCAGGAAACCGTCCATGCCGGCCTCGAAACAGGCATAGCGGTCCTCCACCAGCGTATTGGCGGTCAGCGCCAGGATCGGGGTCCGGCCGCTCGCCTCGCCGGCCTCGCGCGCGCGGATGCGTTTGGTGGTCTCGATGCCGTCGAGCTGCGGCATCTGGATATCCATCAGCACGAGGTCATAGGGCGCGCCGGCCGATTTCGCCGACAGCCAGGATTCCAGCGCCTCCTCGCCGTTGGTGGTGATGACGGTGTGATGGCCGAGCCTCGTCAGCAGCGAACGCATCAGCAGCGCGTTGATCTCGTTGTCCTCGGCGACCAGGATCGAAAGCCCGCGCGCCGGCGCCGGTGCTTCCGCGGGTGCGGCCGCCTCGATCAGGCCGTCGGCGGCGAGATCCGGCGCCGCCACTTCCGGCGTCATCGTCAGCCGGGCCGCCAGCGAGGCCGCGCGCAGCGGTTTTATCAGATAGCCGGTGAAGGCCGAGGCGACGGAAGCCTGCAACTCGTGCCGGGAGGCTGGCGTGAACATCACGATCCGCTGCGTGGCGTGACCGCGCGCCGCTTCGCCGAACGCTTCCACCGCCTCGGCGCCGAGCGCGCGATCGATCAGAATGGTGTGCCAGGTCCGCTCCGGCAGCAGCGCTCGCGCCACCGCGATATCCGAGACCATGCAGGTCTGCCCGCCCCAGCGCTGCAACCGCCGTTCGACCAGCGTGGTCTCGATGCTCTGCGGCGCCACCAGCATGATCGACTGGCCCGCAAGGTCCGGCGTGGCAGCCGTCTTCGGCTCGCCGTGACGGTCGGCGGCCGCGAGTGGGACCGACACCTCGAAGGTCGAGCCGACGCCTTGCGTGCTCTCCAGCGTGATGCGTCCGCCCATGCGCTTGACGATGCGCTCGGAGATGCTCAGGCCCAGGCCGGTGCCGCCGTAGCTGCGCGCGATGCCGTCGTCGGCCTGCTCGAACTCGCGAAAGATCCGCTCCCGCGCCTCGGGCGCGATGCCGATGCCTGTGTCGCGCACCTGGAAACTGATCTCATGCGGCCAGATGCCGGGCTCGACGATCAGCGCCACGCCGCCGGTCGCGGTGAACTTGATGGCGTTGCCGGCTAGGTTGAGCAGCACCTGGCGCAGCCGGGCCGCGTCGCCGACCACTTCCATCGGCAGCCGTTCGTCGACATAGGCCGCGATCTCGAGCTTGCGCGCCTGCGCCCGGGGCGCCAGCAGCTCGGTGATGTCCTCGATCAGGGTCGCCAGCTGGAACGGGCGCGCTTCGAGATCGATCTTGCCGGCCTCGATCTTGGAGTAATCCAGCAGTTCCTCGATCAGCGACAACAGCGCGTCGCCCGAGGTCTTCACGGCCTTGGCATAGGTCGCCTGCTCCGGTGTCAGCGGCGTGTCGAGCAGCAGCCCGCTCATCCCGATGATGCCGTTCAGCGGGGTGCGGATTTCATGCGAGGCCATCGCGAGAAAGCGCGACTTGGCGCGGTTGGCGGCGTCGGCCTGGTCGCGCGCCTCGGCGAGCGCCCGTTCGGTCGCGGTGCGGTCGGTGACGTCGCGCCCGACGCAGCGCAGTTCCGCCGGCCGGCCGGCGTCGGATCGCACCAGCCCTTCGCGCCAGGCGATCCAGCGCGGCCCGAGCGGTCCCTGGATTTTCTGGTCGTGAATTCGCGTGCCGTCGTCCTGTAGCGCGGAGAGGCCCTGCTCCAGCACGGCGAGCGCAAAATGGCTTCCGATCAGCGCCTCGCGCGGTTTTCCCGCCAGTTCGCAATAGGCGTCGTTGACGAAGCTGATGGCGCCGTCGGCATCGCGCAGCACGATCAGGTCGCCCTGCGATTCGAACAGGCTGCGGGCGCGCTGCTCGGCTTCCTGCAGTTCCCAGTTGCGGTCGGCCAATGTCTCGTTGTGGAGCGCGATCTTGCGAAGCTTGTGCCGCATCAGGCGCAGCCGGAAGCTCAGGGTGGCGAGCCCGACGCAGGCGATCGCAAACAGGAAGCTGGCGCCGATCGCGAACAGATGCGGGTTGTAGCCGGAGCTGTCGGAGCGGCTGCCGGTGATGAAGCCATAGGCGCCGCCGAACGCTGCGGAAAACACCATGAAGGAGCGGAGGCCGAAGATCAGCCACGGATGCCGGCGCGAGAAACGGCGCAGCGCCAGTTTGATCCGGAAAACCCGCCCCATGCCGACACCTGAACCCGTTCTTGCCGCGTCTTGCCCCGGCGACGAACATGCGCTGCCGACCTTGCGAACTGCTTTCAGGCTGGGCTGCGATGACAACAGGGTTAATGCATCGTTAAGAGCCGAAATTCCTAGAGCGAGGCGGCGTCGACGCGGTGATGCGGGCCGCCATTGCCGGCGCCGACCACGAGGGCGGCCGCTTCGCGCGCGGAGAATGACTTCGAGCGCACGAAGATGCGGTAATCGGCCGGGCCGTCCGGCGAAAGATAGATCACCGGCGCGCCGCCTTCGGGGGTGGCCGAGACCGACACCATTTTGGTCGCCGCATTGGCCTCGCAGCTGCCCGCTTCCGGCGCATCGACATCGTCGATCATGACGAAATCGGCGGTCTCCGCGTTGTCGGAGAGCTGCACCCGCACCGTGGCCAGGGCCGGATCGTCGGTGAAGGCGACATGGAGATCGGCGGTCCAGGGCACCGAGGCGATCTCGACCGAGGTGTCGCCGATCGCGATGCAGGGCCGCGCTCCCGGCGACAAGCCGCCGCGCGCGAAGAAGGCGACGATCAACAGCGGAACGGCCGAAGCCAGGATCTTGAAACGCAACATGACACACCCGATACACGCCAGGCCCGCCAGCACGCGACGGCCCTATGGTTGGTGAAGCGTAAACAAAACTCGTTACCGCCGGGTTGACGGGATGGGCGCGGACCTCTCGATGTCGTCCCGGCGAACGCCGGGACCCCCGCGTGAGCGCGCGTGCGCTCATCGCGACGCCGTGTCGCTTGTTGTGAACGGCGCTGTTCGACGACTTCTGCACACCCGCTGACGCCTGTGGTTATGGGTCCCGGCTCAAGGCCGGGACGACGGCGTGGGATTATTGCCGGCGCACCTTCGCCTTCTCGCGGCGCGTTTCGCCCGAGGTTTGCAAATCTCGTTCGCCCAAAGGGAGGGCGTGGGGAATGCCGGGTGCCAGCGCACCCGCAGCCGCGCGTGTAGTGGTAGTAAACACGCGCGTTAGTCACCACGGATACGCCGAAACACCCGACATTCCCGCACGCGATGGTTTTAACGGTGTATGCGCGTACTCTCCCCGGCGACCGGGCTTTTTTGCCGCCGTCACTCCTGAGAAGCGTGCTTCCCGGGAGCTTGATGCCAGCGTCGGGGCATCAGGACCATACGCCTTCACCGTCCGCCTCAAGTGCGTTCGTCTTTCGCACCCTCGGCGTCCACCGCATCCTGCGCCTACGTTCGTGACGATGGCCAACGCCCCTCGATGGAGCAGGATGCGGGACCTATGCCGCTGATTTGGGGTAAACGAAAAGCGGAATATTTTTTCCGACAGGACTGGACGACCCAAATCAGCTTGATCCGGCTCGCAAATTTCGATTTTGCGCGCAGGCGTTTTGGGCTGTCATTCCGGGATGGTGCGTTAGCACCAGACCTCAGATGCGCAATTGCGCATCGGGGAATCTCGAGATTCCGGGTTCGACGCTTTCGCGTCGCCCCGGAATGACGAGGACGTCTGCATCGCTCCCTTGTAACGCGCCGCCCTCACGCCGCGCGGCGGACGTCATCCGCGAGCGCGCGGTACGACAGCGCTTCGGCCAGATGTAGCCGGCCGATTTTTTCTGACCCGTCGAGATCGGCCAAGGTGCGGGCGACGCGCAGCACGCGGTGATAGCCGCGCGCCGACAGCCGCATGGTCTCGCTGGCGTCGCGCAGCAGTTTTGTTCCGGCCGCGTCCGGCTGTGCGATCGTCTCCAGCAGCGAGGCCGGCGCTTCGGCGTTGGTGCGGACCCGCGGTAGCCCGGCGGCGGCATAACGCGCCAGTTGAATGTCGCGCGCGGCGGCGACACGTGCGGCGACTTCCGCCGAGCCCTCCGCCGGCGGCGGCAATATCAAATCGGCGGCGGTCACCGCCGGCACCTCGATGCGCAGATCGATGCGGTCCATCAGCGGGCCCGAGATGCGCGCCTGGTAATCACCCGTGCAGCGCTCGATCCGTCCGCGCTTGCAGGCGTAACCGGGCTCATAGGCATGGCCGCAGCGGCAGGGATTCGTCGCCGCCACCAGCATGAAGCGGGCGGGATAGGTGACGCGGTCATTGGCCCGGCTCACCGCGATCTCGCCGTTCTCCAGCGGCTGGCGCAGCGAATCCAGCACGCGCGGATCGAACTCCGGCAGTTCATCCAGGAACAGCACGCCCTGATGCGCCAGCGAGATCTCGCCGGGTTTTGCGCGGATGCCGCCGCCGGTCAGCGCCGCCATGCTGGCGGAATGATGGGGCGAGCGGAACGGCCGCTTCGCGGTCAGCGCGCCGTCGCGGATCTCGCCGGCGACGGAAGCGATCATGGAGACTTCCAGAAGCTCCGACGGCGACAGCGGCGGCAGGATCGAGGGCAGCCGCGCGGCCAGCATCGATTTGCCGGCGCCGGGCGAGCCCATCATCAGCAGATGATGCCCGCCGGCCGCCGCGATCTCGAGCGCGCGCTTGGCGCTCTCCTGGCCCTTGATGTCGCGCAGGTCGAGCGAGGTCGCCTCGGTCGCGTGCACTTTCGGCTGCGGGCGCGACAGCACCTGGCTGCCTTTGAAATGGTTGGCGATCTGGATCAGCGAATTCGCCGCCACGATCTGGATGTCGGGGCTGGCCCAGGCCGCCTCGGCGCCGCACGCCGCCGGACAAATCAGCCCCTCGTCGCGCGAATTGGCGCCGATCGCCGCCGGCAGTACGCCCGCCACGGGCGCGATCGAGCCGTCGAGGCCGAGTTCGCCGAGCACGGTGAAGCCCGAAAGCGCGTCAGGCGGAATCGCCCCGATCGCCGCCATCAGCCCCAGCGCGATGGGGAGATCATAATGGCTGCCTTCCTTCGGCAGATCGGCCGGCGCCAGATTGACGGTGATGCGACGGGCCGGCAGCGCCAGCCCCGAGGCGATCAGCGCCGAGCGCACCCGCTCGCGCGCCTCCGACACCGCCTTGTCGGGCAGGCCGACGATCGCGAACGCCGGCAAACCCGGCGCGACCTGCACCTGCACGTCGACGCCGCGGGCCTCGATCCCCTCGAAGGCGACGGTGGAAACCCGCTGGACCATGCTTGCCCCTCGCTGCGCAATCGAAGGTAGCGGAAGGTGGGGCAATGTGCAAGAACATTAGGGGAACGGGCCGTGGCGGGTCCGTTTGACCAGGCCAGGTTGTGTTACCCGATTACTTCGCTTTCGCGAAAAATGCGGTAAGCCTCAGATCATGCCATACGAGTTTGACATAGAAACCGATCCAGACCCCCCTTTTACGGACAATCTGGGAGTTCAAATCGTCGAATTTGCGCTCGGCTACGATTTGGACCGTGACATCGTTGTGGTGATGTCGGTCATGCTGGTCCCGATTGACGAGGCCCATGATCTCAGGTTCGGGATTCGGGAAAAGAGCTTGGTCAGCGATTGGAAGGTTTCGGCCCCAGATTACACCAAGGAGGCCGTTGACAGATATGTTCCCAAAGTATGGAGAGCTTTTGTCGCCAATCAGATCGCCCGTGCAGTTAGGAAATTAGTGAACCAAGTCCAGCCAGAAAACCTTACTATGGAGTCGTATTACGCCGGGCTGGCGACAAAGGCCCTCAAAAAATATGAAACGATAAGCGGTTCGGTGCATTCTTGCGGGTATGAAACAACGGAACAATTCCGTCACGAAACGTCGCAGAAGGACTACTGGTTGTTTAGAAAGACGGTTTAAGAGAGCCAAAACCGTGCTATATTTACAAGATACAGGAGAGATCACCATGACCCGCGACCGGATCGTAGAGGTCAGTAAAAAGGCAGCGCAGCGCGTAGCTAAGGCGGAGGTTGGGACCCCCGCCAAGCAGAAATACGTCAAGCGCCTGGCCGAGCTGAAGACCAAGCGCGCGGTGAGCGCCGGTCGTGCAGCCGATAGGGAAAAAGGGCGTTTGCGCGCCTAATCTAGCAGCCGCCCTTATCGGAACGGTCTCTAACGTTTAACGTGCGCGTGCAGCGCCACAGTGTTGCGTGCGGTTTTTTGGATTCTGCCGTTCAATCCTGACAGGCTTCATATCGGGGTTGCTGATATGCGGCCGACGACCGGCCCCCATCCACGAGCAAACGGATAATGGTGCTTTGCCGGCGCCCGCAATTCTGGAGAGGGCGCGAACGCTCATTCCTGCACAGAGATTGAACATCGCATCGAGCGTGTTGGGAAATTGGGGAGGCACAGCATTGGCGCTGCCTTCTCGTGATGCTTGGTCTTGAGCCGGGCATTCCTGCCAATATTTGAGTACGGCCAGACTTTATTTATCGTGCTTAGTGTCAACGAAGCTCTCATTGGTAGCCGTGAGCTTCCGCATATCTGTCAAACTGCTCCAGCACCTCTCTGGGCAAAAGTGATGTTGACGCGGGTGACTCTTGGCTAGGCGCTCTTCACGGTCACCAGAATGGCCATGCCGGATCGGTTGCCCGGTTCGGACATCACCTCTTCCAGCGCCGAAGGTTCGGGGACAGCATCTCCATCCTCCGCGAAGCCTTCGAGGTGAAGCGCAAGGGCTTCCTCGGCCATGGCGCGCGCGTCATCCAGGCGGATGCCTGCGGTGATCACGCCCGGAAAGTCGGGAAAGGAAACGCCGAAGTGGGTGCCGGCGTCCTCGTGAATAAGACCAATATAGCTGGGCATGGCCCGTACCTGATTTTAGAGTCCCTTTTTTGGGATCCGTAAACCCCTCGCCTTTAGGCGACGGGATGCAGTAGCATCCTCCCATTATGCAGACGGCAAGATCCGGCAGCCACACGATATGGGATTGCAAATATCATATCG
>Ga0302319_10002228_pt1 | contig 42360 bp, 36 predicted proteins | sample Bog_T0_2_FD_203319 | JGI IMG/M metagenome (GOLD analysis project Ga0302319, IMG submission 203319) | Peat permafrost microbial communities from Stordalen Mire near Abisko, Sweden - Bog_T0_2 | ecosystem: Environmental > Terrestrial > Soil > Wetlands > Peat | place: Sweden: Abisko, Stordalen Mire...
TTATCGAGCAATGGCCCCGTATCTGCCAGGGTCTTGCCGAAGCCCCGCGCAAACGCCGGCCAAGAGGCTTCATCTCTGCCTTGTGCCCTACCAAAACAAATTAGCGCTTATGGGGCGTAGCCCCGAGACCCCATAGGAGCACCGAAATGGCAACGCCAAAGCAGTCAGAACATCGCCGAGGGTTGCTCATCAAACTCTTGTCCCAAGAGAAGGAAGTCATTCGCCAACAGGCTCACCTCGCTGGCCTAACAGTCAGCGACTTCATTCGTAAATGCGCACTCAACCGGCCAATACGTTCCCAAGTAAGCCGCGAAGTTGCCGCCGAACTCAGCAAGCTCTTCGGATTGCAAAAGCATCTCCTGATGGAGATAAAGGGCCTACCCAACGAAGAGGAACTTCGCCGTGAACTCAACTCGGTACTTTCGGAGTTGCACACGGCACTGGCCACCTTCAACAAGAACACGGCGGAGTGAACATGATCGCTAAGGTGCAACCATCTCGGCAACACGCGAGCAGTTCCAAGCGGCTATGCAAGTACCTAACTACGGAACGTGACGCCGATACAGGGGAACCGCTTTCGCGAGGGGACGTTGTATTGTCAGAGAACCTTGCCGGTTTGGACACGGTTGCAATACAGATGGAGGGGATTGCGTTTTTGAACCCACGCTGCAAGGATGCTCTTTGCCACTATGAACTGGCGTGGCCACCGGGAGAACGTCCAACGCAACCACAATGGACAGATTGCGCGTTGCACACTCTCCGTGAACTCTGTTACCAGGACCACCAATATATGGTTGTTGCGCACGATGACAAGAAGCACTTTCACATCCACATCATGGTCAACAAGGTTCACCCTGAGACCTTCAAAGCGCATACACCTTATCGGAACTGGTTGACGCTTGATGCCGCAATGCGCGTCCTCGAAGCGAAATATGGCTGGACACACACGGTGGGTCCGACACGTTGGGATGAAGAATCAAAACAGCCAGTACGCGCATCACGTTCCGAACGTAACGCGCTTCGTACTGCTGGACAACAACCGAAAGGTGCAGCCGCAAAGTATGAACATTATCACGATGAAGAATCGCTGCAAACTTACATGCGTCGAGAAGTTGCTCCGCTTGTAAGAACGCTACTAACTCGCCAGAATGCCTCATGGGAAGCCCTTCATACATTTCTAGCAAAGTATCATCTTCGCATTGAGAAGGGGGAATCTGGCGGATATACGGTCCTTGCTGTTGACCATAACATTCGCGTGAAAGCATCCGACGTATTCCGCAGCCACTTCGCTGGCAAGAGCAATCGTCAGGCGACAGAAACCGTTCTTGGGCCGTGGACACCGGCCTCGACATCTCTTCAACATTCCGTACCACATCTGGCACAACATAGCGAGCGTAATACCGCACAGAGGGAGGAACGTAAAGCGCAACGACACGCTGAACGTTTTGCTCTGATGGATGAATATAACCAGTATCGGAATCGGCAACGAGAAGTGTGCAAGGCCTTCACTACAGATGGCAGGGACTGCACCCAATACCTTCGTGAAGTGTTGCGGCAGCAAAAAAGCGAGATTCGTGCGTCCGCTCTGTCATGGCCAGACAAGAAGGTTCTGCTCTCCCAGGCGGCGGCGCAATCGGTTCTCGAAGTTCGCGGTTTGAAGCTGAACATTCAACAGCGACGGCAAGAAGCATTTCCGAATAATCTCCGCACTTGGGTAGCGGACAGGGCCAGTGAGGGAGATGCGCGGGCGGCCGCGCAACTTCGTGGGTGGCGATATGCGGACCAACGGAATCAGCGGCGGCTCGATGCAAGGCTGGAATCAGATGCGCTGCACATTGGTCCGCCACCCGATCCTGGCGGCAGCGGAGACTGGGCCGACCTCGCACAACAGCGCCTTGCATCTCAACAGGAGCAGCAGACGCTCGCCAATCAGATCGCCGCGACGCGCATCTGGCAAATTGACCGCAAGACCGGCGATGTTTCCTACACGTTGAACGGGCAGGTTTCCGTCATCGACCGTGGGCGCGTCGTCACCGTGCTCAACCAGGATAAAGCCGCCGTCCTCTTCGGATTGGAGATGGCCATCCAGAAGTATGGATCGCACATCGCGTGTACCGGCAGCGTCGAGTGGAAGCGGATGGTCACAAAGGTTGCGGCTCAGCACGGCGTCTCCGTCCAATTCACTGACCCGGAGATGCAATACGCCATGCGTCTTCTACAACGTCTGGCGAATCCGCGCCAACGCCAGCAGGAAAGAGGCGGCAGATAGCCCGTTGCTGAATCGTCTGGCAGCATCCACGCGGACCGTGAGCCATTTTCCGCCGCTCATCGGAAGCGAATTCAAACCGAGTGAATCTCACCAAAACGAACCGTGAGGGGGATGGAGAAAAGGAGACGTAGGAAAGGCTCGCGGCGGCCGTCGAGAGCTATTGCAAATCTCGTACCTACCCGAGTCTAGAACTACTTGGCGAGGGTGGTCTTGAGCGTCCGCGCAGCACCTGCCCGATCACCATCCGAATTGCCGGCTCCAGGTTCCCCAGCATTCTTCGTCCCATCTGCCGAATGAAAACGCGCATTCATCAGGGCGCTCTACTTCTCCTCGACTTGATCGGACATTCTTCGAAGACGCACCAATAGCAGTGCAGTACTGCGAGGATTGAGGAGCGTCTTAAGGGCCATTAGCCGCTTGACAGACTATTAACTTAAAAGTTAACTGAATAGGTTACCTTCCTGTGACAAGTATCACTTGAGTATATTGTTATTTGACTTTGGGCGTGGCATGTGAAAGAAATGGTACGCACCATATCCTATCCGAAGAGTTGTCTCCGATTTGAATATGCTGCGGATTTGAGCAGTAGTTGTGTTGCCCTTTGAGAAGCAATTCTCTTGATCTATCCAGAAGAAACTCCGCATTACGATTAACCCAATGCAAAGCCGATGAAGCAATTCCGCTGACGCGTAACCCCCATCAATAAGCCGCCGGCAGGCGTAGTGTCCTGCTTAAGCGGAGTTCTGCACCCCGATTGACTTGCTCTTCTTCCAGTACCCAGTTTGCGAGGATCGAATGAACGTCTCCCTCTTTGCACGAAGTCTGTTTCCATCCGCATTCCTTTACGACAGACAACATCATGGCCTCCGCGGCTGCCGCTCCGCTTGGTGCTTGCTCCAGCGCGCGAATCCTCGACACACCTTGCATTTCCAGCTTTGCGGGCGCGCTTGGCCCACGCAATGAAGCCAGTTATTTCATAGAACTCGAAAGTCCATTCCTACAGCACTGAGTTCGACTCAGAAAGGGATGCATCCGCCTGATCAAGCAGACAACGGTCACGGCCCTGTATCTTCATGGTTGGCAACTTTTAAGAGTTGATGAATTGAGTAGAAGGGTTTTCGCATGAACCGCTTGTCTTGCTGTTAAACGTTCTGATTGTTCTTGCCATTATTTGCGCACAACGTCTGGCGCGAGCACCTACGGTGGCGACACGTAAGGCTTGTCCCGGTTGTTCGGACATTTTGTTATCGATTTATAGGTGGAGGTTCTCCTTTTGGTTTAGGCTGCCTGATGTACCTGCAGGCGGTTGGAGGTGACGGAACGGCGTTGCCACGGTCCCAGTATAGGAGGGAATGTAGACACGATTTTGCTCAAGGTCGTGATCATCGCTGTCATTCTGGGCATGGCAGAACTGCTGCCGATTTCCAGATCTGCTCACGTCGTTATCGCCGAAAAACTAATGGGGCTCCGCTTCACTGGCCGACATCAGAATGCTATAGAGTGGTCTTCACGGTCGAGAACGTTGTAGCGAACGGCGAACAGTGTTATAATAGTTTGTGTCAGTCAAGGGGGCCCCCAAGATGCCTGGTCGTTGTCCACGAATATTTCGTGAAAAATGGACATCTGCATTGACACGAGAGGGCTCGCCAAGTAGTGTTTAAGCGAAATCAAATATGTCATTTTGAGGAGACTATTAGAACTTGTCACAGGCAGTGCGGTTGTGGAATACGCTCTATCAACTCTGTGCTAGTTCTTCACAGGTCTAATCCCGCTTTCAAAAATGGGAATACCCCGACGAACATTTGAAACTCCGGATAACGGTGAACGAGGAAAGGACATTGATAACGACAGAGAAGACAAGTGCGATTGGCCAGTCGGTGCGCTTGGCGATTGCCAGGCGAGTCAAATTCTCATCGGTAATTCTGTTGGCTTTAGTGGCGTGCAACCTCTTCTCGAAACACAGTAGCGCTCAGGTCGTTGATCCTGTCACATCGGCGCAAGCGCCTGTACCGGGCGTGGGGCATCACTACATTGGCATGGGGACCGAGACGGTCAATCCTGCTGATGGATCAGTGAACTTCGACTTGCCTATTCAAACGCCTGGTGGGCGAGGGCTCTCATTTCCCTTTGGAATTCACTATGCCGAAGGGGAACCGTTCTACCTCACGAACGGCGGGTCGGGTTCGACTTTTGGTTGGACGACCCCAGCCGCGAGTGCGCAGCTGTCACCCTTCGATTTGAATGGCTGGTCATACCAACTTCCGAATTATCAGGCTTAAGCCTTTCTGGCAAATACTCAAATTGCCTCTTCGTCTGATGGACCCGATCACTTTTTTTATAACTATTGCTGGGGAACTCAAAACTATAACTTCAGTGGATTTGACGGCCACAAGCACAGTCTAGCAGCGGCTTACTTGTGGGTGAGCCAAAACAGTTCTCAGCCCATGTTGACGTACGTTTGCCAATTCAGTAGTTATTCTGGCCTGAACGGCGGGGTTTCATCCGGTGGCGATAACGGTGTTGCAACGGGGCCATTTGGAAGTGTCCCGGTTGCACTTGCGCCGGGATGGCAGCCCCCTTTCAGCGTGACGGACAGGTCGGGCACAGTGTATCAGTTTTCGCTGGGACCCTTTATGGGCAATACAATGTCTGGAGTTCAGCCGTTCGGAGTGTTAGCTCAGACGATTACCGACAGAAATGGTAACCAGATGGTCCTAAATGGCACCGGCTCAGCGGCTGGCGGCAACAATGCCAATACACCTGCCACTACTACCGGTATCCTTCCCGCGGGGAGCTGCACGGATACATTGGGCAGGCCTATTCTGTCATGGTCCGGCCTTGGGGGTACATTGACCGGACAAGAAAGAACTTGGAGCGATCAACTCAACGTCTCCGGCCTCGGGCAGATCCCGGTGAATTGGACGACGACCACTGTTACCTTCCCCGACCAACCACAAAACAGCACGTGTATTTACGCCCTAACCAGTTCAGGCGTATCTACCGCGTCGAATGCCTGCGGATTCGGACCTGGTGAACAAGGCATAACAATGGCCGTAGTCAGCTCGATCATCCTACCGAATGGGCAACAATACAGTTTCACTTACGGGACTGGAGGCTGGGGACGGCTGAGCAATATTGCCTTCCCGGATGGGGGATCCGTTCACTATGTGTGGGGCACCAACAGCCAGTCAAAGGCAACTTACCAAACATGGCCACTTGACATTGCATTACCTTATGCACAGGGCAACGGCAGCATCTGGGCGATTGTGGACACTCCGGCGATTACCGACCGTTATGTCAGCTACGATGGGGCAACCGAGGTCCTTCATCAGCACTTTGCCTACTACACTCACTGGATCATAGACACCAACAGTGGCCAGACCGCAACGTGGGATTACAAGACAACAACCGTTACCAGCTACGACCTGGTTAGAGGTTCAACGGCCGCATCGGCAGTAACGACTTATACTTATACACCCATTGGGGCATTCCAAGGCCCCAATGATGGCCAACATCAGCCGGCCGGATCTAATCCCACCGGCTGGCAGTACCCGGAGGTTCCGGTTGAGGCATCCGTGGTTTATCAAGATGGAAGCGGCAATACGCTCAAACAAGTCAACAAAGCGTGGCTCGACCAATACCAGATGGTGGGAGACCAAACGATCTTGGATAACAAGCAGGCCACGACCACACTACACTGCGTCGATAATGCGGACCGGGTTTGGAACACCTACGAATACAACTTTCAGAGCGCAGGACCGGCGTCATCTGTACCCACCTGCCCCCGAACAAGCGCTGGTCAATTGACGTGGGGTATCAGCAACGTAAGCGGTAACAGCGGCGCCATCAATACAAGCATCATTGGTCCGCTGTTGCGACAGACAGCCACTGCCTACCACACATTTAGCGGCACCAACATTTTAGACGAGCCGGACAGCGTTAGCGTGATGGGCGGCAGCGGTAACTTGATGCAAAAGACGTCCTATATCTATGACGCGAGCGGGCTGACGCCTTCAGGTGCAGCGGCGGGTTTGGTCAGTGCACCCGGGGGTGCGGTGCGCGGCAACATCACATCGGTATCGCACTGGCTGAACACGAGCAACTCCCCTCTCACATCAACCTACACCTACTTCGACACAGGGAATCTTCAATCCATGCGGGACCCGTGCGGGAACCCGAACGGTACGTGCAAGGACATGATCGGGACGAATCACAAGACAACCTATGCCTACTCCGACAGCTACAGCAGTTGCGGCGGCGCAGCCCCTCCGAATGGCCAGACCGCCGCGTAACTGACGCTGGTCACAAATCCGTTTGGCTATACGCGGAATTTCTGCTGGGACTACACCCAGGGGCAGCTGCGTTCCGCAACGGATGAGAATACGCAAACAACCTCCTATATTTACGACGACCCGCTCGACCGGCTTACGGAGATCGACTACCCGGACAATGGCAAGACGACGGTTCACTACAACGATTCGACGTATAGCGCATCTGCCAATACTCCGAATTTCGTCACCACCACATGGATGAATTCCAGCCAGAGCGTTCAGAAGGAGACCGCCTTCGACGGTATGGGCCATACAGTCCGAACCATGCTGTTATCGGATCCGTCCGGTACCGATTATGTGGATACGGTTTACGACGGATTTGGGCGGGTTTACACTGCCTCCACTCCTTATCGCAGCACATCGGAAGTCACATATGGCCTGACGAAGAACTGGTACGATGCGCTCGGCAGAAAGATCCAGCAAACCGACTCCGATGGGACAAGCAACCACTACTGGTGCTATGACAACCTTGCTCCCGGACAGCCCAATTGCCATCCTTCCTTGTCCACTGTTGTGGGCCAATGGGTGGACCATGCCGATGAGAATGGCAATGACTGGCAGCAGACAACAGATGCTCTCGGCCGTTTGATTAGCGTATTTGAGCCCAATGGAACTTCTCATTCGCCAAGTATGGAAACCGATTATGCCTATGATCTACTGAGCAATCTTTTGTCGGTGAAGCAGTGTGGCGCAATATGCACATCTCCAGCGGCAAACGGCCCAGTCAATAGGTCATTCGCTTATGACAGCCTTTCGCGGCTGTTATCTGCCGCCAATCCGGAGACTGGCACGACGATCTATAGCTATGATGCAAACGGCAACGTGCAGAATAAGACGGACGCTAGGAATGTGTCCACTGCTTACGGCTATGATGTCTTGAATCGGGTGTTGAGCAAGAGCTACTCCAACGATCCAAGCGGCTCGCCGCTATCCTGTTATCAGTATGATGTGTCCTCCACGACGTGTTCGCAGTCCAATGGAAATTTGATCGGACGGCTGACGGTCGCATGGACGCAGAGCGCCTCCAAAACGTCCGCATGCTCGAACGCTGGCTCTTTCCTGACCAAGCGCGCGATTTGTGTCTACGACCCGCTGGGTCGGCTCCAGAGTGAGCAGCAATACACGCCAGCGACTGTCGCGAGCGGCACGCCTTACTCGCCGCAATATCAGTACGATCTGGCAGGCAATCTAATCACGTCGACTACTGGGGTTGGGCCGGTTCTCTATGGGAACTCTTTGCCGACTCCGATTGGATTCACGAGCACCTACGACGGGGCAGGCAGGCTACAGTCGTTGAGCAGCAACCTGACCGTCAATCCGGTCAACGGCTTCGCGCTGCCCGCAACGCTGTTTGCCCCGCCTACCGGACAGAGCACTTCATGTGCCGATTCCGGGACCGTGCAGTACTGGGCGTTTGGCGGGCTGATGAATGCTGCATACGGAAACGGGCTGACCCTGAACCGGACGTATGACAACCGCCTGCGGACCACTTGCGAGACCGACACGGGTAGCACGGTGACAAACGCGACGAGCGGTTCAGCGGCGGTGACCATCACCGGAGCGGAACAGACTAAATGAAGAACACAGACCACCGGCGGTTGCCGCATGCCTCGAAGTCGAAGACCGTTGAGATCACTGGATCCCGACACGGGTGTGATCGAGGTGTTGGTCCACTGAAGTAGCAGAACCGCAGCTTTGAGGGAGAAAGGTATGTCGCGTACGTCTCGCAATCTGATTTTGCTGTCGGCGGTTTTGCTGGGTCTGAGTAGACTTGCGTTCGCCCAAGCGCCCACCTTCAAGCAATCCACCTATGTGTCCGAGAACAGCAGCGCTCTTGTTTCCATCACCAGCCCTGCGATCACGGTAGCGGCTGGCGACTTTGCAGTGGCATTCTGCCGGGCTGGCACTCCGGTAACAGGGATTGCGGTGTAGAGCTCTTTATCGAATACCTGGAATCCGCTGGCGATGCAAGCTAATCAGGCTAGTAGCAATAGCGGTTTCGACGCTCAGGCGTCTTGGGCAATCATGGGTTCAGCCGGTTCGACGGCATTTACGTGTACGCCGTCCTCGCAGGCGAGCTATCAGTCGATGGTTGTGCTGGACTATTCCGGCACAAACGGCAGTCTCAATGTCACCACCGGCTCGGGATCGATAACGAATTATTGGTGGACGATCCCGCTTTTAATACTACGCAGGGAACGCTGAACATACTGTGCGCGGCGACAGGGACACAAGCGGGGAGTCCAACCGACCCATTTGTTCCGGGAACGATTGGCGGCAACAGCGCCACGTTACGGGCGGTAAGCGCGGCGTCGCTCACCGTGAATGCCGATTCCGCATGTGAAGACTACATATCGGCAGGCGCTCTCAGCGGTGCTACCGGTTCAATTGGGTACAGCGGAGCAGATGCCAACTGGGGTGGGACGGTGCTGGCGGTGAATTACAGCGCAGGAAGCCCCACCATCCCGAACATCACGTGGAACTCCCAGACGGCCGTGCCTCGGGGAACCACTCTCAGCGCTACGCAGCTCAATGCCACGGCCACTATACCCGGCACGACCACCACTGTGCCGGGCACCTTTAGCTACTCGCCAGCCGCGGGCACGGTGCTATCGAGCGCCGGGCCGACGAATCTAACCGTCACCTTTACGCCCACCAACACCAGCCAATACAGCACGGCCACCGCCAGCGTGACGCTGATGGTGAACAACGGCACGCCCACCTTCAAGCAATACACCTATGTGCCGGAAACCAGCAGCACGGTGGCTTCGATCACCAGCCCCGCGATCCCGGTAGCGACCGGCGATCTTGTGGCAGTAGTCTGCCGGTCCGGCTCCGCCAGCGTGACCAGCATGGCGGCTTCCAGTTCCCCTTCAAACACGTGGACATCCACGCCGATCCAGACCTACAACCCGAACTATGGAGGCTACCAGCTCAGCATCCAAGCGTCGATCGCTACAATGGGAGCTTCCGGCTCGACCACGTTCACCTGCACGCCGTCCACGGCCGTGAGCGGCCAGTCGATGATCGTGCTGGATTATTCCGGCGTGGGCTCAACTGTGAATGTCAGTACGGGCAGTAATGAAACGGGGTCGCCGTACACGACCCCATCGTTTTCGCCGACGCAACAGGCTTTGATCCTGGTGTGCGCCTCCTACCAGGGTTCGCCGGCTAACGCGCCGTTTTTTACGCAGGGAATCGCCGGCAACACTGCGAATCTGCGAGGTGTCAGCGCGTCGTCGCTTACCGCGAACGCCGATGCCGGTTGCGAAGACTACGTATCGACAGGCCCGCTCAGCGGGATTACAGGAGCAATGCAAGACGGCAACTACGCCTTCTGGGCTGGGACGGCCTTGGCGATCAACTATAGCGGGGTGCCCGCAAGCCCGCCGCCAGGCCTCACCGCCACTGCTACCTCACTGGCCGTATCGCCCGGCACGACAGAGCCCTATGGAACGAACCTGGTGATGACTGGCTCCGTCTCTCCATATACGTCCGGGTCCAACACGGCTACCGGGACGATCGGCTTTTACGACAGTGGCACGCTGCTCGGTTCGCCCTCCATCGCGAGCGGCCAAGCCAGCATCGGCATCAGCACTTTGGCCGCAGGCTCGCATTCGATTACCGCCGTATACAGCGGCGATGCAAATTTCGCAGGTTCCACTTCCGCTGCGCAAGGCGTCACAATCACTCCGGTTACGCCCACCATTGCCTGGGCCGAGCCGGCAGTCATCGCCTATGGAACTGCGCTCAGCGCGACACAACTGAATGCGTGGGCATTCGCGCCAAGTGCTTCAGGTGACCTCATGGCAGTCGAAGGGACATTCACCTATACCCCAGCGGCAAACACGATCCTCGGTGTGGGGACGAACACACTTTCCGTGACCTTCGCTCCGCTCGACACCAAAGACTTCACTGCGGCCACACAATCCGTCTCGCTGGTAGTGAACCAAGCCACTCCCACCATCACTTGGCCATGGCCAGCCAACATCTCTCCCGGCACGGCGCTGAGCGCTACTCAACTCAACGCCACAGCAAGCGTGCCTGGCACGTTCGTCTATACTCCGGCCGCTGGCACCACCTTTTCAGCGGGAAATCAGACTCTCGCGGTGGTCTTTACGCCCACCGACACCACGCACTACACGACCGCCTCGGCGCAAGTGCCCCTGGATGTGACCTTTGTGCCCAATGCAGGCATCATCAACACGGTGGCGGGTACCGGCTACAACAACAGTTTTGATACTGGCATCGGTGGCTTGGCTGTGAATGCTGGGTTTGGTGATTTATTCGGCATTGCAGTCGACAGCGCCGGCAACTACTACTTTTCGGATCCTCTGACCAACCGCGTCTACAAGGTGTCAGCCGCCACCGGCATCGTCTCCCTTGAGGCCGGCAACGGCAACGTCACTTCGGCCTTCTCCGGCGACGGAGGGCCGGCAACACAAGCTGAGCTGGAGGGGCCAGAGGGCTTGGCAGTGGACACCTCTGGCAATCTCTATATCGTGGATACCCAAAACAATCGCATCCGCGAGGTGAACGCCTCGTCGGGCATCATCAACACGGTCGCAGGATGCTGTGCAGTGAATTACGGGCAGGCATCAGGAGGTACTCCAGCTGGCAACGTTCCCTATCCTGGGGTTTTGGCAACGAATGTCCAGTTGGAGATCCCATCCTTCGTGGCCGTGGACGGCGCCGGCAACCTCTACATCCCGAATCGTTTTTCCGGACTCATCTATAAAGTGTCAGCCGCCACACACATGCTTTATACGGTTGCCGGAGGCGGTTCCGGCTGTGCCAATCAGACCGACAGCGTGGGAGATGGTTGCCCAGCGACGAGCGGCATAATACCTGATTTGACCGGCAACTACGGCGCGGTCTTCTCGATGGCGGTAGATATGGCCGGCGATATCTTTATCGAGGATGCAACCAATACCATCCGCAGGGTGGATGCCACGACAGGAATCATCAAGATCGCGTACGGAAACGGTTCGGCCCCAGCGTACGGATCCAATACGGCCTTCGACTCTGGCGATGGTGGTCCAGCAATCAGTGCAGGGATAGGCGAGGATGGAATTGAGTCCGTAGACGCGGCCGGGAATATCTATCTCTCTACCGCTGAGAATACCATCCGTGAGATTAACGCTTCCACCGGCATTATTAGCACAATCGCGGGAAACGGCACATTGGGTTTCTCCGGTGACGGCGGACACGCCACACTGGCTGCGCTCAAATATCCGGGAGGCGTTGCCGTGGACACGTCCGGCAATGTCTACATCGTGGATTCTGGAAATTACCGCATTCGCTCCGTCGGCTCGCCCGCGGGCGTCATCAAGTCGGCAACCACAGTTACCTGGGCAGCGCCAGCAGCCATATCTTTTGGCACCACGTTGAGCGCGACGCAACTGAATGCTACGTCCACTCAGCCGGGTACATTCGCATACTCACCCACAGCGGGTTCAGCCCTCGGCGTTGGGCCGCAAACCCTTTCGGTGATCTTTACGCCCACCGATGAGGACTTCTACGACACCGCCTCAGCATCCGTCCCTATCACGGTGAACCCCGCGACGCCTGTCATCACTTGGGCGCCTCCTTTTGCCATCACCTACGGAACGGCCCTGAGCGCCACGCAGCTCAACGCCACAACCGACTTGCCGGGAACCTTCTCTTACTCGCCCGCCTTGAACACAATCCTGACAGGCGGCCCGCACACCCTTTCGGTTACCTTTACACCCACGGACACGGTCGACTACTACACCACCACGGTCACGGTTCCGATCACCGTGAACAAGGCAGTGGCAACTATCACCTGGCCTACACCGGCCGACATCGCCAGCGGAACCGCATTGAGCGCAACCCAGCTCAATGCCGCGGCCAACGTCGCTGGAACCAACCTGGCCGGCACGTTCGCCTATACCCCCGCCGCCGGCACAATCCTCGCTCTCGGCCCGCACACCCTTTCGGTTACCTTCACCCCCACCGACACCACCGACTACGCCACAGCCACGTTTGCAGCCGATCTTCTCGTCACTTCGGCCGCAGGCCCCTCCGACACCGGTACGGTCGCTCTCACGGTGAATGGCACAACCGTGGCAACCGCAACCTACGGGGCTGCCTCCACACCCAGTTCCATCGCCGAGGCACTGGCTGCAAACGCCTCCAGCTCCCTGGTAACGGTAGACGCCGTCGACGACGCCCTCTACATCGAGGCCACGGGGACCGGATCGCAGACCAACTACCCCTACACCATCCAGAACACCAGCTACAGCAGCTCCATCTTCAGCCAGCCCTCGTTTCCGGTCTCAACAATCACCGGCAATCTCGACGGGGGAGCGAACGCCGCGTCTTCCGGGCAGTCGCAGACGATCTATCAGTATTCGGTCGGTTACGATCCTGTCGGCAGCCTGGCCACCTATACTGACAGCGTCATGGGAACCTGGAGCTACGCCAACGGCTATGACACGCTGAACCGGCTTGTCGCGGCGCAGAACACAGTGGCTTCGAGCGCCTCGCCCCAGTACGCCAGCAACTACGGCTGCTGGAGCTACGACGCATTTGCCAACCGCACCATGGAAGCAGTCTCCAAGACCGCCTGCGCGGGCAATCCGACGCCCACCAGTTGGGCGCACTACAACGGCACCGTGAATGGAACCAACAACAACCAGATGAGTTCCACCAGCCAGAATGTGAATCAGGCGAGCGGATACGACCCGGCCGGCAACGTGATTTATGACGGCAGCAATAACTACCTCTATGACGGCGACGGGCGCATCTGCGCCGTGGCCCAATATGTGCAGGTCCTGGGCACGTACACTTACACCGGCTACCTCTACGACGCCGACGGCACGCGCGTGGCCAAGGGTTCGCTGACCGCATGGAGCTGCGACCCGGCCCTCAACGGCTTCCAAACCACCAACGACTACGTGCTCGGCCCCGGCGGCGAGCAGGCCGCCGAGATGGGCATCGACGTCAAATCCGGCAGCGCCAGCACCCTGGTCTGGCAGCACACCAACGCCTGGGCCGCGGGCGCGCTCATCGCCACATACGACAACGACGGCCTGCACTTCTACTTCAACGACCCGCTCGGCACCCGCCGCACCCAAACCGACTATGCCGGCAACCTGGAACAGACCTGCGCCAGCCTGCCCTTTGGCGACGGCCTCAATTGCACCAACTCCACCCAGTACCCTACCGAGCACCACTTCACCGGCAAAGAACGGGATGCCGAATCCGGCAATGACTACTTCGGGGCCAGGTACTATGCATCTGCGATGGGTCGCTGGCTGTCGCCTGATGCACCGTTTCTGGATCAGATCCCTTCAAATCCTCAGACATGGAATCTCTACATGTACGGTAGGAACAATCCGCTTGTCATGGTGGACCCTACCGGTACGTCCACGCAGACAGCAGCAAACGGTGATGTGTTGGCTGTGTACGACGACAATGACAATTCCGTCTATCGGCATGGTGATTACGATGACCGAGCGGACTGGGTAAGCGGCGGCGCGTCCGGCTTGGCCAGTACAGATCCTGAAACGAAATCAATGGGAAAGACAGAATTCTGGGACGAGTTTTTGTCGATAGATCACAGTGGCGTCCCAAATGGTGCCAGAATTCTGTTCGGTCAGAGTTTCGACAAGGACATGGCTGCACTCAATGGGCAGGCGAATCAGCAAGATCTCAAAAAGACAGCGGGAGAATCGAAGCTCCATCAGAGATTCGACGTCAAGAATAAAGACTGGTTTGCGCCTGACGGCCCATACACCGGGAAATTGCTCAACGGCATGTACGCAAGCGCCCGCTCGGCAGGGAACTTCTTGGCGGGTTGGAACGGCGCTACAGGCACATTTCTTGGTGCCCATATTGATGAAACAACCTATATGAAGTTGGCGGGGGCTTTAAACGTAAATCAATTCAACCAGTGGAATGCCGCCAAAATTGTTACGTTCGGCGTCTCGTATGGCCCAGCTCCCTATTACGGAGAAGACGCATATTCGGGCAGGCAAATCCTGAAAGGATTCGAATATGGCGCAAAGTAACCGTAAGCGATTGATGTTGCTGGCGACAATCGGTCTCGGAGTGTTGCTCCTTGCTCTAGGCCTCTTGCGCCATCTTGGATCACAGCTTGATGAGATCGGCGCGTCACTTTTCGGCAAACGCGTGATCCAACTGAACAACGGGAGCCGCGTTTATTTGAAGCGTGAAGTCCGCGGTCAGAACTTCGATGTCGTTGCGGTTTCGGAAAACCCTAACGCTTGCGAATCGGCAAACCCGGATACCGACCTTATCTTCAAGAACGATGCAAATCCTCTGACTGTTTCCCAATCAGATGCCGCGCTAACCATTTTTTGGGCTTGGGGGTTTAATCAGCCAAAGTTTCCCCTCGCCCACGTCGTCGTGAAGGATGTTCGACCTGATTCCCTGTCGTCCCAAGACAGGGCCTCGATGAACGTTCAACTGATCGATATTCCGATGGAATTCGAGAAACGTGGAAACGGTGACTGCACGAAGAAATGAGGAACTCTTCACAGTTTTCGGTATTCCGATGCCATTTTGCCGGCAAAGAACGCGACACAGAATCAGGCAACGACTACTTCGGGGCTAGGTACTACGCGTCTATGATGGGAAGGTTCCTCAGTCCTGATTGGTCAGCGAAGATCGTACCTGTGCCGTATGCGAAGCTGGACAATCCGCAAAGCCTCAACTTGTACGCATATCTGAGGAACAATCCACTCGGTGGTACAGACCCCGATGGACATTGCGATTGGTGTCAAAGGGCATGGAATAAGGTCTTCCACGGAGAAGCCAAGACAGATCAGGAGAGGGCTCAGCCTGGTGTGAACAACGATATAGTTCTTGTGCGAAGTAAAGTAAAGACAGAGGAGACAACCGGATACAAGATTGTAGAATGGACCCCAGTCGAAACTAAAAACCTTAAAGACGGTAAAGTACAAGGCGGATTGCCATCACCTGATCCAAAAAACGACGTAGAGTTATGGGAATCTTCGGGGGGCAGTTCCTACGAGCAACAAGGTAAAAGTCAGGTCCCAGGTATTGGACACGACACGATATCGTCGGGAAAGGGTGGGATGTATCCTCAGGATGTTGACCAGCGCTGGAGTGTTAATGGAAATCGCGTGCAGGTTCTAGTCGGGTTCGATACCGCAGGGAAACCGATCCTTGCATGGGAGATTCACTATGACCGTAGTGGAGATTCTCCAAAAATGACAACCAAATAACACTTCGCCCCCTGAATATGGAATTCAGTTCAGATTCGAAGCGCCGGACTCATGCGCCAGAAACAAGAAAGAGAGGACAGGATGCTCCATCGGGTCTTACATAATTGTGGCAATATTTGCAAGCGGATAAGTTTCAGTATGCTGTCCGCCAAAGACAAACGCTTCCGTATTCCGCTAATGATAGCTTTGTTGCTATTCATCTCCATATTAGTATTTAGTATTGTTCTTCATGTTTACTCTCACACTCTGGCACGCAAGGCGCTTTCCTTGCTTTCTGAGGCGGCGACAATCAAGGTCGGCAGCAAAGAGAACTCAATCATACCGCTCGTTTCTCGTTATGGTGGCGCAAAATGGCATCCTTCCATATCTTTTGCGGACGATAGCTATGACGATAATGGGAACAGGCGAATTAGTGGATCGACAAACCTATATTCATATGAGATGAAGATTTCTCCTTTCCATGCATTCACCGCAAAAGGAGAAAGAACGGGCCGACTTCATACTGCGCTTATATATCTGATGGGGCACTCGCCGAATTATCTTCGCGATCCACTCGGATTGAGGAACTGGTTAGTCGTTGTACACGTTCGCATTCAAGATGGACGCGTCGCAGCGGTATCTGGAACGGCTCTAGTTGAAGGAAGCAACGGGTGGTTAGGAGACGATTGGACGCACAGTTCAGACTTGGATGAAGCGAATGGCGTATCACCTGCCTACTCTGTCCAAACAACGATTCTAGAAATACCGCCTGCTAATGGCCAAGGCCTCATAGAGTGGTTGACACCCAGAGCCACTTCCGACCAAGCCCAAGCAACCTACAACGTGAACGACCGCTGTTTTAATGGCATCCTTCCATGCGCTTCGCTTCACGAATTCAAGCCGGATGTATTTAAATATCTGAAAAATCATTAGAAGTCAAAGGGGGATTTCGTTACTGACTACTGTCGGACGAGTAGACTTGTTCTCGATTCTGAGACCGGGGGTTGATGTACGATGAGGGGCAAGGTTGTTATGACGCATTCCGCCGTTTGTACATCTGACGTGCGTTTCCCGGCATCCCGCTTTGCCGGCAAAGAACGCGATACCGAATCAGGCAACGATTTGATGGGGGCTAGATACTATTCCTCTACGATGGGCCGTTTCTTAAGCCCTGATCCGCTCATTCCCTTCAACATGAAGCAGGACGAATTCCAGGCGTGGATTGCGAATCCGCAGCACTGGAACAAGTACGCCTATGCTCTGAACAATCCATTGAAGTACACCGATCCGACAGGTTTGACAGAGACGATCTACTACTTCCTGAATAAGAATCTGACGGACGCGCAGAAGAAGTTCTTCAACGACAACAAAGACGCCATCCTGGGAGCTATCGCAGGCAAGCTCAAAGAGGCGGGCATCAAGGATGTCCAGTTCCGAGATGGCAGCACACTATCGAGCGCCCAACAAGCTTGGATTACAAAAAATAACCCAGAAGGGGTTGCCATGCTGAATTTTGCGAACAAGGGTGGGGTATTCAATAACGGTACGTGGAATCCTGGGTCAGGAACTTTCGGTGGTACGAATCGTGATTTCTCCGTTGTGCTGATGGGGAATCTGCAAAAAGGAGACCCTGATGCATCGACGCTCATCTTCCGCCTTGGCGAAGTCGGCGCCCATGAACTTGGACATGGAATGGGATTCCTCTCGTGTCCATCGTGCCACTGGAACCCCTTCCGAAGCGATCTGATGGATGAGAATCAGGGAATGCCTCGCACTTTTCAACCCGAACATTTCGATATGACAGTCCCTCAGAACAAACAGGCTGTGGATTCAATCAACAGCGATCCTCCGTACAACCCGTACCCACGGAATTAAGGGGAGACCATATGCTGCGGAGAATCCTGATTTCTACATACCTGTTGTTATATGCTCTGTCGATCATGTGGATGGTTGCTCTTGTGTTGATGAGAGCTGATCGCTCCGGCTATTTCAACAAATCGGTTCTAGTTCTTGGCGCGCTTACCGGAGCACTACTGCTGCTCTCAAATGTTGGCTTCCTAGTGAGAAGGCGCTGGTTCCCTTCGGCGGTGTGGGTCGTGATGATAGCCTGGTCGGCGTTTCTGACCTGGTTCAGTTGGTTTTCTGATGGCTCCCCTTTCATCCAGCATGAAGTCCACTCTTTTGACCCTAACCAACTGGCTGCGGAGAGTCGCCACTTTAGGACGGTAGCCGTCTTTAACTTCTCAATCCTGCTGCTCTGGTTCTGGAGCTACATATTGCTATGGTGGCGTCGACGGCGGGATCAAGCATCCACTACGATTCACGGTCTACGTGTATGACACCCTCGACCGGATGTGCGATTGCAATACATTCAAAGGCATCCCGTAGTACCGGCAAAGAACGCGATACCGAATCCGGAAACGACTACTTCGGGGCCAGGTACTACAGCAGTGCGATGGGCCGATTCATGTCGCCCGACTGGAGTGCGAATCCAGTCCCCATTCCGTTTGTCCATTTGGAGAATCCGCAGACGCTCAATCTGTACGCTTATGTGCAGAACAACCCGCTCAGCAGGAGGGACAGCAACGGGCACGACGACTATACATACGACCAATCGGGAAAGCAGACCAACTTCAAGAAAGATGGCTTCTGGCACAACCTGTTCAAGGGTAATACCTACACAATGAATCTCACAGGCGGGGGGTCGGTCTCGCTTTACGGCCCCGTCAGCGCGCTTGCAAGTGGGCAGCAGTACACGATTGTTTCCGCTGCGGACACCATGAAGGGCGCTTCCGATTTTGTGAACAAGAACGCAGGCACAGCAAGCGGGATGTCCCTGGATCAGTTCAAGAACGCTTCCAAGAATGGAGCGGCCTTTGATTACAAGCAGCAATTGTCGGGGAACTCGCTTTATATGTGGGGCGATGGTAAGGCTTACGATTCTGATGGAATAGGCAACATCACTTGGGGTTACCTGTCTACTGTTGCTGTCGGCGGCAGCATCACGAATGGAATCGCACATTTGGGTGCTGCTTATGCGCAAGACTTTATCGACAAGAGCAGTCGGCCAGAGTGGATTTTCAGTCACACGCTCGGTGATCGACCTCAAGATTTTGATGCGATTAACGCCGGTAGAAAATGGGGTGGAGAAGACTATGACCATGCTTTCGCACAGGCGGCACAGGACGCAGCGGTCAATACGCACTAAGCGCCTGAGCTGTTCGAGGCGCAACATCGTGCATTCTAAAGTGCGAAGGAAGGGCGTATGAAGGCTGGGCAACTATTCAAAATATCCTCTGCTGTGGTCGCGTTTGGTCTCTGCTCGTATCTGGCGGTGGTGGCGTACTTTAAGTATGCCGAGGCCCGGCAGCTGAAGGAAGAGTCAAGCGCGGTCGAGCAGTTCCACGCGAAAGAAAATTTGTACCGCAAACTGCTCGATAGTTGGATAGAACTCGTGCCCGGAAAGTGCGGCAAGTCCACTGCAACACCTGGAACCGTGGCCTTCGTGTCGATCACGAGAGATCATGATGGCGGGTTTTCCTTGGCGACGAATGATGCCGGTTCTGCGAAGGTCTCGATAGATGAACTTGCAAGGCGGCTTGACGCCAAGCCAGAGGTCGTTAGTTCTACACTCGACACTCTGAACCTTGTGGGGTCGCCGGAGATCATCCAATCCGGTGCTGAAATGAAAATTATTTCTTCAGAAAACGATACCCACGGCTATCTTCACATCGACCAATCTTGCCCGGACGCAGCCACAATCGCCTTTTGGAGCGAACAGCCGGGTAACTTCACAGCAGATCATCCGGGGCAATATACAGGTCTGAAGAGCCTGGGGAGTGGTTGGTACTACTTCGCGGAGCAACGCTAGAGACGGCAGTGAGCCGCTCTAATCGACCGCAGGCTGTCTTCAGGCGGCCTGTGCCATGTTTACATCTGTAAACAGTCGTGGTGCGATCCACTGAAGAGCACGCTGCCTTCGGCATCGGAATTAGGGGGACACGTCACCCCCAGCGGGTTGCTGCAAAGATACCGGGCGGTAACCGTGCGGGAACGCTTGCGGAATTAGGCATCTGCAGTCAGCGGATGCGAAAAATAAGGGGTTTACATGTTTACGCGCGTAAACATGTTGAAAACAAAGCGGCTAAGGGAAAAATGAGCGGCTTGCGGTTCCTGCGGGAGTAACCTTGGGTTGCTGCGGCGTTAACGTGTTGAAAGCAAATGATCGAGGCGGAAAGGGCTTCCCCGCGCGGCTGACGCCGCTAGGAACCACGAACCTCGACCATCAGACCGGGTGTAGAATTCTTTCGTCATGGGAAAACTTGTCCGTTACCAGCAATGCGGCTGTTTTCATTTTCTGACCTTTGCTCTGAGCGCAGATTTGGTGGGTGTACTTTTGGGTGTATTTCTTGAAAGTTAAATTATAACCTATTGCAAGTAAACAACATAGCGTTCGGTTTGAATCCCTCGCTCACTGGGGGTGCTTTTCCAAGAGGGATGTTTTGGGGAGGTGAAAATGCCACTCACTAATGCGGAAGTTCGAAAAGCCAAAGCTCAGGACGAAGCATACCGCTTAAGCGACGGAGGAAGCCTTTACCTCTGGGTCACCCCGCGGGCGGCAAGGTATTGCCCTTCCGTGGAACTGCCGCATAGCCCATCAGTCAACTCGGCCGGCAGAGAACCAGGGCCGCACTGCAATCCAATCCCGGATGGGTGCCAATCCCAATTCCCGCGCCGGAGGTCATCTCGCTGACGAACGATTCACTCCGGCTCTCTGGCCGCAGAGTTCCCGGCTGGCCTCTATCTGGCAGGCAATCCACTCCTCAACCTCTGCTTCAATCCAGCCGACAGCCCTGGCCCCAAGCGACACTGGCCTTGGGAACCTTCCTTCAGTCCAGCAGCGACCATGTCCTTCGGGTTCAGCTTCGCGGCGTCGACGAACTTTCTTCTGGCATGACTCCAACATGCCGCGTGTATAAGTCTCTCACCGCCCACGCCGTCATAGGCCGCATAGCCGTCGGTCTGAAGTAACTTGTCGAAGTTATCCAGAAAAGCCTTCTGTCCTAGCGGACTGGACCTGTCCTTATGGCTTGGGCCGGGCGACCTTGTACATCCCGGCGGCAATTTGATCCAACAAGGCCCAGCGATCGTCGCCTTCGACGTAGACGTTGAAATGGGATCTGTCCGGCAGGAAAGTGAAATGTGGATCGCCGCCTAGCCGTTTGAGCGTCGACTCCAGGCTGTGCGCTGCGCCATCCAGATAGAAGGTGTCGTCTGTGCCCACGACGAGATGAATCTTGCCTCGAAGGTCAGTCCCGATGGTCTTCCAATTCCCGTTCAGGTATTCGGCGATATCATAATGGCTGTGCCAATAGGCAGCAACACTCGGATCGATATCGCCGGTGATGCGGTTGAAAAGAGGCTGCGGCCGCCCGTCGGCTTCACGCGGGGAGAAGACCCATTCAAAGGACGCTAACTGGCCGCCGTACTCTCCCAGCACCGACTCCAGGCCAGCTAGTTGCTGCATCGATGCGAGGGGCTTGCCATGATCGCGCATGATTGGAGTCGGCGTTCCATCTGCGTTTCGATAGAAGTTTGCATGGGCCGCGTAGAGATCGATGGTGCTGAAGAAATGAAAATCGCTGGGGTCTGGAGACGTGGACCAGGTGCCTCCAAAGATTCTTGGATAATGAGTCTGTAGCCACAGTGTTGCCCAGCCTCCCGAGGAATGCCCTTGCAGGAAGCGCCCGGAGGCGCGCGCATCCATGCGATACTGCGCCTCAATACTTGGAATCAATTCCGTTGTCAACGCTTCGCCCCACGGCCCATTGTTCACAGAATCCGCAAACTCGTGTGTGCCGGCCGGGCTGCTTTCGTCAAGCAATACCCAGATCATCTCCGGCATTTTTCCCTGCTTCATGCGGTCATAGAAAACGGGCGCATAACGCGCTCGTAATCCTTGCAGTGTGCCGCCGAAGCCATGCGTGAAATAGACGGTGGGATAGGTATCTTTGGGGTGGCTCTCATAACCGGGTGGCAACAGCACCCATCCTCGCATGTGAATGTCGCGTCCCCAGAAGCGGGTAAGCAGAGGGCTGACAAACTCCAGCGGCTTGAGGGCCGCAATCACGTCGGGCCGTTGCGCCAGCGGATCGGGCGGCTCTGGAACGACTTGTGAGAGTGTGAGCGAAGGGGATGTCGAGAGTGGAAGATCAATCGAGATAGGTGCGCTGAGCAAATCGCTGGGAGCGCGGCCATTGTAGTTATAGTTATGGAGCACATCGAGAACGGCTTGCACACGATAGTGTCCGGGCGCAGCCTGGGACAACGGCGCCGGAAAGACGAGATCGTCCGCATCGAGATCGACATGCTCTCCGGGTGAGAGAGTCCGAAGCTCCTTGGCGGCAATGGTTACGCTGGTTGGCGCCATCATGTTCATATCGACGGAAGAACCATCTCCGGAGGGCGGAGCAATGAAGAGCAGGAGCCGGCCGGAGACTGGCGCACTGAAAGAACCGGCGAGGGAAATATGGAAGAATGCATGTTGCGGCGCTGCGGCGTCCGATTGTGTTTGTGCATAGCTTGAACCGTGTAGAGATGCGGCCAACACAAGACTGAGTGCGATCCGGATGGAAATTCCCCAAGTTTTGCCGAAGTTATCGAAGATATTCCTCATTCGCGTATGTAACCTTTCTCCGCCATGCGAGCGCCGAGGCGCCGAAAAGCCTGATCGGACACGGGCTTTACGCCGTTGGCTGAGACAAAGCGGTTATAGAAGTTGAAAAGTGCGCACGCTGCAATCGCATAGAAGATTGAGGTATCGTCCCATCCGGCCGCGTGGAGCGCGGCAATATCCTGCTCATCGATGGTTCCGGATTTCAGAGTGATCTTGCCCGCAAAGCGAAGGATCTCTTTATCCTTCTCCGGGAGACTTGATCCCTCCAGATCGTGAATGGCGCTCCACACCAGCGCTTCATCTTTGTAGAGGTGGACCGCTACCGCGGCGTGTGCTTTCATGCAGAATTCGCATCCGTTGAGAGACGATGTGTATGCCGCGATCAACTCGCGCAGGGCTGTGCTGATCGGCGCTTCTTCAAACATGATTTCGTGCGACAGGCGGCAAAGATGTTCGGCAATTCGAGGCCGGAATGCCAGCAGGTTCCAGATGCGCCAGTACTCCATCCCCGAAGAGTTTGCCGCTGCAATCAGGTCGAAGTATGGACTGGGTTGAGGATTGTTTTCAACATCTCTGAGAAACATTGAATCCGGCTCCCGTCTTCCGGCTACTTGCGTTTGATCTAGCCCGACTGTGCTCATTCATAACCCCCTTGAGAGACTGTCGCGTTGCTGTGCCCGGCTCCATCGCCTTCGTCAAAGAGCGCCAGCAATCCCTGCGACTTTAGACCAAATGCGTTGGCTACGCGGTTGAAAGTGGCGAACAACGCGGCAACATGGACCGCTTCCGCAATCTGTAACTCGTTCCAGCCGGCTTGTTTGACTTTCTCTACATCGGCGTGATCGATTTCATGCGAATTGAGATTGACCTTCCGCGCGAATTCCAGAAGCGCATGTTCGGGCGCAGACAAAGCCGATGAATGCAGATTGTTACTCTGGATCGCCAAAAGTGCTTGAGGGGAAGCTCCATGAATGCACATAAAATAGCCGTGACTGTCCGCGCAGTAGGGGCAGAGGTTTTGCTCCGAAATCAGCGTCGCGATCATCTCCTTGTGCTTTCGGGTCAAAGCTCCCTCCGCGAAGATCAGGCTCTCTGACAGATCCATCATGTGCTTGAGCAGCGGCGGATGAGTGGCGAAGCACTTTAGTATCCCGGGCACGTCCTGCCTGCCGAAGTGTGTCCGAAAGGAATCATAGAGCGCGGTCACCTCTTCGGTGGCCGCACTCTCTTCAATGGATGCGATGTTCGCACTTCTTGCTGGTCCAGATTTCCGGACAGTGTTTGCGATCCTCTCGTACTCAGGCAATCCCATGCAAACTCCCGCTAGAATTCCAGCCTGGCGGCAAATTGGAAGGCGCGTGGCCCGCCTGAACCAAAGAAGCCTCCGGCAGTGCTGACGGGCGAGTAGAAATTGGTTTGCACCGCCTGCGCGGGCTGACCGTTTCCTGCGAGCTGATAGGGGCCAATGGAGATATTGCGCCCCGCATAATTTGCGTTGCTCGATCCGCGAATGTTTGTCTCGTTGAAGATGTTGAAACCTTCGCCGATCAGGCTGAGCTTGCCGCGATCGCCGAACGCGATTTCCTTTTTCAGCCGCAAGTCGAGTGAACTGAAGGGGCTGGAATAATTCACGCCACCAGGCACATTCTTTAGTTGACCTCCGGCATTGCAGGGAAAGACGGCGGGGCAGGCAGGCAGAGCATTCCAGCGATTGATTATCGCGTTTAGCTGGTTGCTGTTCTTGATCTCGCGCCCGATCGCGTTGCGCGGAAGCAGTGGCAGCCGCGAGCCGCTCGCCCCGCTGTTGTTGGCTGTTCCCGGCAAAAAGGTATCCGCAGCGACGCCTGAGCCAAAAGTGTAGATCGGCGCAAGCGACAGCTTCCATGGCAACTGCGTCTCGCCGTAGAGTGTCAACCGGTGACGCTCATCTGTGACTGCGTAGCCTTTCTCCATGCGAAGGTTGTTAATGCCTTCCACCAGATCAACCTGCTCGTCCGCATTGCTGTTAGCCAGCTGATCGTCATCGGAATAGTCGAATGTCTTGGAAAGCGTGTAGCTGATGTTGTACTGGTAACCGACGCGGCCCAGCTTGGCTGGACGATGCTGTACGCTGGCAATCAATCCGTCGTACCATGACTTGCCTTGCGATTGGAGCAGCGCAATGCTATCCGAGATTCCGCTCATCGGGTCGGTGAGAGTGCAGGGGATGTTGCTGCCAGGGCAACTGACATACGGCGACGTTGAATCGGTATTACGGAGAAGGTGGCTGATAATCTGGCGGTCTGCAAAGACATGGAGTCCATCGGCAGAAACTAGCCAGTTGCTTCCGAATTGCTGTTGCGCGCCAAGAGAGAACTGCTGGAAGAGCGGATGATGCGCATCCGGGCCCATCGCCAAAATGCCTACGCCGCCTGTTTGGTGCGGACCGCTGAATGGGTTGGCGAGCGTGGGCGTGCCATAGACAAAACTCGACCCAGGAGCAAAGCAGAGACCAAGACTGGGCGGAGCGGGGATGTTGGGATTCGAGCAGCTAGATCCGGCATATTGCGTGATCGTGAGCGCGCGATCGTTCTGCACCAACTCTTCTGCTCCTGTCTCAAGAATAATGCGATCATAATAGATGCCGTATCCGCCGCGAACGACGGTCTTTCCCTTGCCGGTCGGATCGAAAATGAATCCGATGCGCGGAGAGAAATCCTTCTTGTCGGGAATCTTCTTGAGGTCGATCACATTCGCCATCCATGTGCATGGCTTGGAGGGCTCCGTCATCAGGCTCGGGCAGGGATCGTGCGCGCTGGAGTTACCGGTAAGATTCGAGTCATACTCCCAGCGTAGGCCGAGGTTCAAGGTTAAACGGGGAGACACACGCCAATCATCCTGCGCATAGCCTGCCACGTAACTGTCAAAGACGAATGGAATCGGCACCGGAGTTACCGGGGCGCTGCTCTTCAAGGCAACGGCAATGGGGATATCGAGATCGTTGGGCCGTCCGCTCGCGCCATTCAGGTTCGCAAATCCAAAATCGGAAGTCAAGATCACCGTGCCTGTGCCAAACACATTGATCTCGCCCGAGGCCGAGTAGTGTTGAAACTCGCCGCCCAGCTTGAGCGTGTGTTTCCCCAGCGACCACGCCAGGGCATCGCGCACCTGGTTGCGATTGAGATGTGTGATCTGCGGCAGGTTGAAGTTTTCTCCGTCGGCAAGATCGGGGAAGATCAATTCGTTCGTCAGGCCCAGCGAAGACGGATTTGTAGCTGGCTCGTTTTGTCCGAAAGGTGGAATGTCGTTGTAGAAATTGTCGTAATGATACGACAGATCGTTGACCCTGGTGGATGAAAGCACTGAGTTCAGGTTGACCACAAGCGAGTGAAACCGGTTCAGCGAGTTTTGCCGCTCCGCTGCTGTGAAGGCCGGTGTGTTTTGCGACGGAGTGGCCTCTGCTGTGTCCGTTGAGCGATTGAAGGAGTAGCGCCCCATCAGCCGGTTATGCTTGCTCAACTGCGTGTCAAGACGCGTGGACCACAGCGCATCGCGCAGAGGCGCGGCCGCGGCTGAATTGAGAATGGAGTCCGTTACAAAGTCGCGCGTGCCGGTTTGGATCGAGGCATTCTGGTCTCGATATTCCACCGATGTGAACCACCATGCCCTGTCCTTGCACAGTGGGCCGCCAACCGAGCCGCCGTATTGCTCACGATCGAAGGGCGGCGTGGGCAGGCTGCGATTGAAGGTGGCTGGCAAGGCTTGCAGATTGCGATTGCGTTCGAACAAGAAGATCGATCCGTGGTAGCGATTGGTTCCAGTCTTGGTAACAATATTTACGATGCTGTTGCCGGAGCGTCCTACCTCGGCAGTGAACCGGCCCGTGGCAATCTGAAACTCCTGCACGGAGTCCTCAGGAAAGTTCGCAAGCGTTCCTCCCACGACTTCATCGTTGTTGTCGCCGCCATCTACGGTGATATTTCCGCCACGCCCAAAGCCGCCGGCCGAGCTGATCTCAAGCGTGTTTGTCTTGGTCGGATCGAAGGTGGGAGCGGGGCGATTTCCAGGAATGAGATAAGCCAGTTCGAGGAAATTGCGGCCATTCAGCGGAATACTGTCAATCGTGCCTTCCGTAATCTGCCCCTGGAGCATCGACTGCTCCAGATCGACGGTCTGGGTGGAAGCGGTGACACTCACCGTCGTCACTTGAGCTTCCGGGGTCAGCGTGGTATCGAGTGTGAAGGTTCGGCCCGCCTCCAGCAGAACGCCGTCGTATTTTGCCGTCGTAAATCCCTTCGCGCTTAGGCTGGCCGAATATTGTCCCGGCGTCAGATCCGGAATCGCAAAAGATCCGCTTGAATTGCTGACACCCTCATGCGATGTTCCTTGCGAAGCACTCGTGAGCGACACAGTCGCGCCTTGAATGAGGGCGCCTTGCGAGTCCTTCACAATTCCGGACACGGCTGCGGTGGGTGTCTGTGCCTGCAGCGCAGAGGCGATGCAGATCGTAAACATACAAAAAATAGTCGCAAGTTTGCGCATGGATGGAACCTCCAGTAAGGATCGCGCGAAATCGATGATCGTGGCTGGACAAGGAGAAGCTTGGCCGTATCGAATGTTACCGACACATCTGCTTTTCGTCCTCCATCCTTGGATGGAGGGTTTTCTCCACCTATTGCAGGCTGTGATTCCTGGCCTGCTGTGCTCTATTCTTGATAGAGTGTCGGTTATGTCTTCCCCGGTTTCTCCTCAGCGCAGACAGTTTGGCCTTGCCGCGGCGATTGCTATCGTTGTTGGTGAGTCCATTGCGCTCGGCATTTTTCTGACTCCCGCTACCATGGCCAAGTCACTCGGCTCTCCGTTGCTGCTCGGACTGGTGTGGATGGGAGTGGCATGGATGGCGATGTGCGGAGCGTTATGCTATTCCGAGCTTGCGATTCGCTTTCCTGAGTCCGGCGGAGAGTATGTTTACCTGCGTGCTGGTTACGGGGACCGCATCGCATTTCTTTACGGTTGGATGAGCTCCATCGTGATGTACCCCGGCGTGGCCGCTGCGCTGGCCGTCGGCGCGTCCGCCTATGTGGCGCAGGTGCTGCCGCTCAATTCTCGAGCTATGGTGCTTGTTCCGACAACGATCCTTTGCGCCTTCGGTCTCATCAACTTTATGGGAACAAGCTTGAGCGGTTCGCTGATGACGTTCATCAACATCCTCAAGCTGGTGATCATGTTTGCGCTGGTGGGTTGGGCTGTTGTTTCCGGCCACGCGCACCTCAGCAATTTGAAGCCTTTGGCTGACCGGCGGCCCGGCTCCGAAGCTCTGATTCCCGCAATCGCCGGCGCGGTTGTCAGCGCCTTCTTCAGTTTTGGCGGTTGGTGGGAGGCCAGCAAAATTGCCGGCGAAGTCCGCAATCCTAAGCGCACGCTGCCGCTTGCATTTCTTGGCGGCGTTGCGCTCGTCTCACTGATCTATCTTCTGATCAGTGCGGCTTTTCTTGCCGTCTTGCCGATTGAGCGGCTTACTTCAAACACGGCTTTCGTCGCTCAGTTTGGCGAGGTTCTGTTTGGCGCGGCAGGGGCGAAGCTCCTTTCGATCTGCGTGCTTGTTTGCGTCTTTGGCGGAATCGCGGCACTGACCATGGCCTCTCCGCGCGTGACCTATGCGATGGCGAAGACGGGCAGTTTTTTCCCGTCCTTTGGCAGGATGCATCCCCGTTTCGGCACGCCTGCGAATGCCATTCTGCTACAAACTTTCTTGTCGCTCGGCGTGCTCTTGCTCGGAGCTTTTGACCGCGTTCTTGCATATATCATTTTTTCGGCTGTACTGTTTCTGGCGCTGGCGGCGTCCACTTTATTTCGAATGAATGAGCCGGTCCGCGCATGGTGGTTTCCAGCGGCGCCGATCCTCTTCATAGCCCTTTCAATTGCCATCGGCCTGCTGATTCTGATGCACAACCCGTTGCCCGCACTCATGGGCGTAGGTATTGTTCTCTGCGGCCTGCCGCTTCATCAATTCCTAACCGCGCGCCAAATCACCGCGCCGATCCCCAATGAAGGGAGCTGATTCAATCGATGCCCCATATCAATCTTCCTGAAGGACTGCAAGGCATACGCGCGGCCATGGCCTTTCGCCCGGAGACGGCAAAACCGCTCAATGAGCTGGCTGAAGTATTACTCCACGCGCCTAACTCCCTTACTCCTTGCGAACGCGAACTGATTGCTACCTATGTCTCCTCGCGGAATGATTGTTATTTCTGCCAGACAGTTCATGGCGCCATTGCCGCGGCGCACTTGAATGGAGACGAGGCGCTTGTCAAGTGCGTGAAAGCCGACTTCTGGAGTGCGGACATATCCGACAAGCTCAAGGCGCTGCTGGCGATTGCTGGCAAGGTACAACAGGGCGGAAGGCTCGTAACGACGGCAGATGTTGAATCGGCGCGAAACGCCGGTGCGATCGACACGGAGATTCACGACACGGTGCTGATTGCCGCCGCATTCTGCATGTACAACCGCTATGTTGACGGGCTGGACACCTGGCAGCCGCACGACGAGGAACTCTACCGGCAGCGCGGCAAGAAGACCGCAAGAGAGGGCTATGTCATCATGAGCAAGGAATACTTGCCGCAGGAGACCCCCTCATAACTCGGAGCAGCCCAAATTAAGGAGATTGACGATGCCGCACATTGCACTGCCTGAACAACTGCCCGGGATCAGTTCCGCGTTTGCATTTCGGCCCGAAACGGCCAAGCCTCTGCGGGAGCTGGCCCACATTCTGTTGCACGAGCCGAATAGCCTTGCGCCGGGCGAACGCGAACTGATTGCGACTTATGTTTCTTCGCTGAACGATTGCTACTTTTGCCAGACCAGCCACGGCGCGGCGGCTGCCTGTCATTTGGGAGATAGCGCCACGGTCAAGCAGGTACATATCAATTTCGAGCTGGCCCCCATTTCGGAAAAGCTCAAGAGGCTGCTCGTCATCGCAGGCCAGGTGCAGCGCGGTGGAAAGAGTGTAACTCGCTCCGCCGTGGATGCCGCGCGCGAACAGGGCGCAACGGACCTTGAGATTCACGACACAGTGCTGATCGCCGCCGCTTTCTGCATGTATAACCGCTATGTGGACGGCCTGGCCACCTGGCAGCCGCAGGACGAACGAATGTACGCGCAGATGGGCGCGCATCTAGCCCTTGAGGGCTACAGAACCCCGTCCGTTCGCCCACCCGTTCAGGGCTGATGCAACCGCCTTGGACTTGTATAACGCGGCCTTGATTGAGCGGGAGCAGGGAAGCTTACGGGAAACTGCACTTATCATTGTCTGCTCCTGCTGTTGCTACCACAGAAAGAGCGGCTGGTCCAGGTACCGCGCCGTAGCGGCGCTGGCGGCGTTTGAATTCCGCCAGTGCGGCATCCAGATCCATGGCGTCAAAGTCGGGCCACATTCGATCGGTAAAAAGAAGCTCGGCATAGGCGGACTCCCACAAAAGAAAATCTGAAAGACGTTGTTCACCACCAGTGCGAATCAGCAAATCCACGTCTCCGCTGTCGACGGCGAGGGCCTGCGCGAGGCTATGCCTGACAAGATCGGGGGAGTGTGGGCAATCATGGGAACGCGTTGCGACTGCCCCGGCTGCCGCTCGCGAAATAGCATCGCGCGACGAGTAGTCGATGGCGACACGGAGATGAAGGCGACGGCCCTCTGCGGTTGCGTTTTCTGCTCTAGTTATCTCGCGCAGCACCGCAGTCGGCAAACGGTCGCGCCGGCCAATGACCTGGAGTTGCGCGCCTCGCTGCCGGAGGTTTTCCGTCTCCAGGCGCAAGAAGGCCCGCAGCAGCCAGAAGATGCTCCGCACCTCGCCGGGCGGGCGACGCCAGTTATCCGATGAAAACGCATAGAGAGTCAGCCGGCGGATGCCCAGCTCCGGCGCATGTTCCACAACGCGCCGAGCAGCGGCAACGCCTGCGCGATGCCCTGCCACGCGGGGCAAGCCGCGCCGTGTGGCCCAGCGGCCGTTGCCATCCATGATGATGGCTACATGCAATTCCCGATCGGTAGAACTTTCCATTGCAATGGTTCCTCGCGTGAAACAAAAGTAAATGGCGGGTAAAGCATCGTCTCTTCGGCGGAGGGTTAGATAACACTGACCGCCGAAGAGAGGACGCCTGACTCACTTTCCCAATGGTCTGCGAGTCTTCTCGACAGGTTTTTGGTCTACACCGTGTTACTTTGGACCGGTGGTGCGACCCGCTGTTCTGGAGCTTCCGAGGGCGAGAGCGAGCTATACCAGTCGATGTTGCGGGTGAAGTACATGGCGGCTGCCACGGCCAGGAAACTAGCAATCGCGCCCACCAGCAATGCGTTGTCTTCAAGACGAAGCAGCAGATAGATCAGCACATAGAGCAGCGAGAAGATGCCCAAGGCTCGAAGCCCTTGCAACCGGCTGGCGAATACCCAACCCGCATTGGCGGAGAGCAACGCAACCGTAGCGGCGCCAGCAACCAAAAATCCCAAGTCAAAGCCAACTCTCTCCGCAAGGGATAACAAGAGAAGATAGAAGATGCTTTGAGCAATCCCGACCAAGATATATTGCGCAGGGTGAACCCGCTTGCCGGTCGTAACTTCAAAGACAAAGTAGGAAAGAAAGAGCAAACCTAAAAAGAGCGCCGCGTATTTTAGAGAGCGGTTGACGGATTGATAGGGATCGGCCACCTCGATAAATGAAACGCCGAGCGCCGTTGCATCGAGGCCGGAGATTGACCCGCTTTGTCCCTCGGCACGCACTCCGCGGGCGATAAAGGGCACGGACCACTCCGCAGTGAAGCCGCTGCTGAAGACGCTTCGGTTGATGGGCAGGAATCCTCCATCGAAACCAGGGCTGAGCCAATCGCCCTGGACTGTGAGGTGAGTCGTCTTGCCATAGGCGAGCACGGCGATGCGCTGCGCGCCGGAAAACCGCAAAGCGGAAGTTACATTGAACTGCGTGTCAGGCTTCGCAAAGCCGCCGGCCTTCGCACCGAACAGAGTCAACTTGATGTGCTGTGCTTCATCGGCTCCAAACGAGATGTCTTGCGAGACAGCCGCTGGAACCAGCGTCACGGTTTTTCCGTCTGCCGTCAGGGTGGCGTCGGCCAGCGCTCCGCGCGCATCGCTCACGCCGACCACGATTTCGGCTCGGCTCCAGTCGAGTTCCGCGTTTTGCGGAGCAGCGGCAGGCACGCCAGTCAAATCGAATGCCGCGTCGAACTTAATGTCTGCCTGGAAGACCGGCACCTTGAAGAGCGAGCGATGCCGCTCTTCCGTTGCGGTCTTCAGATCAGCCGAGGCGCGCGCGGGAAACACAAGATACGTGCCGTGCTTTGCCACATCGCTCGGAGATTGGGGCGGAATGTTGTATGGGATGGCGAGGACTGGCCCGAGAAAGGTTTCCTGGCCGCCGACATAGCCGCTGATTTCTTTTACAACGTCAGCGGCGCGCGTGGTTCTGTCGTCAACCAGGCTGCTCACAAACAGCGTGGGGATGGTCATGAACAGAGCCAACGTGCAGACCACGATGAGCTTCACTCCCATGGACCGGGACTTGATCCTGGGTTGCGAGGCGGGTTGGAACATTGAATAGTCACTCACTTGCTTTCTCCTTTTCAATTTAACTTTGCATTACAAAGTGCAAGGGTAAAAAAAAGGCTCAGGCCCGCGAGGGCGCAAAGCCGCGCGCCGGTCCGGAGGCCGGCTCTTCTTCGGTATGCTGTGCCGCATCCTGGACGACCTGCTCGAGCGTGGAAAGATACTCGACGAAACGAGCCCGACCTGTGGCAGTGATGCGGCAGATGGTCAGCGGACGATTGCGATCGATCTTCTTCACGATCTCCACCAGCTTGCTTTCTTCAAGCACGCGCAGATGCCGGTTCAAATTGCCGTCGGTGAGGGCGCAAAGCTGCTTGAGGTCGCCAAAGGCCAGCCCCTTGGGATTGGTGATGAGAGAGGTGAGCACGCTGAGCCGCGCGCGCTCGTGAATCACGCGATCGAGGCCTTCGTAGGCGAAGCGGCCTTCGCTGCTGGGAGGCTTAGATTTCATCCGGGCCCTCCTTTGCGTCGAAGAGGAGAATGCCGGCGACCAGCAATTGCCCTGCTCCATAGGGAATGCCCATGGCCCACGGAGAGAATGCTCGGTTATCTGCAAGCGAGATGCACGCCAGACCCGTAAGCAGGTACCACGCGCCCACGGCGGCCACGGGGCGCGGCAGAAAACGGCATGAAGAGAAGACGCCGAGGCTGTACACAACCTGCCAGAGCCCCGGCAGCATCCAGAGAGCGGACGGCGCATTGCGGACCAGCACCAGCGTCATGAGGATGCCCGCGCCCACCGATGGCAGAAACTGTTCGACGGCCATGCGGATCATCTCATCGGCCATGCCGGAGTGAATGCGGCGCGTGCGCGCGTGCATCTCTATTCCCATCAAGGCGGCGGAGAGGACGGCCGTCGAGATCCAGATGCTCAGGTAGGCTGCGATGTGATTTGCCGGATCGGGCAACCACAGCGCCTGCGCCCCGGCAGCCGCGATGGCCAGAATGCCCGTACCCGCAAGCGTGGCCGGGCCGTAACCGCGAAACTCGGTGCTGTGGGCAACTTGCCTGCGTATGCTGCTGATGTCGCCCAAGGCTTTGTTTAGATCGTTCATGGCGAACTCGCTTTGTGTTGCAAAGTATATCAGCCGGAGCCGGTTGTCAACTCTGGGCTGGATCGCGGGTGTGTCGAAAGGTACATTTGCCGATGAAAAACGGCTATTCGGCCGGGAACAACCTCAGAATTTTCCGGTCATCGCTTGGATTTGGCCCACCCTGTTCAACTTGTTGGAAAGGAAGCCTTCTGTGCATGACTAGCCGCCCGAAACCCCTTGCTCTATGCGGAGATGGACACGCTTTTCACATAAGGCATCGGCATTCCACAGGCCATCTTGAGGTGCCTGTGGGAGACGTGGGAAACAGGGGCAGGGTGGCTCGCCGCGTCGGCAGGATTTCCAAAAACGCAGAATTGCACAGGCGAGATTTAGAAAACTGGACAGCCTGTCAAATCCTTATCCCACAAGCTTTTCGGAAGCATTTCCACTTTTCCTAGGTAAACTACGGGTACTACTGTCTTTTCTTTTAATCTATCCCCCTTTTCCCTCATAACCCGTCGCATCTTGCATCCAGGTGGTCAGGAGGATTGGGAAACAGCTCGCAGTCCGCAGGCAAAAAACGATTCGAGAGCGGGCAAACCCGGCAAGTGCGTGGAATCCTGAGAAGAACCCCTGTTTTCCACGCGCACATCCGCGCGGAGATGAATACAATCAAGAAATAGAAAAGACAGCCACTTCCACGTGGCGGCAAGGTGCGATAGAGTGTGGCCAGCGTGGAATGTTTGGATAAAGGTTTTTCCCGTAGGATCGAAATGAGGTTGGGTCGATGTCGATCGTGGAAACTGAAGTAGAAAAGCCGGCCGCGCAGGGGGCAGCGATGGAGATAACCGTAAGCCGCCAGGATCTGGTGAAGGAGCTCACCGCGACGCAGAGCGTGGTGGAGCGCAAGACGACGATTCCAATTTTATCCAACTTTCTCATCGAGGCGGAAGGCGACCGGTTGAACATTACCGCGACCGACCTGGATCAGGCGATCCGCACCAGTCTTGAGGTGAAGGTGAAGAAGCCGGGAGCGTGCACCATTCCGGCGCGCAAGCTCTACGACTACATCAAGTTGCTGCCTGACGGCGACATCTCCATCAAGCTGCTCGACAACCACTGGGTGCAGATTCGCTCAGGGCGGTCGAACACGAAGATGGTCGGCATGGCTCGGGCGAACTATCCGCAAGTGCCGGAGTTCCCTGCCGTCACGGCCACGAGTATTTCAACCATGGCGTTGAAAACGCTGATCGCGCGCACCATTTTTGCCATTTCGAACGAGGAGTCGCGCTATACGCTGAACGGCGCGCTGCTGGTCATCAAGGCCGAGTCGCTGGCGATGGTGGCGACCGACGGGCACCGGCTCTCGTTTGTCGAGAAGCCGAATGAAATCCTTGAGGGCATCAGCGGAGAAAAGCGGGTGCTGATTCCGCGCAAGGCTTTGCAGGAGCTGCAGCAACTGCTCTCAGCCACCGATGCCGACAAGGTGGAGTTTGCAGACGACGAACATACCCTGTTCTTCCGCGTAGGGCATCGCACGCTGAGCACTCGCAAGCTGACGGGGCAGTTCCCGAACTTTGAGGCGGTGATGCCGCGCGATAACACAAAATTCGCGGTGGTCCGGTCGAGTGAGCTGTCGGCGGCCATTCAGCGCGTGGCTCAGTTTGCCGACGAGCGGTCGGGCGCCATTCGCCTGCGGCTGGAGGGAAATGAGCTGAAGATCAGTTCCAGCTCAACCGAATCCGGCGAGAGCGAAGACACCATCGATACACCGTATTCGAGCGATCCGATCATGGTCGGCTTCAACTCCGGCTATATTCTGGACTTTCTGAAGGCGCTGAGCAACGAGGGCGAGGTGCGGCTGGAGTTCAAGGATTCGCAGTCGGCCGGCCAGATGCGGCCCGAGGATCCGGATGCGGAGTACAAGTATCGCTATGTGCTGATGCCGATGCGGATATGACAAAGCAGCGGAGCTAGCAAGACAGCAACAGCCCGGCAGCGATGCCGGGCTGTTGTGCGTTTGGGTATGAGTTTGATTGCTTGCTGTGAGCTCTACTGCGAAACCGGCTGATCGGGCAGAGCCTTTGGCGCTTTGAGGTGAGGGGCGTTGGGAGCCGTGGGAACCTCCGGCGGGGCGGAAACGGCAGCCACCGCTGAACCTCTCTTGATGCGCACGTCGCCATTTTCCGCGTTCAGGACGATCTTCGAGCTGCCGGAACCGATCTTGCCGCTGACGGACTTGCTCTCGTCTCCGCTGATGGGAAGTTCAAATTCAGTCACAATATCGCCGTTGTGGGCGTGGCCGTTCACGGTAGCCGAGGCGTTGGGCGGTAGTGTCACCTCGACATCCCCTTTGCCGTTCTTCGCTTCCACGCTGTAGTTGCCAGCTGGCTCGACAGTGATGCGGCCGTCGCGGTTGTTTACGTACGTGTCTCCAGAGATCTGGCTCAGGTCCACATCCTTGGAGTGGGTTTCAACACGGACCTGCCCCTTGGCCTCCGTGACGCGGAGATCGTCGGAGTCGAGGGTCAGGTCGCCGGGCAGCGCGGCGATCTGCAAATCGGTGACCGAGGTGTGCAGGTGAATGGGGCCAGCCACACTCTCAAGATGCACATCGCCCAGGATCTCGCCATTCTGGGTGACCTTTCCTTTGACCTCGGAGAGAGTGAAGTCATTCAGGTCGCCGTCGGCGGTGAGATCCCCGTCGATTTGGTGGGCAGAAAAGTCGTGCTTATTGTTGGAGAAGTGTGCCTGGACCGAGCCTGCGACCGCGCTGAGGTGCACATCGCCGTTGGAGGCAGTGACGCCAATGCCCGCGCCCAGGCCGGCGGCGATCACATCGCCCTTGCCGGAGTTGACGGTGACGCGGGCGGATTTGGGGACGGTCACAGTAAGGTTGACGCGCCCATTGGAGTTTCCCTCTGACTTGACCATCACAGAGCTGCCGCTGACGGTTACCTGCGCAGCCTCGGAGTCAAAGATCTTCTTGGCATCGTGGTCCGAGCTGGCAAAGGCTACTTGATGGGCTTGCACCTCGACGGTGGACCCATCGCCAGCCGAAATGCTGATATCCCCGCGGGGATTCTGAATCTCGACGGTGGCGTTGGCGGGAATCTGCGATGTGAGCACATGCTGGTCGTTGTCGTGCTCGGGCAGGCCGAAGGCGTTGAAGAAGTCGTCCCCATGGTCGTTCCATTGGCCAAACCAGGGTCTCATGTGATTCCACCCTGAGGCGCCAAAGCCCAGAAAGGCGAGTACGATGAGGATCCCTACAAAACTGCCGCCGCGGCGGACGGGTGTGGCTCGGCGCAGGTCAATGGCCCACTCCGCAAGCAGAGCCAGCCCTGCGCCGACGAGCAACAGCGGCCACCATTGGCTATACCAGACCCAGAAATCGCCAGCGCCGATACGGCCGGAGAGCACGAGCAATGCGATGACGCCGATGCCGATGAGGAGGATGGGACCGACAACAGAAGGCACCCGCGGTCCGTAAGTATTCACATAGCTGGCCTTCCAGGCCTGACTTTGAACTTTCCAGGCATCGCGCTGGGCTTTCCAGGCAGCTTTCTGCTGGGCGCGGTAGACGCGGTACTGGGTCTTGGGATCGTAAGGGGGGTACGGCGGCTGTGCGCCGCCACCCGGAGGCGGAGTTGGAGGTATGCTGCTCATGATTGGCCTCCCTCGGGGTCGTGCGTTGTAAGGTCATGCAACGGAACCGGCATGATCGCTGTGGATTCCGGGTCGGTGTATTGCTCAGCGGTGGTGGCTGCATTGGGATCGGCAGCGCCGGCATACGGCGCGCCGGGGTAGGGCTGGCCGCCTGGATACTGACCCGGATAGGGAACTCCTGGGTACGGCGCTCCTGGATACGGCGGCGGAGGATAACCCGGTTCGGCGGCCAGGGCTGCGCGCTCGGCGAGCATGAAGACACCGAACATGATCAGCAGCAGCGGCCAAAAAAGATGCCAAAAGCTGTCGACGATGCCCATCTGATGGAAGAGGGCGATTCCGCCCACCATCAGGAGAAATACAGGCCAACGCAGGCGGTTAATCATCATGTAACGGCTCATTTTAAACCTCCTTGAGAATCGCCGAAGCGGCGAACGATCAGCCAGACGCCCAGGGCGATCAGGGCTAGCGGCCAGATAAAATCCTTGAGGCGGCCGTTGAAGATGTCCAATTGGTCCAGCAGGAAGATCAGTCCCAAACCGATCAGCACAATTGCGCCAATGGGTTCCTTGCCCCCGCAAAACAAGGGGCGCCAGTACTGGGGTGGGCCGGGTGGAACCGATGGATCGACATAGCCGGCAGGTGGAGCGACCGGGGTCTGATAGGGAACCTGTTGGTACGGAGTCTGATAGGCTCCGGCTGCCTGATCCTGCGAACCAGCGTAAGGAGCCGCCGCGCCGGGATTGGGCCCAGCGGGGCCGGTACCCGGATACCGTGGTCTTCCGCTGAAATTCAGCCAGTTGCCCACCTCATTGAGTCCCAGCGGATCAGGCAGGGGTTCGCCGTCGCGCATCGCCCTGGCAGTGTGGAAGGCTTCAAAGGACTGGTAGAGAACCCATGCCGCGATGAAGAGGCCAAAGATTCCATAGACCCGGGCGGCGCTGACCAGCACCGCGAAGATGATCACGTGAATGAATCCCTTGAGGAACTGGCCGTTGTACATAGCGCCGACACCGGGAATGATTCCCAGAGCGGCGGCCGTCGAGGGGTTGGGCCCGCTTGTTGGAGCCACATAAGGCTGTTGATAGTTTTGCCATGCCGACAAGCAAGGTTCACAGAGAATCTGCCCTGCCGCGGCGTTGCGCACGCATCCGGCGCAAAGCGCCCTGCCGCAGTTCTGGCAATATGCGGTTGCGATTACACCTGAGTGATTTACGCAGTCCATCGTGTGCTCCTTTCCCGTAGTACTTTTGCGGAGCCGCCGGAAAGCGCGGGGCTGGCTTGAACCGTCAGGGAAGTTTCTAAGAAGTTGTTGGAATCGCTGGGCGCTGGGTTGCCGGATTGTTGGGGTGCCGCGGCCGGCGAACTTCCGTCTTTGTGGTTGGGGTTCTGCTTCGACTCGCCCGGCGTGGTGTCATTCGGCTTCCGCTGGTTATCGTTGTCTCTCTGGACCTCCGTCGCCTGGCGGAGTTGCCGCACCGTCGTCTCTACTTCGTAGACGAAGCGGGAGTGGTCGCAATAGCGGATGATCGGGGTGGACGCCGTGTTCAACTGACGCTCCATGATCGAGCGCAAGGCGGCCGGGCGCAGGTCGGCCAAGCGCAGGCCGCTCAAACGAACGTGGGTCAGAGACAGCGTGACAGAGATGGAAAAGAACGCCATGGCCGCCGTCATCAGCAGGCGTGGCTCGGCAAAACGGCGAACGTTGCCGACAAACCCCGGACGCTGCCAAGGCTGGAGGGGGCTTGGGCGCATGGGAACTACGTTCCCACCGCTGGCCGCCAGAGGGTAGCTTTCTACCTGACCCGGACCCGTTTTGGAAAGAATCTTATCCAGCAGCCCAGCGGGAACCTCCGGCTCGGCCGTGAGAAACTCCAGCCACTCGCGGCCGACCCGTGCATCCTCAAAGAGCGCTGTGCAGGCGGGGCAGACAGCCATGTGCGCTGTAAAAGCTGCCTCGTCACCGGGCTTGAGCAGCCCATCCAGAGCATCGGCCAGCAACGTCTCCCACTGTCCGCAGTCTGGAAAATTCGGATTGTACGTATCCTTTGCCATTACATTACCTCCCGTTTACTACGTTCCAGCAGCCGTGCAAGTTCCGCGCGGCCTCTGCTGATGCGGGACTTCACCGTCCCCTCGGGAATGCCCAATACCTGGGCGATCTCCTTGTAATCCATATCCTGCAAATCCCTCAGAATGACCGCCTCGCGGAGCTCGACGGAGACCCGCGCCAGGGCATTCTGGACCATCTTCGACAGTTCTTTCTGGGCTGCGGACTCGAGCGGCGAAGGCCCGACAGCCGTGAGCCTGTCAATGGGCTTCAGCTCCTCGATCGACTCCCAACCCTCATCCAGCGAACCCGTGGTGCGCTGGTTTTTGGTGCGGCGGAAGTTGTCCACCAGCAGATTGCGGGTCATGGTTGTGATCCACACCTGCAGGCTGCCGCGGCCGGTATCGAACCGGCTCAGGTTCGAGTAAATCTTGAGAAACACATCCTGAGTCATGTCCTCGGCGTCGGCCGGGTTGCCGGTAAAGCGGTAACAGAGGCCGTAGACGCGGCGATGGTGGGTGCGGACAAGTTCGGCCCACGCGCTGGAATCGCCGTCGATGCAGCGGCGGACTAGTTGAACCGATTCGATCTCCAGCGGATTGACCTCGACGCGCGCCGTGCGGGCGGCTGGCGCAACCGCGATGCCGCCCTGGACGTGGCTTGTTGCGGCTTGCGGCTTTTGAGAGCCCGCCTTCGCCGTCTCGGGAGCTTCCAGAGTGCGCCGCGTTACCCTGAACGGCGACCCCAGCCCCACCTCGCTCCAGCTTAATGTACCCACGCATTGCATAGTTTGTTAATACGAGGGATTTGTGAGTTTGGTTCCATGGAAGAAATGGGGACGGCCACGGGACTGGCGTAACCTTTTGAGACGGAGCGCATCAGACTGTCGCCGATCTGCCGGATTCGGGGCGGATTCGATTGGGAAGAATTCGGAGGCATCACAATGTCCGGTCAAGCTCTCATGCGCAGCGCAGCGATTGCGTTTCTGATGGTTGTTGGCACGTACGTGGCTATGCGGGGAGCTACGGCCAAGCCGGTTCCTGCCGCCGCTCAAGATGCGGCCCTGGCGCAGAAGCCGGGCAAAGAGACGGCTGTCTTTGCCGGGGGCTGCTTCTGGGGCACGCAGTCGGTTTTTGAACGGGTGAAGGGTGTGGTTGCCACCACAGCCGGGTATGCGGGCGGCTCGGCTGATACCGCAACCTACCCCCAGGTGACCACGGAGACCACCGGTCATGCCGAATCGGTTCGCGTGGTCTACGATCCGTCGAAGATCACCTATGGGCAACTGCTGCGGGTTTTCTTCTCCGTCGCGCACGATCCCACGCAGCTCAACCGGCAGGGCAACGACGTGGGCACTTCGTACCGGTCCGCAATCTTCTATTCAAATGACGAGGAGCGAAAGATCAGCCAGGCCTACATCGCCCAGCTCGACGCGGCGCACGTCTTTCCCAGCCGCATCGTGACCGAGGTGACGCCGCTGAAGGGCTTCTACGACGCCGAGTCCTACCATCAGCACTATGCGGACCACAACCCGGCCAATCCATACATTCTGGTCTGCGACCGCCCGAAGATCGAGGCGCTCAAGGCGCAGTTTCCCGAGCTGTTTGTGGAACATAAGGGGAAGTGAAACGCAACGTCGCAGCCGTCAAAACATGTGCATTCCCAGATTCTGGCTGTTCCCTGGTTGCTGTTGATTCTTCTTTGCTCCGGCTACGGTGCCGTCGTCTGTTCCTGCTTAATCTTCGCCAGTTGGCGATACGCAAAGAACCCACAAACGACCCCGATGGCTACCCACCACCAGCAACTTTGCTCGCCTGACGATTCCCGTAAATGCCATTGCTGGTAGGGCCCTGTCAGCATGTCCATTTCCACCAGCTTCTTGTTGTACTCGACGTATCGCACTCGCGCCCGCTCCCCCTGTATAAATCCCGGCCCGCTGTACCTGCACTGAATCGGTACTGCGTGGCCGGCAGCGTCCGTAATCATGAACCGGGTCGAGTGCGCATTGCTGCTATACAGTTCCCGGATGTCCCATAAATTCCCCTCGACCATGGGCCGCGGCGAGTTGTGAATGAGCTGAAAGCTCACCAACCCAAACGCAAGAAAGGCGCCACTGATCAAACTGAGCCCCCAGCCCCGCCAAAGCGCTCGCTGCCTTGGAGTAAGCGCGGTCCTGGACCCGGAGATCGTCGCCACGACGGCAGGGATCAACAACGCAAAAAAACTGACACCGACAAGATCTTCTGCCCGCACAGCTCACCTCTCCATACGTCTTTTTACTCGTCGCGCCGACAGCTTGTCACTCTCGACTAAAGCTCGTCAAACAAACCCATCTGAATCCGCAATGAAAGAGGTCCGAATTCCAGCAAGAACGGTTGGCCCTAGTCTGGATTTTCAGACCTGCGGATTCTAAGGATGGCTTCATGCGATCCCACGTCTCAAACGCGAGAGCCGGGCCCCGATCGCTATCGATCGCCTCGACTGACTGCGCCTCCATGAATGCGGCATGTGGTTCTCCGGTATTCTGGTGTTTATGGTGGGTATACGAAGAGCTGCGGCGGCAGATGGGAAGCGGGTTTTGGATATTTGGCGCGCGGCAGTCGATGCAACGCACCACTTCTTATCTCCGACCGACAGGCAAGAGATTGAAGCGGAGGTTGTCGCCTTCCTGCCGCAAGCCCCTCTTTGGCTGGCCGCGGACGAGCGGGATCATCCGATCGGCTTTATGCTTCTCGACGGTGAACATATGGAGGCTCTGTTTATCGATCCAACGCAACGGGGATCGGGGATTGGGCGCGCGCTCGTTCAACACGCGCTGCGCATGGAGCCTAGCCTTACGACCGATGTGAACGAACAAAATGCTCAAGCGGTGGGGTTCTATCAGCATCTTGGTTTTGAGCGTACCGGGCGCTCTGAGACAGACAACCAGGGGCGCTCCTATCCTCTCATTCACATGCGTGTGTCCCGCGTTCCCGACGCTCTCAAATGATGCCAAATTCTCTTTCGCGAGTGCCTGCCAGAAGCTGGGCCAGCCGCCTTCTGCCTGCTTGCCGCTACAGATCGAATTGGGCAACCGCAAGAAACAAATCGAAAACATAATGATCGTGTGTTACCCTGCGAAGGTTCCGAGGTGTACATGCGCCAATCTGCTCTTTCGTTCGCTTGGGCGGCTGCGTCCCATCTGCGTTTCGCAGTGATTGCCGCGTTGCTTGCTTTCACAGCCCTTCCGTTCCTGGCGCAGGAGCAGCCGATCCTGGCCGAGCTCAGCTTCCTTAACAAGCTAGGCAAGCCATACCGCATCCCCTATGAGCCTTGGACCGGAATGCAGATCCCGACGGGGAATCGTGTGACCGCGGGTGATTTTCCTTGGCTAGGTCCGCTGCCCGGTTCGAGATTCGGCAGCAGCGACTACGAAGTACATTCAGTTATGGGATACGGATTCCAGGGGCAAGACCATACAGCTTGTTCTGTTTATTGAACCGGGACGAACACAGATCACTGGAGGAAGTCATGAAGAGAGCATT
>Ga0302319_10002230_pt1 | contig 42353 bp, 40 predicted proteins | sample Bog_T0_2_FD_203319 | JGI IMG/M metagenome (GOLD analysis project Ga0302319, IMG submission 203319) | Peat permafrost microbial communities from Stordalen Mire near Abisko, Sweden - Bog_T0_2 | ecosystem: Environmental > Terrestrial > Soil > Wetlands > Peat | place: Sweden: Abisko, Stordalen Mire...
CCATGGAGTGATACCCCATCGAGGCTCCCCGTCGCTCAACGGCCTGCAGGATCGCCGCCTCTCCCACGGCTCAAATCCACTCCAATGCGCAAAGTCCTGTTTCGCGCCATTTCCGAAACCGCTGGGCGTCGAGACGATTACTGGACTTCACCCCGCCGCCTGCGGCATCATCATCCAAGAGAACCCGGAGGGCATGACGTCGGCGATCACACCAGGCCGGCCGATTCCACCATCCATCGCCAAGGCCGTTGAGATCGCGCACGCCACTCTGGTGCCGCGTCAGCATCTGATCGAGGCCTTCGCGGCGCGCGGTTATCGGTGCAAGAACACCTGGTTCCATGAGGTCGCAGACGGCAAGAGGCTCGTGGCAGTGCTGTTTGTCCGCGAGGAGCCTCTTTCGCATGCGGTCTGAGATGGGTGAATTCGCTGGGTGCGCTGGATCGGGCCGAAGCACCCCACGCAGCGCGTGCTGTCTGCTATAAATCGTTTTTCCACTTATGCCAGATGAACCGCAGGCGGTCACGATTAGAGTTCAGTTGTCCAGGTCGGATCTGTACCGGGCTCTTGTCCGGACCGCTTTCCGCAAGTTATGGTTTCTCGGCGTGCTCATTGTGGCGTTTATGTTCGTAACGCTTATTGCTTCGGCTGAACCGCGGAAATACAGCGACCTGATTTACGGTGTCCTTGCCGCGATCCTCTTCGGCGCTTGCCTGTTCCTGGGCATTCCGTACATTCGAACCAGGGCTGCGCTGAGGAACCCAAGCCTCCGTGGGCTGTCGCAATATACATTCTCGGCTGGGGGCGTCCTCACGGAACGTGTGCACGCCAGCGGCCGGATCGGTTGGGCTCTCGTCAAAGGGGTCTCGGAAAGCACTGAGCATATCTTTCTGTGGATGCCGGAGGGGAATTTCCACCTCATTCCCAAGGGTCAGGTGGCCGCAGCCGATCTCGCCGCGCTCAAGAGCATCCTTCGGACTTGTGTCAAGGGGAAGGTTGGAAGGTTGCACTGAGACCCTAGGATTCGCCGCTTAGCAGCCGCGCTAACCGCTCCCTGACGGTCGCGGCTCCGGGCGGAGCCGGGACACGACCGTGAAGGAGTGGTTCTTCAGGGAAGCGCAACAGCACGCAGCCGGAGACCTAGTAGCCTTCCATGTGATCCATGTGCAGATCGCGCACCGCGCGGCGGAGTTGGCCTATCGCAGCGTCGATATGGCGATAGGCTTCGTCACGCCAGCCGATGGCGCGCGGGTTGTCTTCCTCACGGCCGATATCGGCGCGGGCGCTCTGTAGCAATTCCATGGCCTTGTGGAATCTGCCGCGGCGGTCCAGGCTGCGATCAATCGACGGATGGTCTTCGAGGTCCTTGTGGTCGATCACTGCCGCATGGTCGATTTCTCTCACCGCCCGGTCGATCTCGGCATCCGCTTCGCGCAGGTGCCGCATCACGTTGTCCTCGTCATGGACGCGCATCAGGAACTGCGCCGTGCGGAGATCGGTCCGCGCGCGCAGATAGTGTGGATGGCGTCCCGCCAACGCCAATGTGGAAAAGGCGAGGGCCCGCCGCTACGCCAAGAATGATGGGTAATTTGGTGTTTCGCATGGTTTCCTCCTGCTTAACACTAACACCCAGTCGAGCGTTCGAGTTATGGCGGTGGCCGCAGTCTGAATCGAATTTAATGGTATTTCTTTTCGCCGGCCTCAATCCGCACCGGTAAGCGATTTTCCGGCGGCGGCAGCGGGCAGGTGGCGTAGGGCGTGAAAGCGCAGGGCGGATTGACGGCCTTGTTGAAATCGAGCACCACGCGGCCTTCCTTGGGCAGCCCAGAGTAGAGGAACCGGCCGGCTGGGTAAGTTTCGCGGCCGCTGGTCTGGTCGCGAAAGATGTAAAACAGCTCCTGAGCATCCGGCTCTTCGAGGATCGGGTAAAGTCGCAGATCCGTCTCGCCAATGCGGAACTCGGCATAGCCGGGACACTGGGAAGGTTCGGTTTGACCCAGCACGTTGAGGACGGGAATCTGGCGTGGCGAGGCCACCCAGCGCGCTGTCACGCGGTACGCCTCGCTGGCAGGGAAATAGTCCAGGCCGTGGAACTCCTTGCGCGCCGGATTCTCGGGGTCCTTGAGACGGATGCCGAGCCGGTCGCCGCGCTTGATGAGGAACAGGCTGAGGCGGCCGGCTTTGACAACGTCGGAGGAATCCGGTTGCAATTCGCGGCGGGCGCCTTCGGCTTTCATGGTCACCGCTACCGTGCCGGCGCGCAGATCGAAAACGCCGGCCTGGGCGGGTCCATCGGGGAGCACGATTTCGCTAGCGGGGTCTTTGCCGAACGAGTTTGCGCCCTCATGCAGCCAGAAGAGGCCGGCCACGGTGAGCCAGCCTCCCTCGGCCTGGAGCGTGGACGCGCGCGCGCGGCGCCACTGCGCGATTTCATCTTCGAGCGCCGGACCCGCCGCCACTGCCAGCGCGGCCATCAGACCCAGCAAAACGCGTGGCATCACACGCCTGCTTCCACCGAGGCAATCAACTCCTCGATCATGCCGCGGCATTTTTCGGACTTTTGGTCAACGCTCTGGCGCAGCGATTCCATCTCCCGGTCTAGAGCGGTCAGCTTGTCGGCCAGGTGGAGGCATGCCAGCACCGCGATGTGCGTGGAATCCGCGTTCGGCGCCTTGGCGGCGAGGGCCAGCAACAGATCGTCCAACTGCGCCGCCGCGCGTTCGATGTCACTAGGATCGCCCGCGGCTCGCAGCGTATACTGCCGATTGAGGATGGTGACCCGTACCGTCTGTTTTTCGGGAGGAGGGCTTTCCATGCTTCTCCGGCGAGCGGAATCCGCTATCCGCCGCTCAATTGCTCGATCTGTTCGAGCAGCTTCTCGATGCGGGTGCGCACCTGTTTGCGCTCGGCCTGCAGCGCCGCGAGTTCGTCAGCCAACTTCCCGGCTTCGGCCCGTGCCTCGGCGGCCTGGGCGAATGCCGCATCTTTTTCCTGACGCAAGCGGACCACCAGTTGAACCGCCTGCTGGATGCGATCCTCCAGGCTGGCGAGCGCATCCGGCTGGTGGGTAGCCGTCATTTCTTTTCCAGCGCCGCGCGGGCGGAATCCTTGACTTCCAGCGCGGACTTGGCCACCGAAACCAGTTGCTGGAACGCAGCGTCATCGTGCAGCGCCACATCCGCCAGCACCTTGCGATTCAGTTCCAGGCGGGAAGCCTTCAGCCCGTTCAGGAACCGGCTGTACGAAATCCCAGCCTCCCGGCAGGCGGCGTTGATGCGGACGATCCACAGCGAGCGGTATTCGCGCTTCTTGTTTTTGCGCCCGACATAAGCGAACTTCAGGCCGCGTTCGACCGCCTCTTGCGCGGCGCGATTCAGCTTGCTTTTAGTGAGGAAATAACCCGACGCCTGTTTGAGCGTCTTTTTCCGGGCATCCTTGCGGTGGGGACCACGTTTAACTCTGGGCACGTTTCAATCTCCTTTGAAATAGACTTGGCGGAACGGGCACGTGCCACGCGCACCGTCCGCGCAAACCGCTCACCCGTTTAATAGGGGAGCATGCGCTTCAGAGCCGGCTGGTTGGTCGGATCGGCCAGCACGCTCTGATGCAGCTTCTTCTTGCGTTTGTGCGGCTTCGAGGTCAGGATATGCCGGCCGAAGGCGTGACTGCGCATCACTTGCCCCGTGCCGGTTTTATGGAACCGTTTGGCCGCACCTTTATGTGTCTTGAGCTTAGGCATAGAATTTCCGATGGTCCTTGCGAACGGGAAACTATTCGAGTATAGCATAGGTGGCCGCCCGCACCGTTTCGCTTGGGTTTCACCTAAATAGCGGCGGCAAAACAGGAAAAGCCGAGACGACTCTCGGCTCAGCAGGCTTGACAGCCCCGGATGGTGCACGGGCAAGCTGCGCCACGGCGGTCAGTCCAGCAATTCCACGCGGTACTCTTCGATCACCGGATTAGCGAGAACGTCGTGAGCGATGGTCTCGATATCCTTCCGCGCCTGTTCGCGGGTGACTCCGCTGGCGATGGCGATATCGAAGAATTTGCCTTGGCGTACATCCTCTATAGCCGGATAACCGAGGCCCTGGAGCGCCGCGCGCACCGTCTTGCCCTGCGGGTCGAGCACCGTGGTCTTCAAGGAAACAAAAACGCGAGCTTTCATGGGAACTCCGATTATAACCGGCTTCGGTAGTTGTGGCGCACGCACTCGTCGGTGCCGCGTCGCGACTCTTCGCGACGCCCGGGTTGAGCACGCGTCCCGTCAACGCCCGCCCTGCATCGACACGAGTGTCGATGCGGCACGCACGAGTGCGTGCGCCACGGCCAGTTAGTTCAGCAGCCGCCCTTGCCGCATGAATGCCGGGGTGTCCAGGTCTTCCAGATCGAACTCCATCGATCCTTCTTCCTCGGCGGCCCCTGCCGGCTGCGCGGACGCCGCGACCAAGGGCTCGGGCAACACCGCGGCCGGCGGCGGAACCGGTTCGGGCTCCGCGCCCAGCGACCGCACCCTGGTTACCGCACCGGCGGCCCGGCGCTCCGGCGCCACCGCCGCTTGCTCCGCCACCACGGCTGTTTGCTCGGGCTGGAACCCGGTGGCGATCACGGTGATCTTGACCGCGTCCGCCAGGCTCTCGTTGAGAATCACGCCGAAATTGATCTGCGCGTCCTCGCATTCGGCCGCCTCGCGGATGATGGAGCACGCCTCGTTGACTTCGTGCAGCCCGAGGCGGCTGGAACCGGTGATGTTGATCAGGATGCCCTTCGAGCCGGCGATGCGCGAGTCCTCGAGCAGCGGGCAACTGATGGCCTGGCGCGCCGCATCCACCGCCGCCTTCTCGCCACGTCCCACCGCCGTGCCCATCATCGCGTAGCCCATGCCCAGCATGGTGGCCTTGATGTCGGAGAAGTCGCGGTTGATCAATCCCGGCGTGGTGATGATGTCGCTGATGCCCTGCACGGCCTGCCGCAGCAGGTCGTCGGCCACTTTGAACGCCTCGAAGAAACTGGTGCCGCGCGGCACCAACGCCAGCAGCCGGTCGTTGGGAATGGCGATCACCGTATCCACCGCGGTGGCCAGTCTGCGCAGCCCCTCTTCGGCCAGGCGCATGCGCCGCGGGCCTTCGAATCCGAATGGTTTGGTCACCACGGCCACCGTGAGCGCGCCCATTTCCTTGGCCAGGCTGGCGATCACGGGCGCGGCGCCGGTTCCGGTTCCGCCGCCGAGTCCAGCCGTGACGAAAACCATGTCCGCACCCTGCAGTACCTCCAGAATGTGGTCGGTGTTTTCGAGCGCGGCCTGCTGGCCGACTTCCGGATTGGCCCCGGCGCCCAGCCCCCTGGTGAGCTTGGGCCCCAGTTGCAGCTTGTGGGGAACTTCGACCGCCTCCAGCGCCTGCAGGTCCGTGTTCATCACACAGAACTCGACGCCCTCCACGCCTTCCCGCACCATGCGCGCTACGGCGTTGCACCCGCCCCCGCCCACGCCAATCACCTTGATCTGGGTTCCGTGGTGCGCTTCTTCCGCGATTTCGTACCTAAAGTCTTCGATACGCGAGTCCATCAGCCCCATTTTCGTTTCGCCTCCCGCTACAGAATCTTGCTCAACCAGCCCACCGCCGCCCGCTGCCGTTCCGTCTGCGCCTTCAGTTTTGCCGAGTACATCGCCAGGCCGGCCGCGGTACACCATTCCGGGTCGTCCATCTCCTTCGGCCAGTCGGCGATTCCCTCCGCGAGTCCGAATCGCGACTGGCACTTCAATTCGTCTGCCGCCACGTCGAGAATCTCCGCCAGCCGTGCGCCGCCGCCGGCGATGAAGACGCCGCCCAGCAGCGCCTGCTCCATGCCCACGCGCGCCAACTCGCCGCGCACCAGTTGAAACAACTCGCGCGCGCGCGACTCCAGGATCAGGTCCACGTGCCTCTTCGGCGCCTGCCGCGGCCCGCAGCCCTCCGGCGCAGGCAATTCCACCAGGATGTTCTCGGGTGAATCGGCGGCGCGCGCCCTCCCGTATTCGATCTTCACCTGCTCGGCCTCGGCCGGGCTGACGCACAGGCCACGCGCCAGGTCGCTGGTGAAGTGGCCTCCGCAAACCCGCACGGTGGAAGCCAGGCACATGACCTCGTCGTAGTAAACCACCAGGGAAGTGGAATCGGCGCCGATGTCGACCAGCGCCACGCCCTCGCGCCTCTCCTCGGGCTTCACCGCCGCGTACCAGGCCGCCTGCGCCTCGAAGACCGTCTCTTCCACCACCAGGTGCGCCTGGTTCACCGCTCCCACCAGCGCATCGTGTTCCCGCGCCGAAGCCGTCAGCAGGTGAACGTTGAGCTCCAGCCGCGCCGCCGTCATTTTGCGCGGATCGCGGTGGCCCGGGTGATCGTCCACCACGAAATCCTGCGGGAACAATTGCAGCACCATGCGGTCTTCCTGCAACTGCACGCGCGCAGCGCGCTCCTTCACCCGGTTCACGTCGCGCTGCTGAATTTCCCGCGGGTAACCCAGCTCCAGCACGCCACGCCCGGCTGCGCCGCGCAAGCTGGGGCCGCCCATCCCGACCACCGCCGACTCCACGGAGACGCCCGCGCTCAACTCCGCTTGTGCGAGCGCCGCCAGAATCGATTCGCCCACCGCCCGCTGATCCGCGATCGATCCCTTCGACCAACCCTCCGACTCCACCACCGCGCAACCGAGCAGACGCAGTTGTTCCTCCAGCGCGCAAACCACCATGCGCGTCCGGGTGCTGCCCGCGTCGAGTCCCACTGCGTAAATCGGTTTTTCCGCCATCGGTTGGCTTCTTTATTCCTTCGCGGTGATGCGATCCTCCAGCCGGAGATCGAAGGTCCTCGCCTGCGGCGACCGCTGCTCGATTTCCTGGAAGTGACCGAGAAAATTCTGATAGCGCCGCCCATAATTGGTGTCGCCCAGGAGCAACGATACGGTCTGGTGATCCACCTGCACGACCACGCGCATATTCTCCGGATCGGAGGCGTCCACTTCGGAGATGTCCTTGGCCAGGTAGCCCATATCGTCTTCCAGCCGCAGCAGCGCCTGCACCCGATCGCGCCGCGTATCTTCCGTGGAGTCTTCGCGGATTCCGCTCAGCACCGGAAATGTGAACGAAGCCTGCGGCGGCGGCTCCAGCAGCACACCCTCGGCGTCGATCAAGACCACGCTGCTCGCCAAATAGACGAAGGCCACCGGAATGCGTTCCCGGATGCGCACCACCAACCGGTCCGGCCAGACGCGCGAGACCGAGGCGTCCTCGATCCAATCGATCGCCAGCAAACGGCGCCGCCGCTCGGCCAGCGGCACGGCCAGAATTCCGCGGCCGAAATCGGCGTCGAAGACGTGCCGCACCTTGGATCGCGACGCGTAGCGCAGCCCGGCGAGGGCCAGCGCATCCGTGCGATCGCGCGACAGCACGAACCGCGCGTCGGTCGACAGGTAATCGTGCAGTTGCAAAGCCGCTACCGCGGTGGATGCGCATACCAGGCATGCCGCCGCCAGGCCCAGCCACAGCCGCCAGCGAATGCCGCCGCTTTTCTTGTTATCCCGCGGCAATGGGTGCCTCCGCGCGCAATCGCTCCAAAACGGTTTCGCCCGCCTGCCACACGTTGCCGGCGCCGAGCGTGAGCACCAGGTCGCCGGCGCTCGCCACGTCGAGCAGGCGATCCACGCCGCGCGCGAGCGTGCCCACGTACTCCGCCGAATGGTGGCCGAACTGCCGGATCCGCCCCACCAGCGCCTCGGCCGTCACTCCCTCGATGGGCTTTTCCGAAGCCGCGTAAATGTCCAGCACGAACACGCTGTCGGCTTGATGGAAGGCGCGCCCGAATTCATCCATCAGGTGAAAGGTTCGCGAGAAACGGTGCGGCTGGAACAGCACATGGATGCGATCGAAACCGCACAGGCGCGCCCCGTCGAGGGTCGCGCGAATCTCGGTGGGATGGTGGCCGTAATCGTCCACCACCGTGATGCCGCGCTCCTTACCGCGCACCTGAAAACGGCGGTCCACGCCGCTGAAGGTGGCGAGCGCTTCGCGAATCGCATCCGGCTTGACTTCGAGCTCCAGCGCGACCGTGACCGCGGCGGTGGCGTTCAGCACGTTGTGCCGGCCCGGAATGCGCAGGTGGAAGCGGCCCAGATCGTTGCCGCGCGAGCGCAGCCGGAAGTCGCTCGAAAAGGAACCACAGGCAATCTCGCCGGCTTCCATATCGGCCTGCGCGGTGGTGCCGTAGGTAATCGTGCGCCGGCGGATCTGGGGCAGGATGCCCTGCACGTTGGCGTCGTCCAGGCAGACGATCGCGGCGCCGTAAAACGGCACCTTGTTGACGAACTCGATGAAGGCCGCCCGAATCGCGTCGAGAGACGGATAGTGGTCCAGGTGCTCGCGGTCGATATTGGTGACCACGGCGATAATCGGCGCCAGCTTGACGAACGAGCCGTCGCTCTCATCGGCTTCCGCCAGCAGAAAATCGCTACGTCCCAGTCTGGCGTTGGTGCCGCCCATGGTGGCGACCTTTCCGCCCACCACCACTGTCGGGTCGAGACCGGCGCAGTTCAGAATCGTCGCGGCCATGGATGTGGTGGTGGTCTTGCCGTGGCTGCCGGCCACCGCGATGCCGTACTTCAGGCGCATCAGCTCCGCCAGCAGCTCGCCGCGCGGGATGACCGGAATTTGCAGCCGCCGGGCCTCAACAACTTCGGGATTCTGTTCATCCACCGCCGAGCTCACTACCAGCGCGCGCGCCCCGGCCAGGTTGGACGCAGCGTGGCCTTCGTAGATCCGCGCCCCCAGCGCCGCCAGCCGTTCCGTGGTGGGCGAGAGCCGCAGGTCCGAGCCGCTGATCTCATACCCCAGGGTTAGCAACACCTCGGCGATGCCGCTCATGCCGATGCCGCCGATCCCGGTGAAGTGAAAGTGTTGTGGACGAAAAAACATTTCCTTAATGTATTGTTTCGGTTAGCGCGGCCCGTGTCAATCGAAAACGTACAACCGGGCAAGCTAAAGCATGCCCTACCTCTACTACCACCGCGCCACCTCCTCTAGTATTTCGGCTGCCCGCCGCGCCGCGCCCGGGTGCGCGAACTGGCGCGCGGCCGCGCCCATCCGCTCCAAAGCGCCCTCCGTCTCCGCCAACTCGCGCACCAGCGTGTAAAGGCGTTGTCCGTTCATTTCGGCGTCGCGGACCAGGCGCGCCGCGCCGCCCCGCTCGATGGCTTCCGCGTTACGCATCTGGTGGTCGTTGGCGGCGAACGGGAAGGGAACCAGAATGGAAGGCTTGCCCGCCGCGGCCAGCTCGGAGACCGCGCCCGCTCCGGAACGGCTCACCACCAGGTCAGCCTCGCCGAACGCCGCCGGCATGTCGGCGATGAACGGCATCACCTCTCCCTCCAAACCGGATGCCGCGAAAGCTTGCCGCATTTCTTCCAGTTCGTTCGAGCCGCATTGGTGTACGATGCGAACCGCGGACCCCGCCGCGCGAAACAGCGGCCAGCTTTCCCGGCTGGCCCGGTTGAGCGTGCGCGACCCCTGGCTGCCACCAGTGATCAGAAGGTGTAGCCGGTCCTCCCGCGGCTTCGGCGGGATGGCGAAGAATTCCTCCCGCACCGGCAACCCGGTCAGCTCCGATTTGCCCCGCGCGAAGTACCGCGCCGTTTCGGGAAAGGAAATCAGCGCGCGCGCCGCCAGCCGCCCGATGGCACGGTTGGTGAATCCGGGAATCGCGTTCGGCTCCATCACCACCACCGGGACGCGCTTTGCCAGCGCCGCCATCACCGCCGGCCCGGCCACATACCCGCCCATGCTGAAAACCGCCGACGCGCGGTAGTTCATCGAACCCAGCGTGGCGAACGGCAGACGCGCCAGCGTGGACAGCCTTTGCCTGGCGCTCACGCGATTCAGCCCGCCGATTTCGATCTTCTTCAACTCGAACCCCGCCTCCGGAACCAGCTTGGCTTCCAGGCCCCGCTCGGTGCCCACAAAAAACACATCGTGACCCCGCCGCCGCAACTCCTGCGCCACCGCCAGCGCCGGAATCACGTGTCCGCCCGTCCCTCCACCGGCCATCAGAAACGGAGCGTGCGCGGCCGGCTTACCCGGCATGCTCGCTCACGTTCATCAAGATGCCCAGCAGCGCCAGCGTGCTCACCAACGAGCTGCCGCCGTAGCTGATCATCGGCAGCGGAATTCCCTTGGTCGGCATGATGCCCAACACCACGCTCATATTGATGAACCCCTGCACCACGATCACCACCGTCACACCCAGCGCCAGGTAGCGGCCGAAATCGTCGCGCATGCGCAGGCTGGCCCGCAGGCCGCGCCACAAGATCACCAGGAATCCGGCCAGCAAGCCCGCCGCCCCAATGAGGCCCATCTCCTCGCCCGCCACCGCGTAAATGAAATCGGTGTGCGCCTCCGGCAAATACAGCAGCTTCTGCCTGCCATTCATCAACCCCACGCCCGCCACGCCGCCCGCGCCTACGGCGATCTGCGACTGCTCCAACTGGTAATTCGTATCGCGCGTGCGGAGCGTCCGCTCGCTGCGGGCCTTGAGCCAGCCGTGCGGGTCGATGCGGGACACGTACTGAAAACTGGGATCGAAGAAACGGATCACGCGTCCTAAGCGGTAAGGCTCAGCGAAAATCGAAACCACCAGCCCCAGAAAAGCCATTGCCGCCACAATGAAGCAATATCGCCATTGCAGCCCGGCCACGAAGAACACCGCCATGGCGGCCAGTCCCAGCACCACGGCCGTTCCCAGGTCCGGCACCACCACCGCGAAAATCAGAAACCCCACCGCCAGCGCCGCCGGCACCAGCGTGTGCCGCGCGTTATTGATGGCGCGCGCGCGCCAGGTGACGAAGAACGCGAGGAAGATCACCAGCGCCGGCTTGGCCAGCTCCGACGGCTGCACTCCCACCGGACCGCCCAGCCGCAGCCAGCGGTGGTGCGCCGCATCCACGAAGTACACCGCGAACAGCAACATCAGCGCCACGCCGATGGCGCCGAAGGCTACCGCCGGATTCTGAAAGACGCGGTAATGGGTGCGCTTGAGCGCCATCATCACCACCACCGCCACCACCGCGTAACCCGCCTGGCGGACCACGAAATACCAGCTCGAGTTGTAGCGCGCGTCCATCCGCGCCATGATCGAGGAGGCGCTGTAGACGATCAGCAGGCCGAACAGCACCAGGGCCAGCACGGCCGCGAAGAGAATCCAGTCGGTTTTGAGTCGCTGCGGCATTCAGTTCTTTCGCTCGAGTTGGTTGACGACCTGTTTGAACACTTCTCCGCGATGCTCGAAGCTGCGGAACTGGTCGAAGCTGGCGCAGGCCGGCGCCAGCAGCACCGTGTCGCCGGCGCGGCCGTTCCGGTAGCCGTATTGAATCGCCGCGTCCAGCGTGCCCGACTCCACCAGCGGCAGCGCGCCGGACAACTGGCGGGCAAGCTTCGGCGCCGCCGCGCCAATCAGCAGCGCCGCGTGCGCCTTTTGCGAGAGCGGCTCGCGCAGCGCGGAAAAATCGAGCCCCTTATCCTTGCCGCCCAGAATCACCCAGAGGCCGCCAGGAAACGCGTCCAGCGCCTTGAGCGTTGCGTCCACGCTGGTGGCTTTAGAATCGTTATAGAAATCGATACCACCAACCTTGCGCACAAACTCCAGCCGGTGTTCGACGGCGTGGAAAGTCCGCACGGCGGCGGCAATCGCGCCGCTCATCACGCCCGCGCGCGCGGCGGCGATCGAGGCCGCCAGCACATTCTCCACATTGTGCCGCCCGCGCAGCGGGATCTCGCCGGCTTCCATCAGGAGCTTCCCGTCGAGCACCAGTTTCTCGCCGCACAAGTGGGCGCCGCGCTCCACTTTGCGCGTGCCGCTGAACCATTCCACGGTTGCCGCCGTCTGGTTGGCGTAGGCGGCCGTTACCGGATCGTCCGCGTTCAGAATGGCGAAGTCGCCGGCGGTCATGTTGCGAAACAGGCTGGCTTTGGCCGCCGCATAGTTCTCGAAGGTGTGATGCCGATCCAGATGATTTTGGGTGACGTTCAGCGCCAGCCCCACGTGCGCGTGGAAATCGCGAATGGTCTCGAGCTGAAAACTGGAAAGCTCCAGCACGTTCCAGCCGTCCTCGCGCGATGTCGCGATCATCGCCGTCACCGGCGTTCCGATATTGCCACCCACCTGCGTCGCGATGCCCGCCGCGCGCAGGATGTGGCCGATCAGGCTGGTGGTGGTGGTTTTGCCGTTGGAGCCGGTGACGCCGATGGTGCGCCCCTTCAGGAAAGGCGCCGCCAGCTCGACTTCGCCGATCACGTTCACGCCGCGCTCGCGAGCGGCTTCGAGCGGCGCCAGGTCCACCGGCACGTCGGGCGAGACCACTACCGCGTCGCACTCCAAAAACACTGCCGGCGTCTGCAATTCGAAGGGGATCGCAAAGCGCGCCAGCACCTCCGCCGCTTCGCCCAGTTGGTCGAGCGGCTTCAGGTCGGTCGACCGGACGCGCGCGCCCAGGCCCGCCAGCAGTTCGGCCGACGCCAGCCCCGATTTTTTCATGCCGACCACCAGCACTCTGGCGCCGGCCCAGTTCATCGTCATCTCAGTTTCAGCGTGGTCAGCGCGAACAGCGCCAGCACCAGGCCGGCGATCCAGAAACGCGCGATGATCTTCGATTCGGTCCATCCCAGCGCCTCGAAGTGATGGTGCAGCGGCGCCATTTTGAAAATGCGTTTGCCGTGGCGCAGTTTGTAGCTCCCCACCTGCAGAATCACCGAAACCGCCTCCAAAATGAAAATGCCGCCGATAAAGATCAGCAGCACTTCCTGCTTGATCAGCACCGCGACTACCGCCATGCTGCCGCCCAATGCCAGCGATCCGACGTCGCCCATGAAGATTTCCGCCGGGTGCGCGTTGTACCACAGAAACCCCAGACTGGCGCCCGTCATCGAGCCGCAAAACACGGTCAGCTCCGAAGAGTGCGGATTGCGCGCCAGTTGCAGGTACTCCGCCAGTTGCGCGTGCCCGCCGGCATAGGTCAGCATCGTCAGCGCGCCCGCCGCAATCACCATCAGGCCGATCGCCAGCCCGTCCAATCCGTCCGTCAGATTCACAGCGTTCGACGAAAACACCACCACCAGCGCCACGAACACAACGAACGGCAGCACGCCGAGCAAGTACGTCCAAGGGTTCGTCAGCAGGCCGCCGATCAGCAGCGAGGGCTGATAATTCTTGATGAACGGAATGTTCATTGCGGTGGCAAACTGCCCATGGGAGCGCAACACCAGCAACTCGGCGGCGAAGGCAAAGCCCACCACAAACTGGTAAAGCAGTTTCCTCTTACCCGACATTCCCAGGTTGCGCCGGTTGGTGACCTTGGCGTAATCGTCCAGAAATCCAATCCACCCGTAGCCCACCAGCGCGGCTATCGCCACCCACACGTAAACGTTGCGCAGGTCCGCCCACAGCAGGGTCGGGATCACGATCGAAATAATGATCAGCACGCCGCCCATGGTCGGCGTCCCGGCTTTCTTTTGGTGCGACTTCGGGCCTTCCTCGCGGATGAACTGGCCAATTTGAAATTGCCGCAGCTTGGCGATGAGCCACGGCCCCAGCGCGATGCACAGGAACAGCGCCGTCATACTGGCGAACGCCGTGCGAAAGGTCGTGTAGCGGAAGACACGGAAGGCGCTGGCGTGCCGGAAGAGCCGTTCGTAGAGCAGATAGTAAAACATCGGGTTGGTTCAGGGGCAGTCCCGCGGAGTTCAGGAGCTCGCCGGCGCCTCCGTTTGGAACTTTTCGAGCGCGCGTTCCATGCGCACCCCTCGCGAGCCTTTGAACAGCACCGCGTCTCCCGCCTGCGCCAACCCGCGGACGAATTCCCCGGCTTGAACCGGGTCCTCGAAAAACTGCGTCTCGCGAACTCCCTCGGCGGCCGCCGCTTCCACCATCAGCCGCGCCTGTCCGCGGACGCCGATCAGGACGTCCACTCCGTGCCGTGCCGCGTATGCGCCCACCTGGCGGTGCAGCGCCCCGGCCGCGTGCCCCAGTTCCAGCATCTCGCCCAGCACCGCGAAGCGCCGCGCCGCGCGGGTTTGGCTGAGTACGTCGATCATCCGCTGCGCCGCTTCCGGATTCGAGTTGTAACAGTCGTTCCAGACCACGATGCCGTTGTGCACGGAGCGCCCGCCGCGCATGGCATCCACGGTGAAGCTCTCGACCGCCTCGCGGAGCGCCTCCGGCGGGATCTCCAGGACCCGCGCCACAGCCAGTGCAGCCAGCAGATTCATCACCGCGTGCCCGCCCGCGAGAGTGGTCTCGAAGTCGACACCCAGGGCGCGAAACCGCGTCCCGGCGCCGCTCGCCGATACGTTTTCCGCCCGCACGTCCGCCTCTTCCGAAAAACCGAACGTCACCGAACGCCCGGCGTGCGCGTCGCGAAAACCGCGTACGCGCGCGTCGTCTGCGTTCAGCACCGCTACGCCGTCCCGTGGCAGGCTTTCGATCAGTTCCCTCTTCGCCGCCGCGATGCCTTCAATTGAATCGAAGAATTCCACGTGTGCGTACCCGACGTTGGTGACCACGCCGATTTCGGGCCGCGCCATGCCGGCGAGCGCGCGAATTTCCCCCGCGTGATTCATCCCCATTTCGAGCACCGCTGTCCGCGCGCCGTCCGGCAGCCGCAGAATCGAAAGCGGCACGCCGATGTGGTTGTTCAGATTTCCCACCGTCCGCCCCACCGGGTCGCGCACTTCGAGCAGGTGCGCGATCGCGTCCTTGGTAGTGGTCTTGCCCGCACTGCCCGTCACCCCGATCACCGTCCCGCCCCACTTCCGCCGCGCCCACGCTCCCAGTTCCTCGAGCGCCACCAGCGTGTCCGCCACGCGCAGCGTTTTGCCGTCCGGGCCGGCGTTCCACGCGGCTTCCACTACCACGGCCGCCGCGCCTCGCGCCAGCGCCTGAGGCACAAAATCGTGGCCGTCGCGATTGGCGCCGCGTAGGGCAAAATATACATCGCCCGGCTGCTGTGTCCGGGTGTCCACACTCCAGCCCGCCACCGGCAGCGCCGCCGCCTCGCCCGCAGCCGCCATGGCGCGCGCAACTTCCTGTAAATCCAAGGTCATGGTTCAAGCCTGCGGATGATACCCATAACCTCGCAGCACTTCGCGGGCCACCGCCCGGTCGTCGAACGGAATGGTCTTGTCCTGCAAGACCTGGTACGTCTCGTGTCCCTTTCCGGCCAAAATCACCAGGTCGCCTTCGCGCGCCTCATTGAGCGCGCGCGCGATGGCGGTGGCCCGGTCCGGCTCCACCACCAGGGGCTTGTCCACGCGGCGGATCCCCACCAGGGCGTCGTTCATGATCGCCAGCGGATCTTCCGAACGCGGGTTGTCGCTGGTCAGCACCACGAAATCGCTCAGCTCAGCCGCCGCCTGTCCCATCAGCGGCCGCTTGGTGCGGTCGCGGTCGCCGCCGCATCCGAACAGCGTGATGACACGCTTGGGATTCAAGCCGCGCGCCACCGCAATCACGTTCTGCAGAGCATCCGGCGTGTGGGCATAGTCCACCACCACCACGAACGGCTGCCCTTCATCCACTCGCTCGAAGCGCCCCGGCACGGCCCGCAAGCTGGCGATGCCGCGCGCGATCACCTCCGGCGCCAGGCCATAGGAGATTCCCGCTCCGCATGCCGCCAGAATGTTATACACGTTGATCTTGCCGATCAGCGGCGATTCCACCGCGAAACGCTGCTTGCCATACTGGACGTCGAAGCGCAGCCGCTGGCTTCCGGAGACGATGTGCAGCGCGCGCAGGTCGGAGTCCGGGCCGATCCCGTACCAGAAGACGCGCGTTTCGGGCGCGACATGCAGCGCGCGCGAGTAACTGTCGTCGCGGTTCAGCACGGCGAAAGCCGGCGGCTCGCCGCCCTCGCCGGCGAACAGCTTTTGCTTGGCCGCGAAGTAAGCCTCCATGGTGACGTGAAAATCCAGGTGGTCGCGCGTCAGGTTGGTGAACACCCCGGTATGGAACCGCAGCCCGTATACCCGCCCCAGTTCGAGCGCGTGCGAGGAAACCTCCATGGTGGCGTGCGTGCCGCCTTCGGCGCGCAGTTCGGCCAGCAGCCGGATCAGGTCCAGCGATTCCGGCGTGGTGTTCACGGCCGGCAGCACGCGCCCCGCCAGGCGATACTCGATGGTGCCCACCAGGGCGGTTGTGAATCCCGCCGCGCGCAGCACGGAATCGATCAGAAATCCGGTGGTGGTTTTTCCGTTGGTCCCGGTGATGCCGGTCAGAGCCACCTGCTCGTCCGGTTTACCGTAGAACAAGCGGGCCGCGTGCGCCAGCGCCCGCCGCCCGTGATCCACCTCGATCCAGCGCCCTTCCAGGCCCACCGGCGCCGCGGATTCGCTCGCCACCGCGGCCGCGCCCCGCTCCAGCGCTGCCCGCGCGAAATCGCGGCCATCGGCCCGGCTGCCCGGAAAAGCAAAGAAGAGATAGCCCTCGCGTATCCGGCGCGAATCGTATTCGAGCCCGGCCACATCGACGCTCGCCAGCCCCGGCGGCGCCGGGCGGCGCAGCCGGATTCCCGAGAGTAGCTCGCCCAGCTTCATCGCGAAAACCGCACCCGAATCCGTTCTCCCTGCCGCAACACGCTCCCGGCCGGCGGACGCTGCAAGCGCGCCACTCCGCTGCCGTCCGGGATCACCGGCAATCCTTTTTCAGCCGCTTCCGCCAGCACGGCGCGCATGGTCTTGCCTTTGAAGTCGGGAACCCTCGGCCCTGCCGGAGCGGTGGCCTTCGCCACCGGCGTCTCCTCGTCGCTTTCTTCCAGGATATTCGGTTCGCGCGACCCCAGGTCGGCGATCGCCAGATCGTCCTTGTCGGCGGCGTTGCCGGCCACTACGGGCGGCGGCGGCGCCTCCGGCAGATCCTTGGGAACATCGAGCACGCGCAACGCTTCGGTCGCGACGGCATGGAACACCGGGGCGGCCGCCCGTCCGCCGAATCCCAGGTTGCCGTGCGTCCCGTTCAGCGTCACCACCACCACGATGGATGGATTGTTGAGCGGCGCGAACCCGATGAACGTGCCGTTGTAGTTGTGCGTATAACGCTTCGCGGCAACATCATAGATTTGCGCGGACCCGGTTTTCCCCGCCACCGAATATCCTTCCAGCCGCGCCTCCGGATACCCGGTCCCTCCCGGCAGCACGACGCCTTCCATCATTTGCCGCATTGTCATCGCCGTCTCCGGCTTGATCGCCCGCACCGGCGCCGGCACAGGCAGAGCCTGGCCGCCTTTCTTCAATACCAGCCGCGGCCTCACCAGCAGACCGCCGTTGGCCACGATCGAGGCCGCCTGCGCCAACTGTAGCGCGGTTACCGAGACTTCCTGCCCGATCGAGATCGAAGGCAGCGAGAGCTTGCTCCACCGCTCGAGGCTGCGCAGGCGGCCGCGCGATTCCGCCGGCAGCGGCACCCCGGTTCTTTCCCCGAACCCGAAACGGCGCACGTATTCGTGCATGTGCGCTTCGCCCACCGTCATGCCGATCCGGATGGCGCCCACGTTGCTCGAGTGCTTCAGCACGTCCGCCATCGACATGACGCCGTATCCGCCGTGCGCTTCGTGAATCGTCCGCCCGAACAGGGTGATCGAACCGCGCCCGCAATCGATCATGCTCTCCGGCCGCAACTGGGTGGTCTCGAGAGCCGCGGCCAGGGTGACCACCTTGAACACCGATCCGGGCTCGAAGGGAACCGAGCTGGCGTGATTCAACCGCGCCTCCGGGTTGTCGGTCCCGTCCGGCGGCCGGTTGGGATCGTAAGAAGGATAGCTCGCCAGCGCCAGGATCTCGCCATTCCGCGGGTTCATCACCACCACGCTCCCGCAGTGCGCGCCCTTCGCCTCAGCCGCCGCCGCCAGCTCGCGCTCGGCCACGAACTGCAGCCGCTCGTCGATGGTCAGCGTCAGCGCCGCGCCCGGCTTCGGTTCCGATTCCACCAGCGCATCGATGCCGCGCCCCTTGACGTCGGTCAACACGCGCTCTTCGCCCGCGGCGCCTTCCAACTCCGCTTGCAGCACTTTTTCGATGCCTGAGTTGCCCTTTTCCGCGAAGTCCACGCCGCCCAGAATGTGCGCGGCCAGCGGCCCGTTGGGGTAATGCCGTTCGCTGCCGCTGTCGATCTGGATCCAGTCGAAGTCCATGCCGCGCAGGCGTTGCGCCTCTTCCCAAGCGGCTTTTTTCTTCACCACGAAGTAGCCGCGCCCGTCCTGGCGCGCCGCCTCGAGCCGCGCATACAGGTCCGCGCGGTCCATTCGCAGGACCATCGAAAAGATGTCGGCCGCCACGCCCAGATCGGGCACTTTTTGAGGATTGACGAGGATCGATTGGGTGGGCACGCTCATCGCCAGCGGCGCGCCCGTGCGATCAAGAATCGTGCCGCGGGGAGCGAGAATCTTGACGACCTGTTCCTGGCGCGCCCGCGCGAGCCCGGCATATTGCCGGTGATGCACCACCTGCAGGGAAACGAGTTTGCAGAGAATGACCCCGCCCCAGATCAGGATAAGTCCCGCGAGCCATTTCAGACGACGCTCCAGCATGCCGCGCTGCGTGAGTCAATCACGCCCCCCGTTTCCGCTACTTGACTAGCGCAAAAGCACTGTCCGGTTTGTTGCCGTCCAGATGCACCACCTGGCCCGCCTGCGGCGCCACCAGGTTCTGCTTCTCGGCCACTTGTTGGAGACGGTCCGGGCTCAGCAGCTCGGCTTCCTGCAACTCCAGCGTGCGGCGCTCGTCGAGCAGCCGCCGCTCCTCGCCCTTGAGCGCTTCCAGCTTGTATCCTTCCAAACGCCCGGCCAGGGTCGGAACCAGCGTGCCGGTGAGCAGCACCAGCAGAACGCTGGCCGCTCCCACCGCGCTCCAGCAGGCGCCGCGCCCACGCGGGTCGGCGGCCCGCACCAGCCGCGAGTTGTCGATCTTCTTCGAGAAAAAGAGCACGTCATCCAGCGGCAATGCCCGCAGCCGATCGGAGTTTTTTCCCAGACGCGCGGCCGACGACGCGGCGCTCGATGCGCTTGCGCCCGCGGTCGCCGTCTTACCTAAGAATGCCGGCATGGTCGCCATGGTAGTCGTTCCCTTTCTCAATGATTTCGATGGCGCGCAGCTTGGCGCTGCGCGAGGCCGCGTTCTCCGCCGTTTCCAAGTCGCCCGGCACCAGCGGATGTTTGGTGAGAAGCTTGGCACGCCCTTCGCGCGCCAGTTCCCGGAATCGCACTTTCACTTTGCGGTCGTCGATGCTCATGAAGCTGATCACGACCATGCGCCCGCCTTCCCGCAAAATCTCCGGCCCCGTCTCCAGCAGCCGGTCCAACTCCCCAGGTTCGTCGTTCACCGCCATCCGCAGGGCCATGAATGTCTTCGTGGCCGGATGCAGACGGCCCGTCCGGTGCACGGCCCGCTCCACTACATTGGCTAGATGCAGTGTGCTCCGTATGGGCCGTGCGCGGACGATTGCTCTGGCTACCTTCCGCGCCCCCCTTTCTTCGCCCATCTGATAGATCAGATCGGCGAGCGCCTTCTCGGCGTTGTAATTGACCAGATCGGCCGCCGTCATGCCCTGGGTCGGGTCCATGCGCATGTCCAGCGGCCCATCCATCAAGAACGAAAAACCTCTCTCGGGCGCCGTCAACTGATACCGGCTGACGCCCAGGTCGGCCAGCAGGCCGTCCACTTTCTCGAAACCCTCGCTGCGCACCGTTTCGGCCAGCATCCCGAACGTGGCATGGCGAAACCGGATGCGCTCCGCCAACTCGAGCGTGTTCTGCCGCGCCATCTCGAGCGACTGCGCGTCGCGGTCGTTGGCGATTACAAACCCTCGTTCCAGCCGCGCCGCAATCAGCGCCGTGTGCCCGCCCAGCCCGGTGGTCGCGTCCAGGTAGATTCCGTCCGGCCGGACCGCCAGCAACTCGAGCGACTCGGCGGCCATCACGGAAAAATGCATACGCCATCAGATCAGACCAGTCCTGCTGCCTCGAGCTTCGCCACATCTTCGGGCGCGGTCGCGGAAGCCTCCCGCTTGCGATCTTCGTACAGCTTCTCGCTCAGCACTTCGATCCTGCCGCGATATGCGAATAGACGCACCGGCGCGTTCTCAATTCCCAATTCGCGCCGCAGCTCCGGCGAAAACAGAATCCGCCCCTGCGCGTCCATCTCCGCTTCCGCGCCCAGGTCCGCCGCGTTGAAAGCCACGTTCCGCGCCAGCCGCGGATCGTCCCGATAATTGTCGAAGAATCGTTCGTTTTGACGCCAAACAGCCATCGGATAAATCTGGGCTACGCGCCGGTCCAGGCTCGTCACAAAAAGCTTCTTCTCGCGCAGCGCGGCAAAGAACTGCTGGAACGTCACCGGCATTTTCGCCCGGCCTTTGTCGTCCAGCCGACTGGAGTACATCCCCCGCGGGGGTTCCACCATCAGCAGTTCTTGAATTTCGTTATCCACATTCTATCCAGGAAAGGTCCCTAACACAACTTATAGTGCCATGAGGCTAAGGCCTTTGCAAGTGGTTTTTGCGGGAAGTGTTTGATTATTACGGAGTTACTGTGGTACCACCCAATCTACACAGAGATCAGCCCACACTACATATAGATTTGATGGCGAACAAAAAACGAAGCTGAAGGGATTGAGGAAAGCTTGGGGCCGGGAGTCAGCTCCCGGCCCCAAAAGCAAGGAGGTTTACTGAATCGGAATCTTGCTGTTAGCGCTGTAATACGTCTGGGTCGCACCAACCGGTATCAGGCCGACCGAGAACGCCACGCTGTTGTTCTGCGGCGCATCGTTAGGTACCTGGAACTGGATGTAATATACGCCGATTATGTCGGGTGACAATTCAGCCTCCGTCACCGGCGCGCCCTCGTTGTTGACGCCGACAACCACTTGGCCGTTAACAAACGACGGCGTGTTCCAAATGGGCAGCGAGTTGGTCGCGATCTGCGGGCTCACCGGTCCCAGGCCGGTCACGAAAGCGGTGACAGTTTCCCCGCGCCGAGCCGGATTGGAGGGACCCGCAAAGGTGCCGTCCGGCCGCTCGATCACGGCGCGCACCACCCCATCGGACTGGGCCGTCTGGAAAATGCCCGGGCTGGCCGGCAGCACGTTAACGTTGAGGGTCTGGCTGCCGCCGTTCACGGCCACCGTTACCGGCACCGTTCCCGGCGTCACTTCGCATGGCACCAGGATCAAAATCTGTTGCTGGCCGCTGATGTTCGAGACGGAGAAGATAGGCGCTGAAATCGCCGCCGAGCCGGTACCGAAGCTCACCATGTCGGTCGCCACTTCATACGGCAACGGCCCTACCACCGGCGGCAGGCCCGACCCGCCCAGGGCCACTCCCGTGCCGGCAATCGCCGCAATGCTGCAAGGCGAAATCGAACCAACCTGGCCATCGGCTCCGTTCATGAAGCCGGCCAGCGTGAGGTTCGGCCCCGGCGCCACCACGGTCAGGCTGAAGACCTGGATGTAGGTGCTGATCGAGGCGGTTACGGTGGCCGCGCCGGGCGTAATCCCCGCCGTCGCCGTTACCAGCGCCACCCCGTTCGAGTTGGTGGTTGTCGAGGTCGCGGAAAGCGTGACCGGCCCGCTCACCGAGAACACAACCGGGACGCCGGCCAACGGTTCCCCGTTGCTGCCAGTCACCATCACTGCCAGCAGATTGGTGAATGCCACGCCTTCCACGGCGGTCTGGTTGTTGCCGCTTTCCATGGTGAGACCGCTCACCGTCACCGGTTGCACGGCGGTGATGGCGAACCGGGCCACGGCGCTCAAGTTGGTATTCGAAGTAACCGTGACGCTGATGGCGCCGGACGCCAAGGCGCTCAGCACCGGGTTCTGAACCGTAACCAATCCATTGGAATCGGAGACCGACGTAACATTGTTGAGCTGGATGGCGCTGGCTGGGGTTGCGGACCACGTAACAGCCTGGCCCACCAGCGGTTTCGAGCTAGCATCGACCACTTCGGCCACCAGCGGCTGGAGCGTCGCGCCCGCCAGAGCGGCGGGTTGGTTGTTGCCGCTGACCACCGTGAGGGCGCCCACCGTCGGCGCCGTGACGCTAAGACTCAGAGCGCCGCTTTCGAAGTTGGTATCGGGCGGGTTCCCCGCCGTCTGCGGCACGGCTCCTCCGGTGACGATCTTATACGTTCCCGCGCCCGCCACCGGGCCGAACTCCACGTTGCAGGTTGCAATGCCCTGGGTGTTGGTCAGCGCAGTATAATTGCCAGCTCCGGACTGCGTCTGGCAGTATGCCGAAGGTTGATTGTCCGTCGGTCCAATGGTGCCGTTGGCGTTCAACAGCATCAAGGAAACGTTGGGAACGCCCGTTCCAGTGTTGGTGAAAACGCCCATCTGAAAGGATGGTCCCGCCGAACCCGCCACTCCGGTAATCGTCGTATATATGGGTGCGTTCCCGTAGCTCACGTAGACATCATTCACGGCCTGCTGTTGATTCAACGCCGGCGCCGACTGCGACTCGAAAAACGTGGCCGTAGCGTTGCCCGCAGTCGCGGTAACCGTGCTCTGGGCCCCGAACTGAGGGCCGGATTGCTGGGCTGCCTGCTGTGCAATCGAAGCCGATGTATACCCGTTGCTATCGGTGTTCGTGATAATGCTATTGACGCCGAAGCTGCCCTGTTGGCCAAAAAAAGCGCTGCCGCTGGTCACCGCCCAGGTCACCTGTGTATTGATCACCGGGCTCCCGTTGGCGGTGGTGACTTGGACCACCAGAGGATCGAAATACTGGAAGGGAGAGCTGAGGCAAAGCTGGCAGGTCAATTGCCCGTTCCCCGAAATGACTGTGACTGCGGCCGGCTGGGCCTCAAGTGCAGCCGTGCAAAGCACGCCACACAGCACCGCAAAAACGAGAATACGCATTTTATTCAAGAAAAACCTCCAGTTCAGCAGGTCAACACGGTTGGAATTATGGACGGACGCGGAAGAATTCCAGTGTACCATGTCCCGGCCGCAACTCCGCGAATGATTTTACATTCGGGCCAGGACAGGAAAATGGTGGAGTTTCGGGTGCTGAAGGAATCTGGCTGTACGCGAGCGCACAGGCTACCTACCCCGCCAGCTTCACGAGCAGCTCGGCGTTCAACGCTCCCGCGGCCGTGTCTTCGTGCTTGAACATCAGGTACAGGTCCCGGCCGGCGGCGAGCAGTTCCTTCGATCGCGCGGCCATCGCGTTCACGTCGGCATCGGTATACTCCGGCTTGCGCAGCCGGTAGTAAACGAAATCCGCCGTGATCACCTCCGGCACTTCCAGCTTCTCCGATTCGGCCAGACACAGCGAAACATTATGGCGCCGCAGTTCGGCATACACTTCCTCGACCAGCCACGATGGGTGCCGGAACTCGAACGCATAGCGCAGATCCCTGGGCAGCGCTTCCAGGTAAGCCGCCAGCAGGGCGTCATCGCGTTTCATCTGCGGTGGCAATTGAAACAGGATCGGCCCCAGCCGCCGCGCCGACCGCAGCGGGTCGATCGCCTTGAAAAAGATCTGCGTCGCCTGGTCTGCGTTCTTCAGCCGCAGGATGTGCGTGATGCGCATGTTCGCCTTCACCGCGAACACGAACCCCGGCGGCGTCGCTTCCACCCAGGCCGCCAGGGTGGCCGCCGCCGGCAAACGGCGGAACGTGTAATTGATTTCCACCGCGCGCAGCCGCGTGGCATAGTGCTTCAGAAACTGCTTGGCCGGCAATTTGGCCGGATAGAAGTCCGGCTTCCAGGCCGGATACGCGAAGCCGGACGTCCCGGCATATAGACTTGCCATGGCTTATCATTATCTTCTAGCCGGGCCCGAAAGTGTTTGGCCCGGCGTCTGCGCCGGTTTCGAACGGCATGTTGCATACCCCGGAGACCCACGACGATCTCGCCGAAGCGCTCAGCCGCGCCGCGCGCCACCTGCGCACGATCTGCCTGCAGGGCAACGGCAGCAAGAGCATGATGGCGGGCCCGGTCGCGTGCGCCGACGAAAACATCACCACCACCGCGCTTCACCGCGTGCTCGAATACGAACCCCGCGACCTCACCATCAGCGTGGAGGCGGGCCTCCCCTGGCACGAGTTCACCGCCCTGCTCCGCCAGAACCGCCAGATGGTGCCGCTCGATCCGCCATTCGCCGGGCGAGCCACGGTGGGCGGCGTGGTTGCCTCCAACTCGAGCGGCCCGCGCCGCCGCCTTTACGGCACCGCGCGCGACATGGTCATCGGCATGCGCTTCGTCACGCTCGCCGGCAAGCTCGTGCAGTCCGGCGGCATGGTGGTCAAGAATGTGGCCGGCCTCGATATGGCCAAGCTCCTGATCGGCTCCTTTGGCACGCTGGCCGCCATCGCAGTGGTCAATTTCAAACTCCAGCCCATGCCCGAAGTCGAGCGCACCGTACTGGTTTCCTTCGCCGATTCGAAAACCGCTTTTGCGGCCCGCGCCCGTCTGCTCGCAAGCGTGCTGCAGCCCGCCGCCATCGACCTGTTCAATCCGCCCGCCGCCGTTCACGGCAACGCGGCCTGGATTCTGGCCGTGCGCGCCGCCGGCAACCAGACCGCCGTGGACCGCTATCAGCGTGAGCTGGCCTCTTTCGGCGACACCGTCGCACTCGATGGCGCGCCCCACGAGGAGTTCTGGCGCCAGACGGAAGATTTCACGCCCTGCTTTCTCGCCGCCCACCCCGATGGCGCGGTGGTGCGCGTCTCCTCTACTTTGACGGATCTTGAAAAGTGTATGGCGCCGCTGGCTGTCCCGGCCATGGCTCGCACCGGCTCGGGCGTCTGCTATATATATTTCGATGAAACCGGCTCCGCCGCCCGATACCTGGCGGACGCGGCCGGGTCAGGCTGGAAAGCGGTCATCGAGTTCGCGCCCGAGGCGCGCAAATCCGAACTCGAATTGTGGCCCGCTCCCGGCGCCGATTTCGAAACCATGGGGCGGCTCAAAGCTCTGTTTGATCCGTCCAACCTGTTGAACCGTGGCCGACTCTACCATCGCCTCTGAACCTCGCGCCGCCGGGCCCAACCAGTTCGATCTGGATAAGTGTGTCCACTGTGGTCTCTGCCTGAACGCCTGCCCCACCTACCGCGAATTGGGCCTGGAGATGGATTCGCCCCGCGGCCGCGTCTATCAAATGGTGCAGGTCTCCGAGGGCGCGCCGATCACCCCGGCTTACCTCGAACACATCGGCCTCTGCCTGGCCTGCCGCGGCTGCGAATCCGCCTGCCCTTCCGGCGTGCCATACGGCCGCATGGTGGAGCAGGCCCGCGCCGAAATCGAAGCCCGCATTCCGCGCGGCCGCTTGGCTCGCTGGCTGCGCGCGTTCCTGTTCGGCCAGCTCCTCCAGTCGCGCGCCCTGCTCTCGATCGCCGGCACCCTGCTCTACTTGTATGAAGTCAGCGGCCTGAAGACGCTGGCGCGCGGTCTGGGCCTGATGAGGATGCTCGGCCGACTCGGCAACGTGGCACAGCTCGCGCCTTCGGCCGACCCGCCGTTCTTCTTTTCCCAGATCGGCAAAACATTTCCCGCCGACGGTGTTCGCCGGCACCGCGTGGCCTTCCTCTCCGGCTGCGTGGCCAACATTTCTTTCGCCCGCCTGCATGAGGCCAGCGTGCGGGTGCTCCAGCGCAACGGTTGCGAAGTGGTAGTGCCCGCCGGGCAAGGCTGCTGCGGCGCGCTGCATCTTCATTCCGGGCTCCCCGATGACGCGCGCGGGCTGGCGCGCCGCAATATCGATGCCCTCCGCGGCGGCGCGTTCGACGCTATCGTCAGCAACTCCGCCGGCTGTGGCGCGATGCTCAAGGAATATGGCGAGCTGCTCGCCGGCGATCCTGCTTACGCAACCGCCGCACAACAGTTCGCGGCCCAGGTCCGCGACATCACCGAATTCCTCGCATCCATCGAGCTGAATCGGCAAATGGGCGCGGTGGATCGAGTGGTCACATACCAGGACGCCTGCCATCTCGCCCACGGCCAGCGTATCCGCGGCGCACCTCGCAAGCTGCTCGCCGCCATTCCCGGCATCGTCTTCGAGGAAATGCGCGGCGCCGATATCTGCTGCGGCAGCGCCGGCTCCTACAACATCGTGCAAAACGAAATGTCGTTGCAGATTCTGGCACATAAGATGGAGGCGGTGAACCGCACAGGCGCGACCATCATCGCCACCGCCAACCCCGGCTGCGAACTGCAACTCGAAGCCGGCGTCCGCCTCCACGGCAACCATCAGCGCGTCATGCACGTGGTCGAACTGCTCGACCTGGCCTACCGCAACTACGGCAAGTGATCGCATCCGCGCCGGCCCAGCGTCGGCAGGGGGACGTAAATCGCCCTTCCCGGCAACATGCTATGCTGCCCATTCGAGGCGGTCGGTCCATGTCTTTCATTCACGACGATTTTCTGTTGAGCAACGAAACGGCGCGGCGGCTCTATCACGAGTACGCCGAGGGGCAGCCGATCCTGGATTATCATTGCCACCTGCCGCCGGCCGACCTGGCAGGCAACCGGCAGTTCCAAAACCTGTGCGAGATCTGGTTGGAGGGCGACCACTACAAGTGGCGCGCCATGCGGGCCAATGGCGTAGACGAGCAGTTCTGCACTGGAGCAGTGGACCCGTACCAGAAGTTCCTGGCCTGGGCGCGCACCGTGCCTAACACGCTGCGCAATCCCCTATATCACTGGACGCATCTGGAGCTAAAGCGCTATTTCGGTATCGATGAGCTGCTCGACGAATCGAGCGCGCAGCGCATCTGGGACCGCGCCAACGAACTGCTGGCCACCGAGGAACTGCGCGCCCAGGGCATCCTCGGCAAGTTCCACGTGGCCGCCCTCTGCACCACCGACGATGCCACCGACGACCTGGCTTGCCACAAGGCGCTGGCCGCCTCCGGTTTGGCGACCAAGGTGTTCCCCGCCTTTCGGCCCGATCAGGCGTTCAACGTCCATCTGCCCGAACTGTTCAATCCGTGGGTGGCGAAGCTCGAGGCAGCTAGCGGCGGTTCGGTCTCGAGCTTCCACGATTTCGTCGACGCGCTCGCCCAGCGGCACGGTTTCTTTCACCAGATGGGCTGCCGCCTCTCGGATCACGGATTGAATTGGACCTTCGCCGACTTCTGCGACGAAAAGGAGGCCGCCGGCATTTTCGATAAGGCTCGCAACGGCCAGGCGGCGACACCCGCCGAGCAGGCGCGTTTTGCCGGCTTCCTGCTGCTCGAATTCGGGCGCTGGGATGCGGCTAAGGGCTGGACCAAACAGCTTCACCTCGGCGCGCGGCGCAACAACAACACTCGGGCGTACCGGAAGCTCGGCCCGGATACCGGCTTCGATTCGATTGGCGACTGGCCGCAGGCCGACGCTCTGGCCACTTACATGGACCGCCTGGACGGCGAAAACGCGCTCCCCAAGATGGTGCTCTACAACCTGAACCCGGCCGACAATTACGTGCTCGCCACCATGATCGGCAATTTCCAGGATGGCGCTACCGCCGGCAAGATCCAGTTTGGTAGCGGCTGGTGGTTTCTCGACCAGAAGGAAGCGATGACCTGGCAGATGAATGCGCTTTCCAACTGCGGCCTGATTTCGCGCTTCATTGGCATGATCACCGACTCGCGATCCTTTATGTCCTATCCGCGCCACGAGTACTTCCGGCGCGTGCTGTGCGACCTGTTCGGCAAAGACATGGAGGCCGGGGAGTTACCCGATTCCGACGATCTGGTGGGGCCTATGATCCGCAACATCTGCTACGGTAACGCATTGCAGTTCTTGGGTTTAGGCATTACGTAACTGGGTCGATATGGCTCTCAGCGGCGGCTTGTCGTCGATGTTCCGGGTGCATCGCGGCCCGCGGCGCTGGGTGTTCCTTCCGCATGCCGTCCTTTGCGCCTTTTGCCTGCTGGTAGGTCTCTTCATGGTAGATGATCTTCGCCTGCTGCTGGTGTACATGGTGCTGCTCCCGGTCTTTGTGATTCAGATCGCGCTCCCGACGCGGGCCGGGTGGATCGTAGCCTTCTCGGGGTGGCTGGCGTTCTGCTCCCTGATCATCTTTGACGAATGCCGCGAACTCCGATTCGGCGCTATTCCGGGAATCAATATCTGGCTTCTACTGGCGATTGTTGTACTATCGTCGGCGCCGCTATATCTCCTGCGCCCTGGCGGCAAACCGGTCGGTCACAAGAAACCGGTTGAAGACGCGCCCGGCTGAGGTGTCCATGCATCGGCGATTTCCCCTAATGTTTTTGGCATATGGGGCCGATAAGGATGCTGGAGCTAAATGCCTACGCTCAAGAATGACTTCGGCGGCGCGGTATGGGACCTGCCGCCGCTGATTCTGCATCCGTTCAACGAACGCGTCTCGCCGGCGACGTTGATCGAGAACTCGAAGGCCGCGCTGATGCTGGCCGGTTTGGCCGCGCGGGATGGAACCGAGGATGAAACCTTGCATCGCCGGGTGCTGGCCGGCCGGTACGCGGAACTCCGCATGCTTTTCTTCATTGGCAAGGACGTGATGCGCTGGATCGAGCAATGCGCGGAATGGGCCTCGCGTGTCCCCGAACTCCAGGGCGCCTGCGTCCGCCGTCAGAGCTTCGCCCGCCTGATCACCGTCTGCCCGCCGCAAGAGGTCCAGGAGAAACTGACCCGTTGGGGAGTGACGGACTATCTGGCAATTTTCTGCCGTGCGATCGGTCTCAACGCGCTGTTCAGCGAGCCGCCGCCGATCGAGATGCTGTCGAGGGATTTCCTTTTAAGCTACCACCGCTTTGGCGACTTGCTCTATCAGGGCTTCATGGAAGCCGAGACGCACAGCGCCATCACGACCGCCAATTTCCATTTCGAGTTGTACGCCTCCGGCGAATACTCCCGCCTGCTGGAATCCAAGTGGGAACAGCAGGGGTAACCCTAGATTCCGAAGTCAATTTCCGCGAAGTTGCATTTCCAGAGCGGAGGAGCCAAAACAGGCCTTGTATCAGGGCACGGCTTCAGCCGGCTTCAGCCGTGCCGGAACGGGATGATGCTGATGGGCTTTAGCCCCTGGGCAGCGGACAGGGGCTAAAGCCCATCAGAATGTGCGTTGTCGGCGGCACGGCTCAAGCCGTGCCCTGATACGAGGCGTCCAACTTCGGAATTTTAGGGTAACGCGGCATGCTTTGGCTATTCGCCTGGCTCACTCTTCGCGCATGAGTTTGGATGGATCGACGGCAAGCGCTCGCCATGCTGGAATGGCGGAGGCTGCAATGCCTAGCAGCGCCATCGTCAGCACCGCGCCGCCCAGGACCACGGGATCCCGCGGATTCGCCTGATAGACAATCTGCCCCAGCAACCGGGTGGCGAAGACGCCCGACAGCAACCCCACCACCGATCCCACGCCGAGCAGCACGATTGGCCGCCCCACGGCCGCGCTCATCACATGCGTCCTACGCGCGCCCAATGCCACGCGGATGCCCAGTTCCTTTGTCCGCCGGCTCACGCTATAGGCCGCCATACCGAAGATGCCCGTCACCGCCAGCATCGCCGCCAGCAGACCCATAACGCCCAGTGCCACTGTCGCCGCCCGTGCCGGGAACAGCACATCCTCCAGCGCATCGGGCCAACTCTCGACCGTGATTGGCACATTCGGCTCGATGCCGCTCAGTGTGCGTGCGAGCGCCGCCGCCATCTCGCTCGGCGCCCGCTGCGACCGCACCACGAAAACCGTTTCGGTGTCCTCGCTTTGCGACAACGGCACATACACCACGGGCTGCGGCGACTCTTGCATGTCGTGATACTTGCCGTCCTCCGCCACGCCCACCACTTCCGTCAGGTTGCCCCCCAAAATAAAGCGCTGTCCGAGGGCCGCCGTTTCACCCCACGGCGTCTCACCAAACATCTTCCGCGCGAAGGTTTCGTTCACGATCGCCACATACGGCGTCTTTGTGGTGTCATGCCAGGAGACATCCCGCCCGTCCAGTAGCCGTGTACGGGCCGCCTCCAGGTATCCCGGCGACATCGTAAACACGTACGGCGCCAGCACGGAGTTGTTCAGCTTGAACTCTGTCGTCCCCGGCCGGAAAATCGGAATCCCATGCAACCCGCCAGTGAAGGGCGTCCGGCTCACCGTGCCCGCGGCCGTCACACCGGGGATGCTCCGCACCGCCTCAATCATCGCCTTCTCTTTCTCGACCGTCAGGTCGCCCGCCTGTCGCGCCTCGCTCAGGTCCAAATCGGCCAGCATCGCGCCCTGCGGCTGGATACCCAGCGGCGCGTCGAGCGCGCGCACCAACCCGCGCACCGCCACCAGCGAGGCCGTTACCACCAGCGTGCAGATTGCAATTTGTGCACCCAACAACAGGTCCCGCAGGGCAAATCGGCGCAGGTGCAAGGAATCCACCGGTCCGTTCTTCATCATCTGCAACGGACTACTCTGCCACGTCTGCCACGCCGGCGCCATGCCGAACAACAGCGCGCTAGCCAGCGTCAGTGCCAGGCCTGCAAGGTACACACGCGCATCCACGCTTACGGTCAGAGAGCCAACGAACGGCTGCGAGCGGTTCAACACACCCAACAGCAGCCGCGCGCTCACCAGCCCCGCTGCTCCGCCGATCAGCGATACCAGCACCGCCTCGGTCAACAATTGCCTCACCAGCCGCCACCGGCTCGATCCAAGGGCCACGCGGAGCGCCAGTTCCCGGCTGCGGTCCGCCGCGCGCGCCGCAAACAGAGTTGCCAGGTTCGCGCATGCCGCCGCCAGCACCAGCAGCGCCAGCGCGGTCACGCTCCAAAGAAATCCGCGAATGACATCACCGTCGTCCCCGTAGAGTCCCGGATGGATCAGCCGCAGCGACTGTCCGTCGTCGGTCTCCGGATACTCCTTCGCCAGCTCGGCCGCAATCGCATTCAGGTTTTCCGTCGCCCACTGCGGCGTCACTCCCGGTTTCAGCCGGCCAATCACCGTCACAGTTATGGCTGTCCGGCTATGCAGGAAATCCGCCCCCTCCATCACCATGGGCATCCAGTAGTCCGGCCACACAAACCGCTCGTTGCCGTGGAACCGCGCCGGCGCCACGCCAACTACCGTAAACGGATGCTTGTCGAGTTCCACGGTCGTCCCGACTACGCCCCGATCGGCATCAAACATATTTCGCCACAGAGCATCGCTCAACACCACATACGGCGCTGAATCCGGGCCATGCTCGTCCGCGGCGTGGAAGAACCGTCCTACCTCCGGCTGCACGCCCAGCACATCGAAATAATTGCCGGTGACCGCATCGCCGTGGACATTCCTCAGCGCGTTGCGCCAGCTCAGTGCCGCATGAGAATATCCATAAATCCCGGTCATCCCGCTGAAGGTGGTGTTTCGCCGCCGAAAATCCTCAAACGCGGGATACGACGTAGTCAGTAGCCGCCCGATCATCCACTGCCTATGGCGAATCTGATACAGGCTCTGTGGGTCGCTCACATCGAGCGGTTGCAGCAGGACCGCGTTCAGCACTCCGAAGACGACGATGTTCGCCCCAATCCCCAGCATCAGCGTGAGTAAGGCTACGACCGTGAAGGCGGGAGATTTCCGAAGCACGCGAACCGCATAACGAACATCCAGCAGCAGGTTCTCCACGAATGGCAGGCCCTCTTCGTCGTGGTAGTCGTCCCGAATCGTCTCCACACCCCCGAACTGCAGGCGGGCGTGACGGCGTGCTTCCTCGGGAGTCATGCCGGCGCGGATGTTCTCTTCAGTCCGGGCAGCTATATGCGATTCCATTTCTTCTCTGAGCCGTTCGTCGCCGCGGCGCCTGGCCGTGAAGTTGAGAAGGCGTGTGAGTAACCGATGCGGGGCTCTCATGCCAGATCCTTCGCTTTCACCTCAAAGAAGCGCGCGATGATCGCCGCCGTCTGCCCCCACTCGCGTCTTTCGGCTTCCAGTAATTTGTGTCCCGCACGCGTCAACCGGTAAAAGCGCGCCCGGCGGTTGTTTTCCGAAGGACCCCACTCCGATGCGATGGCACCCTCCTGTTCCAGCCTCAGCAGGACGGGATACAGCGTGCCCTGGTTGACCGAAAGCAAGTCGCCGCTGATCTGCTCGATGCGCCGGGCGATGCCATACCCGTGCAGCGGTCCCAGCACATCGAGGGTCTTCAGGACCATCAGGGCCAGTGTTCCGTGCTGGACGTCCTTTTTGTGCTTCATACGGTTTGGTCCCGTGCGACGGTCATTTGGCTTACCAACATGAGAATGCCATAGTTCTATTGGGAAAGCAACAGGTGATCTCGAGTGCTCCAGGTTCGCACATGATTCGGAGTGGATAATAGTATGCTGACCGGTCTTGCTCGTGTGTGGTGGAGAGGAAGCACGCTCTAGTCAACACTAGCTTGCGGCCGTCCTTTTGCAGTTGAATCCCCGTTTACTATAGATTGAAGATTGACCCGCGGAATCTCTCGAACGGCAGTTGTCGCCGCACTGCTCACCGGCGCTTGTTTAGCCGAAACACTGGAAGTGAGTCTGGTTGATCAGCCGCTACTGAAGAATCGGCTCGCCAGCGGCGCCGTGGGATCCCGGCAACGTCAGGCCAAAATCGAAGATCTTTTCCACGACGTAGGGTGCCCGGTTGAGGAGCAGCGGGTGGACAAAAAGTCCGGGAATGTCATCTGCACGTTGCCAGGTCAAACGAGTTCCACCATCATCATCGGCGGCCACTTCGATTTCGCGGATGAGGGCACGGGAATCGTCGACGATTGGAGCGGCGCATCCCTGCTGCCGTCGCTTTATCAGGCGCTGAAGAGCCGGCCTCGCCGACACACGTTTGTTTTTGTCGCGTTCACGGCTGAGGAGCGCGGGCTAGTGGGCTCTTCACGATATGTCAGGAACATGACGCCCGAGCAGAAGGCGCTTACCCGCGCATTTGTAAACCTCGAGTGTCTCGGCCTGACTACGGTGAAGGTGTGGACAAGCCGGTCAACTCCGGCGCTGGTGACGCGCCTGAGCGAGGTTGCGAGGATGCTCGGCATTCCTCTTCAGGGTATCAACGTCGATCGGGTGGGTGATGACGACACACACCCGTTCCTGTCGGCCCATATCCCCGTCATCTCGATCCACTCCGTCACGCAGGAAACCTGGTCGATTCTCCATAGTCCACGAGACCGGATGGACGCGATCAATTTTGAGGACTATTACGCCGCCTATAAGCTGGCGGCCTATTACCTGGCGTATTTGGATGTGGCGGCGGAGTAAAACCGAAATGGGCGGGCCGCCGGGCCTGGCAAGCTAAAGCATGCCCTACCTATTCGCCGGTTTCGGCGTGGTGGCGGACGTCGATGCCCTTCACCGCGAAGAGCACGTCCTCGGCGATGTTGGTCGAATGGTCGGCGATGCGCTCCAGGTTTTGCGCGATGAACATGAGGGAGACCGCGCGATTGATGGTGCTGCGCTCTTCCTGCATGAAGCTGAGCAACTCGTCATAGACCGCGTCGCGCAGGCGGTCGACGGCATCGTCGGCCAGCAGCACGTCGCGCGCCATGTCCGCATCGTGCTTGGCAAACGCGTCCAGTGCGCGGTGCACCATGCTCTCGGCCAGGTCCGCGATGCGGGGAATGTCGATCAGCGGCTTGACCGCCGGCTCCCGCATCAGGGTCAGGGCGCGCTCGGTGATGTTGACCGCCAGATCGCCCATGCGCTCCAGGTCGTTGTTGATCTTGATGACGGCGGTGATGAAGCGAAGATCGCGCGCCATGGGCTGGAACAGGGCCAGCATGCGGGTGGCCAGCTCGTCGATCTCGATTTCCTTCTGGTTGACCAGCGCTTCGTTCCACATTACTTCCTTGGCCTTGTCTTCGTCGCGATCCACCAGCGCCAAAACGCTGTTGTGGATCGCGGCCTCCACCAGGCCGCCCATTTCGAGCAGTTTGCTCTGCAGCTCTTCCAGCTCTTCGCGAAAATGAAGCATCGTTTCTTCCTGCGCCCTGCCTTCGGTTTGCATCTAGTCTACCCGAAGCGGCCGGTAATGTAATCTTCGGTTTCTTTTTTCTTCGGCCGCTTGAAAATCACCGCCGTGCGATCGAACTCGATCAGCTTGCCCAGCAGGAAAAAGCCGGTGAATTCGGCTACGCGCGCCGCCTGTTGCATGTTGTGGGTGACGATCACCTGGGTGCACTGGTCTTTCAGGCTGAACATCAGGTCCTCGATCTTGGCGGTGGCGATCGGGTCCAGCGCCGAGCACGGCTCATCGAGCAGCAGCACTTCCGGGTCCACCGCCAGCGCGCGCGCGATGCACAGCCGCTGCTGCTGGCCGCCGGAAAGCGAGTAGGCCGATTGGTGCAGCTTGTCTTTCACCTCGTCCCAGAGCGCCGCGCGGCGCAGGCTATGCTCGACCTTGTCGTGCATCGAGCTGTTTCCCTTCAGCCCGTTGATGCGGATGCCATAGGCCACGTTGTCGAAGATCGACTTGGGGAATGGATTCGGCCGCTGGAACACCATGCCGACGCGGCGCCGCAGGTTGGTGGCGTCGATATCGAGCACGTTCTCGCCATCCAGCGCGACGAGGCCTTCGAAACGCGCGTGGCGCACCATGTCGTTGATGCGGTTCAGCGTGCGCAGGAAGGTCGATTTACCGCAACCCGAGGGGCCGATCAGCGCGGTGATCTGCTTCTCCGGAATCTCGATGTCGATACCGTGGAGGGCCTTGTAGCCGCCGTAATAAAAGTCCAGGTTCTGAACGGAAATCTTGGTGTGTCCGGCAGCCTTGTGTTCGGAGGCTGCCGGCGTTATCGCGGGCATTTGAGCCCGTTGCTCCGGCGCAAGCGATTCTGGCATGGGGTCCATCGATTATCCCTTCTGCACGCTGATTCCCCGCGAGAGGATCCAGCGGGCGGCAATATTGGTCACCAGCACCATCGCCAGCAGCACCAGGCCGGCCGCCCAGGCCTGGCGGTGCCAGTCGTCGTAAGGCGAGATGGCGTGCGTGTAAATCATCACCGGCAGCGACGCGGTCGGCTGGTTTACGCCGCGCGGCCAGAATTGGTTGTTGAGCGCGGTGAACAGCAGCGGCGCGGTTTCTCCGGCCACGCGCGCGATGCCCAGGATCATGCCGGTGAGAACGCCTTTCATGGCGGCCGGCACCACCACCGTGGCCAGCACTTTCCACTTGGGCGCTCCCAGCGCCAGCGCGCCTTCCCGCAATGCGTTCGGCACCGTGGAAAGAAACTGCTCGGTGGTGCGCATCGAAATGGGAATCAGCATGATGCCGAGCGCGACCGCGCCGGCCAGGCCCGAAAAGCTGTGCAGCGGAACCACCACCAGCGCCCAGGCGAAGATGCCGATCACAATCGAGGGCACGCCGTTCAACAGGTCCGCGGTGTAGCGAATCGCGAAGCCCATGATCTTGCCGCTGAATTCGGCCAGGTAGATGCCGCCCATGAAACCGATTGGCAAACCGATCAGCGCCGCCAGCCCCACCATTTCCGCGCTGCCCACGATGGCGTTGGCCATGCCGCCGCCGTCCTCGCCGGGCGGCAGGGGGAGCCTGGTGAAAAACGCCCAATCCAGCGATTTGCCGCCGTTATACACCAGGTAGCCGAGGATCAGGAACAGGATCGAGACAGTGAAGAGCGTGCAGAGGCCGGTCAGCGTCAGCATCACATTGTTCACGATCTTGCGGTAGGTCAGGCGGTTCATACGACCTTGGCGGTTCCTTTCCGCGTGGTGGCCAGCACCAGCAGCCGCGCCAGGGCGTTGATGACGATGGTGACCAGGAACAGCACCAGGCCGAGTTCCACCAGCGCGCTGGTGTACACTTTGCCCGTGGCCTCGGCGAATTCGTTGGCGAGCACCGCCGCGATGGTGTAGCCGGGCGCGAACCAGGAAGCGTGCAGCGTGCTGTCGTTGCCGATCACCATCGTGATCGCCATGGTCTCGCCCAGCGCGCGCGCCAGGCCCAGAAAAATCGATCCCAGGATTCCCAAACGCGCGTAGGGCACCACCACCTTGAACGTGGTCTCCCAGCGCGTGGCGCCGAGCGCCAGCGCGGCTTCCCGCTGGTCGCGCGGCACTTCGAGCAGGGCTTCGCGCGAAATGGCGATGATGTAGGGAAACGTCATGATGGCCAGCACGACGGCCGCCGTCAGGTAGCCCACTCCCAGCATCGGTCCCTGGAACTGCGGCAGGTATCCGAAGGCGCCCTTGAGCGCCGGTTCGATGTACTCGCGCATCAAAGGCACCACTGTAAAGATGGCCAGCATTCCGTAAATCACGCTGGGCACCGCCGCCAGCAATTCCACCAGAAAAGTGCAGCCCGAAGACAGGCCGGGTGGCGCCAGCTCGGCCAGGAAAATCGCCGCACCCACGCCCAGGGGGACGGAGATTACCAGCGCCATAATCGACGTCATCACCGTTCCATAGACGAACGGCAGGGCCCCAAAATCGTTCGCGTTCGGATCCCAGTTGGTGCCCCACAGAAAACCCAAACCAAACTTGTGTCGCGAAGGGGCGGAAGTGCCCCAGAGGTTCCATATGAGGAGGATGGTTATGAGGACGACGGTGGCTCCAAAAGCAAGGGTGACGAGACGCGCGATCTCGTCACCCATTGCTCCGGAAGCACGGCGGGATGGAACAGAGGCGGTTGCCGTCGCGGCCATATCAGTGAATCTGCGCGATCTGCTTCAGCTCCCGTGCAACTACTTCCTTGGGCAGCGGCGCGTAACCGAGCGCCGCACAGTCTTTCTGGCCGTCCGCGAGCATCCACTTCAGGAAGCTCACCAGGGCAGTACGCTTTTGGGCGTCCTGGATCTGACTGGGAATCAGCAGCCAGGTGAAGCTCGCGATGGGGTATGCGTCCTTACCCGGAGCGTTGGTGATGGAGACGCGGAAGTCCGCGGGCATGTTATTGGCCGCGCCCGCCGCCGCCGCGGTCACCGACTCCAGATTGGCCTTCAGGTACACGCCCGCCGCGTTCTGGACGGATCCGTACTCCATCTTGTTCTTCAGCGCATAGATCAGTTCCACGTAGCCGACCGCACCCGGGGTCTGCTTCACCATTCCGGCGACGCCTTCGTTTCCCTGTTGGCCCACACCCGTCGGCCACTTGATGGAGGTATTCGCTCCCGGACCGGCTTTCCATTCCGGGCTGATCTTCGAAAGATAATCGGTGAACACGAAAGTGGTACCGCTGCCATCGGAGCGATGCACCACGATGATGTCGGTGGCCGGCAGTTTGATGCCGGGATTGGCTTTCGCGATCTTTGCGTCGTTCCACTTGGTGATCTTGCCGAGGAAAATGCCGGCCAACATCTCCGATGAAAACTTCAGATCCGCCAAGCCGGGCAGATTGTAGGTCGGCACCAAGCCGCCCAGCACCGTCGGAAAGTGCAGCGCCTTCACCTTCAGTGCCGCGATCTGCTCGTCCTTCATCGGCATGTCGGACGCGCCGAAATCCACCGTGCCTTCGGTAAGCTGCGCGATACCGGCCCCAGAACCTTTGGACTGGTAGTTGATCTCGATGGAAGGATTCTTCTGCCGGAATTCCTCGAACCACTTACCGTAAATCGGATACGGAAATGTCGCACCCGCGCCGTTGATGGCCTGCGCGGATATGATCGACGTGCCCGCCAGCAGGATTCCAGCTAATGCAATCGACGTCTTCATGTAAGATAACTCCTCTTATTCTCGAATGCAGACTGTTACAAATCAGTTAAGCTTGGATGAATTCCCGGCTACTTCATGGCCGGGACGCCGCCCGGAAGGGTATACCTTACATTGAAGTAGATGGTGCTGTCGCTGGCGTGGTCCAACGCGCCCAAGGCGATGTACCAGGGATTCCGCGTGAGGTATTCGTACTGGCCCATCACATTGATGGCGCCGTATTTCGCATCCTTCCAGATGGTCTGGTTGATGCCGAACGTGTACTCACGCTCAATATGGTTATTGCTGTTTGAGGAACCCAGGAAGCCGTAACCGATTTTGGTGGTGCCGTTCGCGTCAAGCGCCGCATTCTTGCCGATCCAAAGACCGCCGAAATAGGCGTACAGCAGGGTCTTCTTGGCCACCGTGGCTTCGAAACCATCCACCGTGCTCAAAGTGCGAATCGGGCTGATGCTGCCGTCGGAGCGAATAATCAGGTCGGGAGCCTGGCCAAAGAGGTAGCGGCCACCGCCATCGCTCAGGAAATTGTTAGTGACGAGGCGGAAGTTCTTGACCAGCTCGAAATTTCCGTTGACCGATCCGCCGCCGCCGGTTTTCGAGAAGGTCTGGCCCGAAGTCGGCTGGCCGGTAGTGAGATTGTAGACTTTAAAATCCCGCAGAATTCCGGCGATTTCGAAATGGACTCTGGAGACGGGGTCGAACGCCAGCTTGGTAATGATATCCGGCATCGGGTTCGGAGTGCTCAGATAGCTGGTCGAAGTGTTGTCCAACTGGGTGCCCAACAACCCGGCAAGAGCAGTCGGCAGGGTAATCTGGGGACCGCCGCCCGAACCGCCCATATACTGGTTGGGGTTCTCGAAGGAGAGTCCCCACGTCACGACGTCTTTCGGTGCATGCAGCAGGAAGCGGAATCCCGGCTGGCGGGTCCACGGCAGCCCGAGCATGTAGTTCACGTCTACGACTTGGCTGAAGAAGATGTCGCCCGGCAACGGGGAGATGCCCTTGCGGTTCGGGGTCAACATGCTCCAGCTCTGGCCACCCAGAAATTCCCACGGGCCCTTGCGGACGTCCACCCAAAACAGGCGCAGCCGGGGCACGAACGCGCCGTTGGTGACGCCGATGGCATTGGAGCCGCTGGTGCCGAGGAAGTCGAACTCGTTGTAGCCAATGAAACGGTAACCTTTCCAGTCACCGTCGACGCGGAAGCCGAGCCGCGAATTCTGCGGGCTGAAGCGCATTTCGTCGAGCTTACCGCCGGGAACCGCATTGCTGAACGGAATGCTGCCGAAACTGCTGCCAATACCCGAACCGGGCGCTTCGTTGCGCCACACGGCGGTGGCATCCATGAAGCCGACCGGCATGATGGTCACATTGCCGATCTGGATTTGCAGCGGGGAACTGGTTGCCGCGCCCTGCGGGGGATCCTGCACCGGATATTTGGGGCTCGGAGCCACGGGAGACAAGTCGGGCAGAGCGCCAGTGGCGCTGGCAACTGCGCCGCCCGCGCGGGTGAAGCCGGACGCCTGCGCCGCCGGCTGGCTTGCGGCCTGCTCGGCCGGCCTGGCAGCCGGCGTGGTCAATCGCTCAATCAGCTTCTGCTGCGCATCGACCGACTGGCGTAGCACCTCGATCTGTTTTTGCTGCTCGGCCAGCTTCGCTTTCAAGAGTTCGATATCGTTAGCGTCGCTTCCCTGAGCCTTGCCTACAGGCAGGAAAGTCAGGGCAAGCATGCACACGGTAAGTGTAGAGACAGTGAGTTTCATAGGTGGAACTGCGAGTATATCGGCTCAATGTTACTGAACGATTAATGTTCGTTTGCGGCGAGGTTATTCTCGAAGGGGGGAAGAGCTACTGTGAATACTGAACCCTGGCCCAGGTGGCTCTCTACGCTCACCGAGCCGCCCATCTGCTCCACCGCGTGTTTGACGATGGCGAGACCCAGGCCGGTGCCGCCGGTGGCGCGCGAGCGGGCTTTATCCACACGATAGAAGCGTTCGAAAATACGCGGCAGGTCGCGGGAGGGAATTCCCGAGCCGGTGTCGCAAACGCGCACCAGCGCGCGCTCGGGATCTCGCACCACGTCCACCCGCACTTCGCCCTCGGGCCGGTTGAACTTGATGGCGTTCTCCAGCAGGTTCACCCAAACCTGTTCCAACCGGATCTCATAACCCAGCACTTCCATATCCTGAAACGATTCGCACACCAGGCTGATGCCGCGGGTCTTGGCCATCGGCTCCACGGTGCGCAGCGCGGACTGGATGCTCTGCTGTAGCGAGATGGGCTCGGCGACGGGCGGCTTGGCGCTTTCCAGGCTGGAAAGGATCAGCAGGTCCTGCACGATGTTGGTAAGCTGGCGAGCCTTGGCCAGAATGATGGAGACGAACGGGCGGCTGTTGGCGGGATCTTCCAGGCCGCCTTCGATCAGGGTTTCGGCATAACCGCAGATAGCCGCCAGCGGCGTGCGGAGCTCGTGAGAGACGTTGGCGACGAAGTCCTTGCGCACGCGCTCCAGCCGCTCCAGACCGGTGATGTCGTACAGCATGGCGATGGCGCCGCGTTGCGGGTCGCCGGCGAGCGGAGCCACCTGCACCTCAAAGGACCGTGTGCTGGCGGAAAGGATCAGCCGCTGCTGCAGCGGCTGGCCCTCGGCAAATACGGCGGCGAACATTTCGTGCAACGCGTGGTCGCGCGCCACCTGCACCAATGGAGTGCCGGGCGCGGGCGGCGCGGCGGCGCCCATCATTTCGGCGAACGCCCGGTTGGCGAAGGTGATGCGCAGCAGCGGGTCCACCGCGACCAGGCCTTCCACCATACTGCCCAGGATGGCCTCGCGCCGCGCATTCTCCCGTTGCAGCGTTTCCACCATGGCGCGCACGCGGCGCGTGGCGTGCTCGATGGTGGCGGCCAGGGCGCTCAGCTCGTCGCCGCTGGCCTGCCTCCGGCTTTCGCTCTTGCCCGTTTCGAGCAGCCGCTCCAGGGTGCGGCGCAATGCGAGAGCCCGGCGATCGGTGACGGCCAGGAAGAGGGCCAGGATGATGGTACCCGCCAAGCCCAAAGCAGCGGACGCGCGCAGCCACTGCCCGGGCAGGGCTTCCGGCACCAGCCAATGCAGCAGCCAGGCGGAACAGACCGTGAGCGCAATGAAACACGGCAGCAGCCGAACCGTTATGCGAAGCCGCGGCATGGGAAATCCATTCGTTCCAGATTACTGCATCGAGATGAACAATGGATGACGCCGGAATGACAAGGGGGCCGGCGGTGTCAGAAGTCTTAAGAGAAACAGTTGGCAGGCGGAAGCGCCTGCCCCACCTGCCTGAGCATCCTTCGGCAGCAAAGTGGGACAGACGCTTTCGTCTGTCAACCCGCGCGCCCCCCGGCTTCATACGCGGCGTCAGGCTGCGCTGACTTCCTGCCGGGCCAACTCCTGAGCGTACTGCTTGAGGGTGGCCGGCGCGACGGCCACAATGTCTTTTTCCATGTCTTCGCCGGTTTCCACCAGGCGAACCAGGTGCAGCGCTGCCAGCCGCGAGCACCACGCGTCATCCATCGGGCGGCCCGTTTCGCGACTCAGCGCCAGCAGAGCCAAGTGCGGCAGAGCGATGGTCTTTTGCGCACTGCCAGCCTGTTCGTTTTCCAGAACGAACTTGACGTCGACGGTATCGGAGCCGCGTATCGAAATGGCCGTTTGCAGCCATTTGAACCACACCTGAAACTTGCGGCCGAAGGGGTCCGGCCCGGCTTCGAACTGGCGGAAGTTCTGCATCTACGGATATCTTATCAGTAGGGGAAAGCATGCTCATTGCCGAATTGACCGCGCCGCGGGCGTTCCGCCTGGCGCAACAGACGATCGAAGAGCCCGGTCCGGGCGAGGTGCAGGTCCGCGTGCGCGCGGTGGGGATCTGTGGCTCCGATCTGCACTCCTACGCAGAGGGCGCCGTGGGCGACTCGCCGTGCGTCTACCCCATGGTGCTGGGGCACGAACCTTCCGGCACAGTGGTGAGGACCGGGACCGGCGTAACCGGCTGGGCGGCGGGCGACCGCGCCGCGCTCGAACCAGCGATCTATTGCTATCACTGCGAGTTCTGCCGCAGCGGCCGGCACAACGTTTGCGCGAACATCCGCTTCCTGAGCACACCCGGCCACCCCGGCTTCTTCCGCGAAATCGTCAACCTGCCGGCGGCCAACCTGTTGGGCATTCCGCCGCGGATGTCGCTCGAAGAAGCCACACTCGCCGAACCGCTGGCGATCGGACTGCACTCGATGAAGTTCGCATCCATCGAAATCGGCGAAACGGTCGCTGTCTTCGGCGCCGGGCCGATCGGACTGGTCACCATCGCCTGTGCGAAGCTGGCCGGCGCCGGCCGCATCTGGGCGGTGGAACCGGTGGCGCACCGCCGCGAGATGGCGATCGAAATGGGCGCCGCCGTGGCGCTCGATCCGAACGCCTGCGACGTGGCGAGCGAGATCGTCAAAGATACCGGAGGCCGCGGCGTGGATTGCGCCATCGACTGCGCCGCCAAGCAGAGCACCACCAACGATGCCATCCGCGCCGCGCGCAATGCCGGCCGCGTGGTGCTCACCGGCATCCATTCCGCTTCGTTCGTGCCTTTCGAGGTTTCGCCCATGCGGCGCAAGGAGCTGGCCATTTTCAACGTCCGCCGCTCCAATCACGAATCGCACGCCGCCATCGAGCTGCTGCTCGAGCACACTGCCTGGTTCGCCCCCATGATCACCC